>Ga0315284_10017034_pt1 | contig 10301 bp, 8 predicted proteins | sample YL17G09_16_MG_FD_203696 | JGI IMG/M metagenome (GOLD analysis project Ga0315284, IMG submission 203696) | Sediment microbial communities from Yellowstone Lake, YNP, Wyoming, USA - YL17G09_16 | ecosystem: Environmental > Aquatic > Freshwater > Lake > Sediment | place: USA: Wyoming | collected...
CTATTGTCAATTATATCATAATTTGATAGAGATGTCAAATCTAGCAGTTTCTTTCTTACAAACTAAAGAATGGGTGGAATTTCAGAGATCGCTGGGGCGGGAGGTTTTTGAGTATGAGAGAAACGGGGTTTCGGCGAAAATCATAAAACACGACTTACCGTTAGGCAAGAATTATTTGTATATTCCACACGGACCGGAGATGGATTTTAACTCTATGATGGGAGGATTCAAAACCCCGACCCGAGGTTTTGTTGATTATCTGTTCGGTCTGGGCCAGCAAGAAAGATCGATCTTTGTAAAAGCCGAGCCGCTTACCGGAAATGTGGCCCAAATGCTGGTTGAGGCGGGATTTCAAAGAGCCCGCAAAGAAGTGCAGCCGGCTAAGACCGTAATTATTAATATCCAGGAAAGCGACATAAACTTGCTCGCGGCGATGCACCATAAAACCAGATACAACATAAAGGTCGCTGAAAATCACGGAGTAACCGTAGAAGAGAGTAGGGATGCGGCAACATTCTGGCGCCTGCTTAAAAAGACGACGGCCCGCGACGAATTTTCCAGCCACCCCAAAGATTATTACGAAAAACTTTTAAACTTTGATTGGGATAACGATGGCCCGAAAGTCAAACTTTTTTTGGCAAGGCATCAAGACAAACCGGCGGCGGCGGCAATCGTGTTGATTTATAACGGGACGGGTTATTATCTTCACGGCGCTTCCGATTACGAACACCGTTCGGCGATGGCCCCATTCATGCTCCACTGGCGGATCATTCAGCTTTTGCGGAAGGCTGGGATTGAAAATTATGACTTGTGGGGGATTGATGCGAAAAAATGGCCGGGCGTAACCCGTTTCAAATTGAATTGGGGAGGACGGACAATTGACCGTCCGAGCTCGTTTGATCTGCCAATTTCCAAGATATGGTATTCGGCCTATAAAATTGCAAGAAAAATTTTTTGATTTTCTTTCCAAATGTTTCAGGAAAGTAACATATTAAACAAAATTCTTGGTCTGGGCAGAAGGATAATCCCGAGAAGGATTTTTAAGTTGGCCCAGCCGGCTTATCACTGGTGCCTTTCAATGCTCGGAGCTCTTATCTATCGCTTTCCGTCGCGGTCAATGAAGGTGATTGCGGTTACCGGAACAAAGGGAAAGTCCACCACCGTTTTTATGGTCTCAAAGATTTTTGAGGAGCAGGGCGAACCGGTAGCGGCAATAGGTTCTTTGGGGTTCAAGATCAAAGACCATACATGGCCGAATATCCTAAAAATGACTCTCCCGGGCCGGCTGAAATTGCAGAAGTTTTTATATCGGGCAAAAAATGCCGGCTGCAAGTATGTCGTTCTGGAGGCGACCTCCGAAGGCATTGCCCAGAACCGCCTTGCGGGCATTAATGTTGATTGTGCCGTTTTTACCAATCTTCATCGCGAGCATCTTGAAAGCCACGGCTCTTTTGAGAATTATATGGCCGCCAAACAAAAGCTTTTTTTAAAAACAAAAAACAGGCAAATTTTGAACATTGACGACCCTTATTTTGAAAAGTTTGCCAATTATCCGGCAAAGACCAAAATAACTTTTGGAAAAGAGTGGGGGATGATAACCTTCTCTAATTTGAGAACGAAAAATACTTTTTTAGATTTGAAACTGCTGGGGGATTTCAACGAATGCAACGCTCTGGCTGCTTTAGCAGTGGCCTATGCCTATAACTTTGACATGGATAAAGCGGTTGCGTCCCTTAACTCAATTGAGTCGGTTCCCGGCAGAATGGAGGTTGTAGACGCAGAGTTTAAAGGTTTAAAGTTTAAAGTTGTCGTTGATTACGCTCATACGCCTGATTCGCTGGAGGCGGTTTATAAAAACCTGAAACCGCGCGCTAAAAAACTTATTTGCGTATTTGGTGCAGCGGGTGGTGGCAGGGACAAATGGAAACGGCCGGAGTTCGGCAAAATAGCCGCCGAGTATTGCGACAGGATAATTCTAACCAACGAAGACCCGTTTGATGAGAAACCGGAAGAGATTTTAAACCATATTGAAAAAGGCATTCTGGCCCTGGGAATGCCGCACGAAAAAATTCTTGACCGGCGCGAGGCAATCAAAAAGGCCTTGACATCGGCAGAAAGCGGTGACGTAGTTGTGATAACGGGCAAGGGGTCTGAAACCTCCATCGCAGTATCTGGAGGCAAAAAAATCCCTTGGTCTGATAGGGCGGTCGTTGAGGAACTTTTGAAATAGGAAGAGGGAGGTTATAGTTAAATTCGCGGGCTTTCGCCCGTTTTATTTTAGCGAGCGAGGAGCAAAATACAAAATTCCGCTTTTGTATTTTATCCGAGCGAAGCTAAAAGGGTTAATACCCCGCTGCTTACAGCGGTATCAATTTATCCTTTTTTTTGTTATGATAGTGCTGATGGAACTTGATGAACAAAAATGGACTGGCTTGCTCTGGTTGCTGATAATTCTGGTTTTAATCGGCTTTGCCGCGGCGACGATGTATTTCGGGCGCGACAATAAAGATTTGGCCGCCGCTGTTCAGCCGTCTGTCAATCGCCTCACGCCCACTCGTCAACCCCGGCTTTATACCGTTTATTATGGCTTAGGTGTCTTTAGTCCGACTAACATACGAATCCACGTCGGTGATAGCGTAAAGTTTCAAAACGACAGCGATACGCCAATTCGTATTGTTTCCGACCGCTCCGGCGGCGTGCCGGAACTGTCGGGTTTTGACAGCGTAAACGACATCCCGTCCAAGGATTCTTTTACTTTTGCATTTACCGAGGCGGGTACTTTCGGATATCATAATGGCAAGAATCCGAACGATGAAGGGACTGTAATTGTTAGGCCGCAATAAGTAGTTGTCCGCGCGCAGGCAAGCTTTGCGAAGCCGAGCACGGCTACAAATACTTACCGAGCACATAAAGCATTATGTGCTCGGTGCTCAAGTTTTCTAGCAACTCAGCGTCGCAAGCAACTTGCTAGCTTCGTTGAGAAAATTGGCATGAAAAATCCTCTTACGTTCAGAATTGAATCATGGCTTGGGTCTGTCGTCGTTTTGGCAGTTGCCGCTTTCTTAGTGGGCTGGTTTTTGATTGCCATGAGGAATTTTAATTCCGACGCTGAAATCCTCAATTCTTCAAGCGTGAAATTGAGAACCGTTTCGCCCGAGGAGAAATCGCTGATTGACCAGTGGCTTCGACAAGACAATGTCGGAATTTCCGCCTCGGAAGTCGGCTACAGATACATTATCCAAAAATTTCCCGATAAGCCCTGGCTCACTAAATGATAAAATTAAAATTCCCGCTTTTTTTAAGAATTCTCCTTCTGTTCGGCCTTACTCAGCTGGCCGGTATCTACGCGGCTTATAAATTTTTGCCTGCGCTGGGTTCTGCCCAGCCGATGCGGTTCAGCGAATTTTCTTTCTACGACTTCGCAATTTTAGTAATTCTTGTTCTTTTCCTCATTTTCATAGTCAGGAGATTTAAATCAGTAAGTTCGGTCTTTTTCAAAGTTTTTTTGACCTTTGTCGTATTTGCGGGGACTCAAGCGATGTTGGCTCTTTGGTTCTCTCCGCTTATTTCAGCTTTTATTGCGGTTTTGCTTTTAATCCTGTTTTGGCTTTTTAATAATGTTTTCTTGCAGGACTTGGTGATGATTTCGACGTTCGCGGGCGTAGGGGCGGTTTTGGGAATTTCTCTCACGCCGGGAACCGTAATCTTGATTTTGGTTATTCTTTCTTTTTACGACATTATCGCCGTGTACAAAACGAGACATATGGTTGAACTTGCCGAAGCAATGATTCGATCTCGGGCAATCTTTGGCTTCGTCGTTCCTGCTTCTTTCGGAGGCTTCAAGGAGCGTATGGCGCGAGTTTCGCCGGGCGAACAGTTCATGATCTTGGGATCGGGCGATGTGATTTTGCCCTTGCTTCTCTCTGCTTCTTTGATCAGGACGTCGCTAAGCCAATCCGTAATCGTCGCTTTCTTTTCCGCCTTCGGCCTGTTCTTAATGCATTTGATTTTCACCAATCAGAAAATCCGCCGTCCCATGGCGGCATTACCGCCGATAGCGGCGATGGCGATTCTGGGATATTTGATTGTTTCAATTTTTGTCAATTGAACACTGAAAGGGAGTTTAACGAGTGAGGCCTTATGGCACCGTCAAAAGAGTGGATTGCACGGTTTGCGAGCAGTATAATATTGCGCGGAGCGCACTGCGAGCAAAATCCACGCTTTTGACGGAATGCAGAATCCTCGCTGGGGATTCAAATGGTGACAGAGGGCCTTACTCGCTAAACTCTATGAAAATCACTTTCTACGGCGGCGCCCGCTCGGTTACGGGGTCAAATTATATGCTGGACAGCGGAGCCGTTAAAATGCTGGTTGATTGCGGATTAAATCAGGGCACAAAATATGCCGAGGACTTGAATTACCAGCCGTTCAATTATAATCCCGAAGAAATTGATTATGTTTTCGTAACGCACAGCCATATTGACCACATAGGCCGCCTGCCCAAGCTCTTTAAAGACGGGTTCAGAGGAAAAATTTATACCACGACTGCCACGCGCGATTTAATGGCCGTTGCCCTGCCCGACAATATGAAACAAATCCAGCAGGAAGCGAAAGAAAACGGGCATGCTCCCTTATTTGAACAGAAAGATTTAGACGGTTTGATGTCTTTAGTTCAGGGCATTAATTACTACGAGCCGATTGATCTGGGAAATGGCGTCAAAGTTATTTTTCACGATGCCGGTCATATATTAGGCTCTTCCATTGTTGAAATACAATGGAAGAGCAAATCCCAAATCCCAAATCCCAAATCCCGAATAAACGGAGAGGGGGTCAAGAAAATTTTCTTCTCGGGCGATCTGGGCAACCCCCCGACGCCTCTTTTGCGGCCCAACGACACAATAAGTGGCGCCGACTATGTCGTGGTTGAGTCCGCCTATGGCGACCGCGTGCATGAAGCGCGGGAAGAGCGGAGGGGGAAGTTAATTAGCGCGATTGAAGACACTATTAAGCGCGGAGGAGTGCTGATGATCCCATCCTTCGCCGTTGAACGTACGCAAGAACTTTTATTTGAGTTGAATGAGTTTTTTAACGCCAATCGCATTCCGAAAGTGCCCATATTTATTGACAGTCCCTTGGCTATCAAAATGACGGCCGTTTATCAACGACATCCCGAATGCTTTAATAAGGAGGCGGTGTATTTAATCAGATCCGGCGACGATATTTTTAATTTCCCCGGCCTTAAAATGACCGCGACCACCGAGGAGTCAAAAATGATAAACGACATTCCGCCGCCGAAGATCATTATCGCCGGTTCGGGAATGAGCCAAGGCGGAAGGATACTGCACCACGAGATCAGATATCTTCCGGACCCCAAGAGCGCTATTTTATTCGTTGGCTATCAGGTTGACGGAAGTTTGGGCAGGCGGATACAGAAAGGTGATAAGGAAGTTAGAATTCTTGGTCAGTCGGTGCCCGTCAATTGCCGCGTTGAGAATTTGAGCGGCTATTCGGCCCACGCCGACCAACCCGGCCTTTTAAAGTGGGTGGCCAGCTCAAAACATGAGGGCGGGGAACCCCAAGAGGTTTTTGTCGTGCAGGGGGAAGAAGAAGCGGCGGGGACTTTGGCCAGTTTAGTGCACGATAATCTCGGCATCAACGCCGTCGCACCGCAGGCAGGGGACAGCTTTGAGTTGTAAAAACTTGATTTTTATTTGGAAATTTGTTATTATAAAACCTCTAACAGATGAGTGTTTTTAACGTAGACAATTTGGAAATAAAAGATGAACTCTCGCTGATACCACTTAAGAATGTGGTGCTTTTTCCGCGCGTTGCCATTCCGCTTTTGGTCCAGAGGCCCAAATCGGTCAACAGCCTGAATTTCGCCGCCTCTCAAGACAAGCTTGTTGTTTTCGTCGCCCAGAAAAATATTTACGACGACGTTGACCAGAAAGACCTCTTCAAAGTCGGCACGGTGGGCAGGGTTTTTGAAATTCACCGCCTGCCGGACGGCTCGGCCAAAATTAACGTTGAAGGGATCGCCCGCGTGAGAATAAAAGACATTTCCCAAGTAGAGCCGTTTTTTAAAGTAAAGATCGAACCCATCAAGACCGTACCGACGCACGGCGTGGAGGCGGAGGCCTTAGTGCGGGCCACGGTTGAACAGTTCAAGAAGCTGATGGAAGTCAGAGGAATGCCCGCCGTCGTCCAGGACCTCATTATGGCGTTGAATCAGGTGAAAGACCCCGAACAAATTGTTTATCTGATCGTAATCAATCTTGGCCTTGAACTTAAGGACCAGCAGGATATTTTGGAAACGATTGACCCGATTGACGCGCTGAAGAAAATAAACTTTTTCATTTCCCGCGAGTTTGAAATAATTGAGGCCGAGAAAAATGTCGTCAAAGAGACGAGAAAACAGCTGGGCAAAATGCAGAAAGAAGTATTTTTGCGCGAACAGATGAAGAGCATTGAAAAAGAGCTCGGCATAGACGGCGAGAAGGGCGAGATTGACACTTTGAGAACGAAAATTAAATCCGCTGGCATGCCCAAAGAAACCGAGGCGAAAGCGCTGAAGGAATTAGAGCGTCTTGAGAGAATGCCGTCGTTCAGCCCGGAAATTTCATATTTGCGGACTTATCTTGACTGGCTGGTTGAATTGCCGTGGTCTAAAAAATCCGGCGATAAAAAGCTTGAGCTTAAAAACTCCGAGAAAATTCTAAACGAAGACCATTACGGTTTGAGGAAGGTCAAAGAGAGAGTTCTTGAATATCTTGCCGTCCAAAAACAAGTGGGCAAAATAAAGGGGCCGATCTTGTGCTTTGTCGGCCCGCCCGGTACCGGCAAGACGTCTATCGGTAAGTCAATCGCCCGTGCTTTGGGACGCAAATTTATCCGCGTATCATTGGGCGGTTTGCGGGATGAGGCGGAGATCCGCGGTCACAGGCGGACCTATGTCGGCGCCCTACCGGGGAGAATTGTGCAGGGGATTCACACCGCAGGGACCCGCAATCCGGTTTTTATGCTTGACGAGATTGACAAGGTCGGCATTGATTTCCGCGGCGACCCTTCCGCGGCGCTTTTGGAAGCCCTTGACCCCGAACAAAATTTTTCATTCTCCGACCATTATCTGGAAGTTCCTTTTGACCTTTCCGATGTTTTGTTCATCACTACAGCCAACGTCTTGGATACCATTCCTCCTGCTTTGCGCGACCGGCTGGAAATAATTGAATTTCCGGGCTACACCGAAGATGAAAAACTTCACATTGCCAAGCAATTTCTATTGCCTAAACTTTTCCGTGAGCACGGTCTGAAAGATAAAACCCTTACCTTCACCGACCAGGTTTTGGCGGATATTATACGTAAACACACCAGAGAAGCGGGGGTGCGCGATTTGGAACGCCAAATCGCGACCATTATCAGGAAAGTAACGCGCAAGATAGTTGAGAAAAAAGCCAAAGGCAAAGTATCGGTTAATTCCAAAACGTTGCATACGTATCTCGGCCCCATAAAATACAGCCATCAGGAGGCGGAGACCAAAGACGAAGTCGGAGTAGCAACGGGGCTGGCGTGGACTCCCGTTGGCGGCGAGGTTTTGTCAATTGAGGCGTCAAAAATGCCGGGGCGAGGTAAGTTATTGCTGACGGGACATTTGGGCGAAGTGATGAGAGAGTCGGTGCAGGCGGCATTGAGCTTTGCCCGATCTCAAGCGGCCAAGCTTGGCATAAAGGAAGATTTTTATAAAGAAGACATACACGTTCATGTGCCGTCAGGCGCCATACCCAAAGACGGTCCCTCCGCGGGTATTGCTATGGCAACCGTTATAATCTCACTCCTTACCAACAAGCCGATTAAAAAAGATATAGGTATGACGGGAGAAGTAACATTGAGAGGCAAGGTATTGGAGATAGGCGGAGTTAAAGAAAAAGTGCTGGCCGCTCACCGGGCGGGGCTGAAAATCGTAGTTTTGCCGGAGGACAATAAAAAAGACATAGCCGAGGATATTCCCCGAGAGATAAGGCGCGACCTCAAATTTAAATTCGTCAAAGACATGGACGAGGTATTGAAAATCGCGTTGAAGAAATAAATCATTGTTGGGTAATTTTTGAAATAAGGGCCGCTGGCTTTGCCAGCGGCCCTTTCATTTCCAAAGTGCTTGACCAATAGGTTTAAAAATGTTATGCTTGTGGGACAGAACCTGATTCTTTGAAAATGAGGAGGCGATGTGAATACAGGCACAATTATCTTTGTTCCCTTTGTATTTTTATTTGTGGTAGTTTCAATTTTTTTGACAGAGGGGATCAGAAAATTATTTCCGAAATCGTTTTCTGTCATTTCCTCCGCAAGAATAGTATGGCCAGCAGCATTTTGTTTTAATCTGCTGGACGGACTAAGCACCTGGTTTTTGGTGGGGGGCGAAAAAATGAACATGGCGGGCGAAGGGAACCCCCTTATAAGATTCACCCTCGAACATGTAGGTAACGGCGCGGGCCTGTTCCTGTATAAAGCCCTCCTTTGCACTATCCTTATTATTCTTGTTTTTAGGAAGTTCCAGCCACGCGAAAGAGTTGCTATTGTTTTTTTCTTTTTTCTTTTGTGTGTTAATAATTTGGCAAATCTTATTCTTATAAGATAAGCCCCCACCAAAACCCTAGGGGGCCCTTGTTTTTTTATTGATACTTATCTGTTGGTTGTGGAAAGCTTAGTTTGGTATAATCGAAGTATGCTCACGGAAATGGAAATATTGAAAAGAATAGCCATTGCGGCGGTATTAGGAGCGGCCGTGGGTTTTGAGCGTGAATGGTCGCATAAAGTGGCCGGTCTAAGGACCCACTCGCTGACTGCGATCGGCGCGGCGCTTTTCTCGCTTATCACTATTTTTCTTTTTGAGAAATATCCTTCAGTCAACGGCGTCGCCGGCTTTGATTACCACATAATTGCTAACGTTGTAGTCGGCATCGGCTTTATTGGAGCCGGTGCCATAATGCGAAAAGGTTCTCGTGTTATCGGAGCCACCACAGCGGCAACTTTGTGGCTGGTAGCAGCCGTCGGTCTCGCCGTGGGTCTTGGTTTTATTTACGGTGCTCTGATAACAACCTTTGTTGGTTATGTGGTTCTCCTTGTGTTTTGGCAATTTGAGAAGAGATTGGTTGGCAGATTGCCCGGCGCCCGTTACGACCATTCTGAAGAGGAAGAAGACAAATAATAATGTTTGATAAGTTCAGACCAAGCAAGTTTTGGTACGCGGTGGCGGTTCTGGTCGGCTCCACTGTCGGGGTGGGGATATACGGAATGCCATTTGCTTTTCAAAAAGCCGGCTTCGGTGTCGGCCTTTTGTTTTTACTGGGCGTAGTCGGCCTGATTTTATTATCCAATCTTTTATACGGCGAGGTCGTTTTGCGCACCCACGAGCGTCATCAATTCGTCGGCTACGTAAAGAAGTATCTGAATCCTTGGGCGCAGAAATTTAATTTGTTTCTTTTTTGGGTCGCGGTTTACGGCGCGCTTGTCGGCATTATTATCATAAGCGGCGATTTTTTAACTAACATCTTATCTCCTTATTTTAATTTTTCGCCTTTTGCATTTAGCACTATTTTCCTGATTGCCGCTTCAATTTTGGTGCTAAAGGGATTAAGAACGGTTTCCAGATTTGATTTCTTTATGATGTTTCTGCTCGGTTTTATAGTTCTGCTGATTGCTCTGCTGGGAGTCAAACGTGTTGATCTCGCAAACTATACTTTGAGGGCAAGAGATTTTTGGTTTTTGCCGTTCGGCGTTGTTTTATTCGCGATGAATTCTATGCCGGGCATTCCTTTGGTGAGAGAGGCCCTTATCGGCAGCGAGAATAAACTCAAAAAAGCGCTGATAGTAGGCACGATAATCCCCGCCATCTTATATTTTGTTTTTACGATTTTTGTGGTGGGCGTTTCCGGTGACTTCACTTCTCCCGACGCGATATCCGGCCTTTTGGGATTTTTAGGACCAAAAATTGTTCTTGTAGGTTCACTGTTCGGCTTCTTAACCTCGTCAACGATTTTTCTTAATCTCGCCACTTCTTTGAAAGAATCGCTCCGCCAGGATTTCCATTTTAAACATTGGTGGGCGTGGCTTTTGGCGATACTGCCCCCATATCTGCTTTTCCTTTCCGGCATCAGGAATTTTATTGATATCATCGGGCTGGTCGGCGGAGTGGCGATAAGTTTAGAAGCTATCTTGCTGGTTTTTGTCTATATCTCCGCCAAGAGAAACGGCGACAGGATCCCCGAATACTCCATCCGCCTCCCGCGCCCGGTGCTTTATTTAAT
>Ga0315284_10017036_pt1 | contig 10300 bp, 13 predicted proteins | sample YL17G09_16_MG_FD_203696 | JGI IMG/M metagenome (GOLD analysis project Ga0315284, IMG submission 203696) | Sediment microbial communities from Yellowstone Lake, YNP, Wyoming, USA - YL17G09_16 | ecosystem: Environmental > Aquatic > Freshwater > Lake > Sediment | place: USA: Wyoming | collected...
TACAACGCAACCTTTCCGCGCTGGGCCTATATCTCGTCATCACGGTGGCCGCGAGCGCCACCAGTACGGCCGTGTATCAGGCCCTCGGATCTCCCGAGGAGAGCGGCTTCAGTAAGGGAACGCTTTTCCTTTTCGGGATGGGCTTCGACGTGTGCATGACCCTCGTGTATGCGGCGGCGCAGGCCATCGTTTTTTCCCGCTTCGCCAAAGACATCGATCGCCCATTGTGGAGGATTCGCGATGATCGCGAGGCGCTTCAGCGCTACGTCCTCCCGTGGCTGGTCCTCAATGCATGCTTGTTCCTCTTGAAACAACTCTCTTTTGATGTGCCGGCTTTGCTGGGAAACGACACCATCGGCTTCTTCCCGAGTTGGCTGCTGCTGTTCGCCGCTGCGGTATATCTCCCGCTCGGCGCCGCAATGATGTTTTTGCGCACCGCCGATTGGCGCAACATCGGCGAAGCCCTGGCGCCTTATCGCCGCCAGTTCGGCAAGACTTTCGCCCTATGCTGCATCAATGGAATCCTCTTCCTATTCATGCTCGCGCTCGTCAATCGCGCCAAAGGTCAACCTTGGCTCGGCTTGCCGGTGGATATCATCTTCGGCTATTTCGACTGTGTGATTTTCTGCGCCGCGTGGCTGATCTGCATGTTCGACCGGCAAACTCCGGAGAACATCGGCTTTGACTTCTGATGCACAACGCCGCGAAACGGGCAGGCGCTTTATGGGAGAATAGAAGAAGAACCTATGAAGCTTGCTCTCCCATATGGCGACAGTGCGGCGACCGGCGAACTCGATTGGGCGCGTTGCCTCGGCGTCCTTGATATCGCGGACGTCCCGGAACTGCCTGACCTCGACGGCGCCATCCGGCAAGCCATCGAGCAACCCATCGGCCTCGATAAAAACATCTACGAGATGGTTGCCCCGGGGAGAACGGCCACCATCCTCGTCTCCGACATGTTTCGGTACACGGGTGCGGAGCTTTTCCTGCCCATCCTCATCGAAGGACTGAACCGCGCCGGTCTTCCCGATGAGGCCGTCTCGATTCTGTTCGCAACCGGCGCTCATCGCCGACCGACGGAGGACGAGAAGGCGTGCATACTCGGCCCGGAGATGTACCGGCGTTTTCGAACGCGGACCCGCACGCATGACCCATACGATGATGCCAACTTGGTCTACATCGGAACTACGTCACGGGGGACGCCCCTCCGCATCAACCGGCTTGCCCATGAAGCGGACCTGTTGATCGCCACGGGTGCGGTCGTGTTCCACTACTTCGGCGGGTTCGGCGGCGGGCGCAAGTCCATCCTGCCGGGGATTGCCTCCGTAGACGCCATATCGCATAACCACGCGATGAATCTTCATCCCGTCGAGGACCGCCTCGACCCGGCAGTGCAGATCGGCGTCCTCGATGGCAATCCGGTTGCCGAGGACATGCTCGAGTGCGCGCGCCTTGTAGGCGTGGACTACGTCATCAACACCGTGCTCAATCGGCAATCGCGGATTGCCGCCGTGTTCGCCGGGGACATCGATGCGGCGCATCGGGCGGCCGCCGCTTATGCGCGCGACGTCTTCTCCGTGACGATCTCGAAGCGGGCCGACCTCGTGATTGCCTCGGTGGGCGCCGCCAAGAACTTCGTGCAGAGCCATAAGGCGCTATACAACGCCTATCAGGCCGTCAAACCCGGCGGGCGCATCATCTTCCTTGCCAGGTGCAAAGAGGGTCTCGGCGGCGAAACGTTCACGAAGTGGCTGCGCCTCGGTTCGCGCGAGGCCATTATTGCCGGACTCCGGCGCCAGTCGGAGATTAACGGACAAACGGCCTTGTCGACCATTGAGAAAGCGCCCATGACCCTCTTCATCACGGAGATGCCGGAAAGCGACGTGCGCACGCTCGGCGGACGCAAAGTGGAATCGCTCAAACAGGCCCTCGATGTCGCCCGCAACGACCTCGCGTCCGTCGAAGACCCCACCGCCTACATCATGCCGTCCGCGTCTTACACCGTGCCATTTCTGCGCGCGTAGGGCGGGTGCCGTGTGGCGGCTTCGAAGAAACGTCGCGCCTCTTTAATCAGCATTTCATTTAGTTCTACAATGGGTGAGCTTTGTTGACGCTGAGCGGGTTGAATGAAAGGAAGAAAACATGAGAACGGGTATCCGTGTGACGGTGTGGAATGAAGGGGTCCATGAGAAAACACATGAAGAGGTGCGACGGGTCTACCCGAAGGGCTTGGGCGCGCCCATCGCAGAGTTTCTCGCGAAACAACCGGGTATCGCCTCGGTGCATTTGTCGGAGCTCGATCACGAGGGGCAGGGGCTTACAGACGAAATCCTGAACAACACCGATGTGATGACGTGGTGGGGTCACATGGCCCATCACCTGGTTACGGATGAGAACGCGGCCCGCGTTCAGCAGCGCGTGAATGAGGGCATGGGGCTTCTGGTGCTGCATTCCGGACACCTCTCGAAGCCGTTCACCCGGCTGATGGGGACAAGCTGTCACCTGAAATGGCGCGAGATCGGCGAGTTGGAGCGGCTCTGGGTAGTGGATCCCGCTCATCCGATTGCGGATGGAATTCCCGAGTACTTCGAGCTGAAGCACACCGAGATGTACGGGGAGCATTTTGACATTCCTCGGCCCGATGAACTGGTCTTCATTAGTTGGTTCCAGGGCGGGGAAGTATTCCGCAGCGGTTGTTGCTGGCACAGAGGCCAAGGAAAGGTCTTCTACTTCCGCCCGGGTCACGAGACATTCCCCATCTACTACAACGAGAATGTGTTGAGGGTGATTTACAACGGCGTCAAGTGGGCCGCGTTCACGGGGGTAAAGACAATCACACGTGGGAACGTGCAACCGCTCGAAGAGGTCGTGATCCGGGATTGAACCTGGAGTAGTCCCAGATAGACCCTCCGGTCATCATCCACAAAGAACACATCCTGCTGATTGTTGCGCCGCTGCGTAATGTGGCAGGGCGTCCCCGGCATAACGACGCGTGCGAACCGAGCCATGCTAAATACTGTAGCACACTGGCCCGCCCCCAGTAAAATAAACGGTAACTGTCCCTGGTTATTCGCCAACGGCATCTCACAACAAACCCTTCCCATCCTCTTCCCAAGAGCTGCCCCCCGTCACTGAATGGTTGCGCCGCGGACGGAGATTCCCGAAGGGCACAGCGGAACGTGCGGAGATGGGTTCCTGCTTGCTCGAATGGCCGTGGCGGAGTGCCCCGTGGCACTCTCACCGCCGCGCGCGGACACGCCTGCGGATGCGGCGATAGACGATGGCGAGGACGGCGACGCCAACGGCCCACACGGGGGCCCAGACGACTAGCCAGATGGCCTTTGTCCAGAGCGTCTGGCCGAACTCGGCTAGAGACCGGACGGCTTGGGTGAACACACGTCCGGAACTGAATGTGGCCACGGGCGCCATTTGCTCGGCCTTGGGTTTCTGTGAGATCACGATCTGGATGGTGGAATAACGGACTCGGTTGCCCAGGAAATGGAGCCGCCCTTCGAACCGTTCGATCTGCTCGCGCACTCGTGTCAGTTCTTGTTCGACCTTCAGCGTGCTATCGATCAGGATGGCTTTACTGAGATGGTCGAGCAGGCGTTCCTCGGCTTTCTTGAGGTTTCTGAGGCGGGCATCGAGATCGACGTATTCCTCGGTTACGTCCTCGGTTGTGACCTGCTCATGGATGATGCGGCCGAGTGTTCTGATTGCGTCCAGAGAGCCGTCAAGCTTGTCGGCGGGTACGCGCAGAGTCAGGTTGACGGATGGGCGGCCCAAGCCGTCGACGCGTTTGTCCAGTCCTGAAACGTAGCCTCCGGCTGCTCGAACAGCCTCCTGCAACTGCTGTGACGCGGCCTCTGCATCCTCCGCCTCGAGTTCGAGCGAGGCATTGCGGATTAGATAACGGTCGGGCGGCTGTCCCTCCGGGACGGTAGCTGATTCCGCCCTAACGGCGGCATCAATCTGCGGAGACGTCGCATGTGCGCTTGCGATCTTATCCCCGGATCCCCCTCCTATGTCGACAGCGGACCCGGCTGGAACCCCGCCTCCCATTCCGCCCGCAGCTCCGTATCCGAACCCGCCAGTCCCCGGCAAGCCTCTGGGATCTGCGCCTGGGGCAAAGCCTCCCATTCCGCCTCCCCTTATGCCTCCCATTCCGCCTCCGTATCCGGCCACACCCCCCGATGGGCCTGGGGCCCCTGCGCCGATTACCCCTCTCCCGAATGCGAGCGGCATCGGAGCTGGGCCCGCGCCTGGGACGGCAGATGGGGCACCTGGGAACGCCCAGACTCCGTTAAAGGCGTGGTCGGGGCTGGTGGCGTGGAAGTTGTTGACGTCGTAGTCGCCGCGAACGTTGAGCCTCGTGCGTTGTTCGACTTGGCGCTCGGCATCGGGTGGCTGCCCTAGCCCTTCGTAGAAATATGCAGCAGACGGAGAGTTTCCCTCCACAACGCGTACTGCCTCGCGCGGTCTGGCCAGGAACGTGGCAACTCCGACAGCGATTACGAGGCAGGCGGCAGCCGCGACGCCAATACGCTTGGCCCAGCGACTCCAACGGGCCTTTCGATCTCGCGCCATATTAGCGGCAATCTGTCCGGCTTCGCTCGTGCCGACTCTTGCGAGAAGTGACTGGCGCTGGCCGTCGGTCAGAGCGAGCCTGGGTTCCTGCTGATAGGCCTCGGCAGCCAATTGCGCAGCGGCGCGGAATGCGTCAACGGCTTGGCGTGCGTCCGGGTTGGCTTCGAGCGCAGCTTCGACGATGGCGCGTTGGGCGTCATCGACTTCATTCAGCGCATACGCTGCAAGGGTGGCGTCATCCAGATGATTGTTCATGTCTATGCCTCCTGTGCCCTGTTGCGTTCGGGGCTGAACTCGGTTCGCACGGCGCGCAAGGCGGCGGCGATGAGGTTGCTGACGGTTCCCAGAGATACGCCGAGTATTTCGCTGATCTCGCGGTAGTTGAGGCCGTCGCGGAATTTGAGTTGAAACGCTTCCTGCTGGTTCTGCGGCAGTGCGCCGACGATCTCGAGGAGCCGCCGGTAAGTCTCGCGCCTTGCGGCAGCCTCTCGGGTGTCATCGGGCGCGGGGATGTCCTGAGCGGGATCGTCCAGCGTTATCATTCGGGCCTCCTTGCGGCAAACGTTGAGCGCGCGGTTGCGGCAGACGGCATATAGCCATCCCGTCAGGCCGGGCTCGATCTTCGCGCGGTCGGCTAGACACAGTTGGAGAAAGGTGTCCTGCACAATATCCCGGGCGAGATCCATGTCGCGCGTGATATGGGCGGCATAGTGCAAGAGGGGGGATTCATATCGGGCGAGCGCCGCCGTGATCCACCCTTCCCTGTCTGCCGCCGCGGATTCTGCTGGCATTTTCGTCCTTAAGCCCCGGGTTTCACCCTCCGGGTGTATAACACTTGGGATTCGATTCTGTTCAAGTGTACCGGAAATCGCCTTTCCTGATGCCAACTCGTTCTCAAACGCTAACGCCTTGGGAGAGGGCGAGGTCCCTGGTGAGCCGCAACAACATCCTGTTATCCTGTCCAGATCATAAGTTGCGCTATCTCTGATTCACTACACCCGGGGTTGAGACTGGATCGTGGGTTAATAGGGGACAGTTACCCTGTATTTGCCCTTTCCGCGAGTCTTGTCATTGCGCCAGCCGTGTTGCCGGCCCACAGGGAGGGGGCGCACACGGCGCCCTAGAAACGCCTCCACCTTGCTCATGAAACGGTCGCTTGCCAGAGGGCGTCCCGTCTGCGTGCGGACTCGCAGCATCCGGACCATCTCCTCATCGTCAGTCCCCGTCAGCACCCTCTCCCACTCTTTCGGTGATATCTCTTGGCGCCATTGGGGGGCTTCGAGCAATCCCGTCGGCTCGGCGCGCCCCGTGTGGACCGCGGCGCTCGACCGCGGTTACCGCCACGGCACCCGCACGAGCCGCGCACGAACCGGGTCGCGGTAGACTGGCACATTCGGGTTGCCGTCCGCCAACGGCCCCAAGTCCAGCGCAAAGACGTCCTCCGAGAAATCCTCGGAGAGCACATCGGCACGGAGGCACGCGACATCAATCCAGGGAGGAAGAGTCTGCATGCATTTTATCCTTTGACGCCAACATGGCGGACAGGTTTACCCGCGGCGACAGTTCGACCTTTCAGGCGCTCCCAGAGCGGATCGCCCTTCAAGGACTCTCGGATTTTCCGCCTGCGGTCCTGCCAGGAAAGACCTTCCGTCTCGAGGTCAATCTCGATCCGCCGTTTACGCATCCAATCCACCGCATCAAAGCTCTTTTTCATAGTCCAGCACCTCCAACGGAGTTCTTATGTCGGGCGTACGGTAGCCGAGATCCAGGTTAACGGCGTGAAATCGCCGGATTCGCCCGACGTTGACAATATGTTTGAAGTTCCAGCTCACCAGTATATCCACTCCTCCGACGGTTGCCAAGGCGACATGGTTCGCATCGGCCCGTGAGCCCGGCCCCACAATGCCGCGTCGCAGATACTCCTCGGCGAGGTCCGCCGCTTCATCCGAGTCCGGTATCACCACGAGGTTGGCCTCCGGGACCTCGTGAATCCGGTTTCGCACGGACGCGGGAGCGCCCTTCAACTCCGCCACAGTGAGTTCCGAAAGCGCCATCTGATAGCGGCCCTCCACAAGACTCCGCCACAGCAACAGACTGCCTGCCGCGAATTCCTTGTCCTCACAGCCACCGACTACCGAGGCGTCGACGTAAATCAAGAGCCGTTTCATACGTCACCTTTTTCATCGAGTTTCAACTGCCCCTCAGCCGCAATCTTGGCCTTGCGCTCAAAGAAATACCCGATCCCTGGTCGCCGTTCGACCTTGGTTGCCGTCGTCATACGGGACAGAGGTGGCAACACGCAGAGGAGTGCGCCCTGCGGTATTCCCGCGCGAGTGTAGTACTTTCGAGATAGGCTTTCCACTTTCACGAGCTGGAAACACAGCTTCCGTGGAGCTTCCTCGCAATGCTTTCTGAGAATCGAGATCTGTCAGGAACAGGAATAGAAGCGGTTCTGCTTTCTTAGACAGGATACCAGGATTCTCAGGATACCACGGGAAGGAGATGAAGGTGAGTGCGACGAAAACGATGCTGCGGCTGACCTGCGGACGTCTTGGCCATTTCGAGACTCTTGCCTTCCGTAAGACTACGCCGGTGGAATCGCCCCGTTCATCCTGGACATCCTGTCATCTAGGCCATCACGTGGTCGAAGGTGTAGATCGGAATCCAAACGCCGAATAAGCAGACGTATAGGCTGTCCTTGTCCTCGGCCGCCAATGGCCCGGCGTAGAGGCCGCTGCGCACGCGAGCGCACAGTAGTGCGTTCCACTGGACCGACACGTGCACACGGGGCACGACCGGCGTCGGTGACTGGGCCAATGCGAGATCGAGGTACCATCGCTGTGTCCGGGAGACATTCACATCCGACTCGGGCAGGCTGACCGCGGGCGCCTTCGCGATAAACTGGTAGTCCCCAAGACTCTTGATTGCGGCCCATGGAAGCCGGATGTATCCCCAGCCCAGACTCAGTGCGTACACGACAAGGACGATCAGCGCATTGCGGAGCAAAACACTGCCGTGTGTCTTCATGTGGCCCTCATGTAGCTAACGCCGTGAGTTTCCGACAAGATCGAGACACTACGCGCTCTTCATATCGTGCGGGCTATTTGGCCCAAGATGCCTTGGGCGGGGTGATGTAATCAGCGTACAGATCGGCAATCTTGGCTTGTTTCTCGTCGCCGGAGTGTATGACCGCGCGGTAGTGGAACGTCAGGGTCTTCCCCTCCGCCAACTCGTAGTCGCCGTTCTGCTGGTTCTTGGAAAACGCGCCGAGACCGAAGCAGCTCGCGCCGTTGAGGCCGTAGTTGCGGACATGCCAGCAACTCGGATGCCTCAGGTTGGTGGGGTTGTCGAAGAGGGCGATGCCGCGGACGCCGACGCCTTCGATTGTTCCGTAGTAGTCGCACCATGGCGATGGCTTGCCCCAACATTGCGCTTCGCCTTTGGCCCCTGAGGCGTTCACGATCGTGCCGCCTTTGTTCGCCTGGATATCGGGGCGGACGCGGAAGGCAATGAGGCCGCCTTCCTTCGTATCTTTGAAGAGAACCTTCCCATAGGCCGCGGTGAAGGTCACGGTCTCGTCAAAGATCCTGGCGGAGGCAGGGGAGTCATAGAACTTATACTCGCGCTCCTCGGCGATGACGGGCTTGTGAGCATTGTCCTGCCAAGTGTTCTTGGCATGGATCCATCCATAGGCGTCGCCGGAACCGAAGGTGACGTCGTCGCTGCGTTGGAAACCGGACTTCTCGCCTTCATCCCAACAATCTGCGCCATTGACGTCGCCATAGGCGGTGAAGATGCCCTTGTGGTGGGGATGATCCGGCCCGCCGGGGGCGGTGGAGTCCATCGGCCAATCGCGCGTGATACTGACCTTCCCCTCAGCATAGACGGGCCACAGGAACGGCTTCTTGTTGTCGTTCGAGTAGTTGTATGAAGTGAACGGCTGGCCATCGATGATGATATCGACAACGGGAGCATCGCCCTTCTTCGTGATGGCGACTTTGGGCGCCTTCTTCTCCTTCAGGGCCTTCACTTCACATTCCATCTTGGCGTTTGCGGGGAGGGAATCGACGACGAACACGAGCGCGTTGTCGCGTATCGAGGCCGGGAATTCCTTCTTGGATTTCGTGTCGACCACCACGACGGCCGCGTCAGGCGCCTTCCCGTCAAACGGGAGCGAAACGGGTACGTTGACGCTCGCCTGGCCGGCGCCTTCGATGACGATCTTGCGGCCATCAAGGGACTGGGCGTGCACCGAGGACAAAACACATAGGCTCAAGACGAGCGTGAGCGCTGCTGCAAACACGATCTGGGTTTTCATGGCTAGCCCTTTCTCTCTGTTTCCGGAACCGCAGTGAATGTACCACAGTCGGCCTCTCTTCTTAAAGGACTTGGCTGTTCCGGGAGGGAGAGAAAAGACGTGCCACGCGTGATTTGTGCGGAAAATGATTGCAGCACGTGGAAAATGCATACGCGCGAAAAGATGAGGGTGTGCCAATACGACGTTTCGCCCCCGGTGGTCTTGAGCGGTCGGAATAAGGCGATGTCTCCTATCTGGCCTTCCACTACTTCCCCCTGTGTTTCACAAAGGATCACGCGATTGGTCTACCCGAGCCTGAGAAGGGCGCGGATATGGGCTTCGATCAGGTGCATTCTCTGAGGTGGAATTGTTCCGAGTCGTCGCGCCAGGCGGCGGACGGAGACGAAGCAGGACGTCTGACGGAGACCTTCCGCGCTATGCGGCATAGCGCAAGATCTCGACCTCCGCGCCCTTGCGGACGGCGTCTTCGCCCATCCGCAAGACTTCGCCCGCAATGGTGTCGGAGAGGTAGTACTCACCGCAGTTTGCGCACACCTCGGCGGGCACACCCTTAATGATGACCGTCGACTCATCTCTCTGAAGCGTTACCGTGACGCTGCCGGGCTTGGTGTCGCTGTGCTTACACAAAACACATTTCATGGCATTTCCCTCGTTCTGAAATCTGCGCCCCACAACTCTGGTTCGGGAGCGTACACCGTAATGACGCGCGCTTTGTTCGATTCCGGATCAACGCCAAGGACCACATGAAGCGGCCTATCGTGCACCGCGCCAAGCATGAGAAAGCTTGGATATGGCTCATCATCAGGATAAGACTCAATGATCTCGCCATGACGAATAACCGCAAGTACGGCGCCCTTTTCAATCTGACGCTCGAACATGCGCCGTACCGCGTGTCCGCTAAACTCGATAGGATCACAATCCACAGCCCGATCCTTTCCAGACTTTCTATCAATTCCCTTTTTCGTTCGGTGGACGAGAGCTTGGCGGTATTATACCGGTAGGAAACCCTCGGAAAAAAGAATGCGAAATATGTGGGTAAAGCAAAGAGGATCACGTCCCTCGCCTACCCGAGCCTGAGGAGGGCGCGGACGTGGGTTTCGATCAAGTGCATTTTCTGAGGGGAAATCGCTCCGAGTCGTCGTGCGAGGCGGCGACATGAACTTCTGGAACCAATCGAGCCAGACGCGCTGGATGTCCGGGTCAGGGTGGAGCAGATGATTGACGCGGGTGAAGGCCGACGTGAACGCCGTCTGCACGCGCACGCGTTTCTTGTCGCAGAGCGAGCGGATCTTCTCCGCCTCGCGGGCGATGATCGCTTGCGGCAGGAATGGATTAAGCAAGTCCGCCGTGAATTGAACCGTATCCAACCCAAGTTCATCGGCGACGACGCCTACC
>Ga0315284_10017039_pt1 | contig 10299 bp, 1 predicted proteins | sample YL17G09_16_MG_FD_203696 | JGI IMG/M metagenome (GOLD analysis project Ga0315284, IMG submission 203696) | Sediment microbial communities from Yellowstone Lake, YNP, Wyoming, USA - YL17G09_16 | ecosystem: Environmental > Aquatic > Freshwater > Lake > Sediment | place: USA: Wyoming | collected...
ATTACCTTCGGTTCCCTGTGCACCCTGATTTCCCTGAGCACCTTCAGAACCCTGAGAACCCTGGAAACCCTGAGTTCCCTCAGTTCCTTGAGCGCCTTGATTTCCTTCTAATCCTTGTGATCCTTGGAAGCCCTGAGAACCTTCGGTTCCCTGTGCACCTTGATTGCCTTGAGTTCCTTCAGAACCCTGTGAGCCCTGGAAGCCTTGATTTCCAACAGAACCTTGTGAACCCTGAAAACCTTGACTGCCTTCGGTTCCCTGAGATCCTTGATTGCCCTGAGTTCCTTCAGAACCCTGTGAACCTTGGAAGCCTTGAGAACCTTCAGTGCCCTGTGAACCCTGGAAGCCTTGAGAACCTTCAGTACCTTGGACGCCTTGGTTGCCCTGAGTTCCTTCAGAACCCTGTGAGCCCTGGAAGCCCTGAGAGCCTTCGGTGCCCTGACTTCCTTGGAAGCCTTGAGTTCCCTCAGAACCCTGACTTCCCTGAAAGCCCTGATTTCCAGCAAGACCTTGTGCGCCTTGATTTCCTTCAGTTCCTTGTGCGCCTTGATTTCCTTCAGTTCCTTCAGAACCCTGTGAACCCTGGAAGCCTTGACTGCCTTCGGAACCCTGACTTCCTTGGAAGCCTTGAGAACCTTCAGAACCCTGTGAACCTTGGAAGCCCTGATTTCCAACGGAACCCTGAGAACCCTGATTACCTTCGGTTCCCTGATTACCTTGATTGCCCTGAGTTCCTTCAGAACCCTGTGAACCCTGGAAGCCTTGAGAACCTTCGGTTCCCTGCACACCCTGAGAACCCTGAGACCCCTCAACACCCTGTGAACCCTGAAAACCCTGATTTCCAATGGAACCTTGGTTTCCCTGATTACCTTCGGTTCCTTGTGCTCCTTGATTACCCTGAGTTCCTTCAGAGCCTTGACTTCCCTGGAAGCCTTGGCTGCCTTCAGAGCCCTGTGCGCCCTGATTACCCTGAGTTCCTTCTAATCCTTGTGATCCTTGGAAGCCTTGAGAACCCTCGGAGCCTTGTGATCCCTGGAATCCTTGAGAACCTTCAGTTCCCTGTGATCCTTGGAAGCCTTCGACTCCCTGTGAACCCTGGAAGCCCTGAGAACCGAAGGTTCCTTGAGCACCTTGATTGCCTTGAGTTCCTTCAGAACCCTGTGAGCCCTGGAAGCCTTGATTTCCAACGGAACCCTGAGAACCCTGATTACCTTCGGTTCCCTGATTACCCTGATAACCTTGATTACCTACCGTTCCTTGGCTTCCTTGGAAGCCCTGACTTCCCTCTAAACCTTGTGAGCCCTGATTACCCTGAGTACCATCAAAACCTTGAGATCCCTGAAAACCTTGATTTCCAACAGAACCCTGTGAGCCTTGGAAGCCCTGACTTCCTTCGGTTCCTTGAGCGCCTTGAGCGCCCTGATTTCCTTCGCTACCCTGTGATCCTTGGAAGCCTTGAGAACCTTCGGTTCCTTGTGCTCCCTGATTGCCCTGATTTCCTTCGCTACCCTGCGATCCTTGGAAGCCTTCGACTCCCTGTGAACCCTGGAAGCCCTGAGAGCCTTCAGTTCCCTGTGCTCCTTGATTTCCTTGAGCGCCCTCAGAACCCTGTGAACCCTGGAAGCCTTGAGAACCTTCGGTTCCTTGAGAGCCCTGATTGCCCTGAGTTCCTTCAGAGCCCTGACTTCCCTGATAACCTTGATTTCCAACTGATCCCTGAACTCCCTGATTGCCTTCAGTGCCCTGAGAGCCCTGATTTCCTTGAGTTCCTTCTGTTCCCTGTGATCCTTGGAAGCCTTGATTTCCCTCGGTTCCCTGTGCTCCTTGATTGCCCTCAGAACCCTGAGAACCTTGGAATCCCTGGGAACCTTCAGAACCCTGCGAACCCTGGAAGCCTTGAGAACCTTCGGTTCCCTGAGTACCTTGATTGCCTTGAGTTCCTTCAGAACCCTGTGATCCTTGGAAGCCTTGAGAACCTTCAGTACCCTGTGAACCCTGAAAACCCTGATTACCTATGGCACCCTGAGAACCCTGAGTTCCCTCAGTTCCTTGAGCGCCTTGATTTCCTTGAGCACCCTCAGAGCCTTGTGAACCCTGAGAACCCTGTGCACCTTCAGAACCCTGACTTCCCTGAAAACCTTGAGAACCTTCAGTTCCTTGATTGCCCTGAGTTCCTTCAGTTCCCTGAGAACCTTGATTGCCCTGGGTTCCTTCTAATCCTTGTGATCCTTGGAAGCCTTGAGAACCTTCGGTTCCTTGGGCACCCTGAAAACCTTGATTTCCAACAGAACCTTGTGAACCCTGAAAACCCTGATTTCCTTCAGTGCCCTGGGCACCTTGATTACCCTGAGTTCCTTCAGAGCCTTGACTTCCCTGATTTCCTTGAATTCCTTCAGTACCCTGTGAACCCTGGAAGCCTTGAGAACCCTCGGTTCCCTGAGTGCCCTGATTTCCTTCAGAACCCTGTGAGCCCTGGAAGCCTTGAGAACCTTGAGAACCTTCGGTGCCTTGCGATCCTTGTGAACCCTGATTACCTTCAGAACCCTGTGAGCCCTGGAAGCCTTGATTTCCAACGGAACCCTGAGATCCCTGATTACCTTCTAATCCCTGAACGCCTTGATTGCCCTGAGTTCCTTCAGAACCCTGTGAACCTTGGAAGCCTTGAGAACCTTCAGTGCCCTGAGCACCCTGATTACCCTGAGTACCCTCAGAACCCTGGTTTCCTTGATAACCTTGATTTCCAACTAAACCCTGAGAACCTTGATTACCCTCAGTTCCTTGAGTTCCCTGTGAACCTTGAGTTCCTTCAGAACCTTGTGAACCCTGGAAGCCTTGAGAACCTTCAGAACCTTGTGAACCCTGATTGCCTTGATTACCAGTGATACCCTGCGCACCCTGGAAGCCTTGGCTACCTTCAGAACCTTGTGATCCTTGGAAGCCCTGAGAACCTTCAATTCCTTGAGTTCCCTGATTGCCTTGAGTTCCTTCAGAACCCTGTGAACCTTGGAAGCCTTGAGAACCTTCGGTTCCCTGTGCACCTTGATTGCCTTGAGTTCCCTCAGAGCCCTGTGATCCCTGAGAGCCTTGATTTCCTTCAGTTCCCTGTACTCCTTGATTACCTTCGGAACCCTGTGCGCCCTGGAAGCCCTGAGAACCTTCAACACCCTGTGAGCCCTGGAAGCCTTGAGAACCTTCTGTACCCTGTGCTCCCTGACTACCCTGAGTTCCTTCAGAGCCCTGTGAACCCTGGAAGCCCTGATTACCAACTAAACCTTGGCTACCTTGATTACCTTCAGTTCCTTGTGTGCCCTGATAACCTTGATTACCTACCGTTCCTTGGCTTCCTTGGAAGCCTTGAGAACCTTCTGTTCCCTGGTTACCCTGATTACCTTCAGAACCCTGTGAGCCCTGGAAGCCCTGAGTTCCTTCAGAACCCTGTGAACCCTGGAAGCCTTGATTTCCTTCAGTTCCCTGATTACCTTCAGTTCCTTGCGTACCTTGGAATCCTTGATTTCCAGCAAGACCTTGTGCGCCTTGATTTCCTTCCGTTCCCTGAGATCCTTGATTGCCCTGAGTTCCTTCAGAACCCTGTGAGCCCTGGAAGCCTTGATTTCCAACAGAACCCTGAGAACCCTGATTACCTTGAGTTCCTTCAGAACCCTGAGAGCCTTGATAACCCTGAGTTCCTTCTGTTCCCTGAGAACCCTGATTACCTTCAGTGCCTTGAATACCCTGATTGCCTTGAGTTCCTTCAGAACCCTGAGAACCTTGGAAACCCTGTGAACCTTCTAGACCCTGAGCACCCTGATTACCCTCAGTTCCTTGAATACCCTGGAATCCTTGAGTTCCAACTGCTCCTTGTGATCCCTGGAATCCCTGAGAACCTTCAGTTCCCTGTGCTCCTTGATTTCCCTGAGTTCCTTCAGAACCCTGCGAGCCCTGAAAACCCTGAGTTCCAATGGAACCTTGGTTTCCCTGATTACCTTCATTTCCCTGAGCACCCTGATAACCTTGATTTCCAACTGGTCCTTGTGAACCCTGATTACCTTCGGTTCCCTGTGAGCCCTGGAAGCCAGCGGTTCCCTGCGAACCTTGATTGCCCTGAGTACCTTCGGTTCCCTGAGATCCCTGATAGCCCTGATTTCCAACCAATCCCTGTACACCTTGATTTCCTTCAGTTCCTTGTGCTCCTTGATTTCCCTGGGCACCTTCAGAACCCTGCGAGCCCTGATTGCCTTGAGTTCCTTCAGAACCCTGTGAGCCCTGGAAGCCTTGATTTCCAACAGAACCTTGTGAACCCTGAAAACCTTGACTGCCTTCGGTTCCTTGGGCACCCTGAGAACCTTGATTGCCCTGAGTTCCTTCAGAACCCTGAGAACCCTGGAAACCTTGACTGCCTTCGGTTCCCTGTGCACCCTGATTACCTTGATTTCCAACAGAACCCTGTGAGCCTTGGAAGCCCTGAGTTCCCTCAGAACCCTGCGATCCCTGAGAACCTTGATTACCTTCTGTGCCTTGGATTCCCTGCGATCCCTGATTACCTACGGCTCCCTGAGAACCTTGGAAGCCTTGACTTCCCTCTAAACCTTGTGAGCCCTGATTTCCTTGAGTTCCTTCAGAACCCTGGCTTCCTTGATAGCCCTGACTTCCTTCAGTACCCTGTGTGCCCTGAACTCCTTCAGTTCCTTGAGTCCCTTGGAAGCCTTGATTTCCAACAGAACCCTGTGAGCCCTGGAAGCCTTGAGAACCTTCAGTGCCCTGAGCGCCTTGATTGCCCTGAGTTCCTTCAGAACCCTGAGAGCCTTGATAACCCTGAGTTCCTTCTGTTCCCTGAGTGCCTTGATTTCCTTGGGTTCCTTCAGAACCCTGGCTTCCTTGATAGCCCTGATTACCAACTAACCCCTGGGCACCTTGGTTACCTTCAGCACCCTGAGCGCCTTGTGAGCCTTGATTTCCAACGACACCCTGCGAACCTTGGAAGCCTTGAGAACCTTCAGTTCCTTGTGCTCCCTGAACGCCTTGAGTTCCTTCAGAACCCTGCGAACCCCGGAAGCCCTGAGTTCCCTCAGAACCCTGAGATCCTTGACTACCTTCAGTTCCTTGTGCGCCTTGATTACCTTGAGTTCCTTCAGAACCCTGAGAGCCTTGATAACCCTGATTACCAACTAGCCCTTGGCTACCTTGATTACCTTCCGTTCCCTGAGTTCCCTGAGAGCCTTGATTACCTACGGCTCCCTGAGAACCCTGGAAGCCTTGAGAACCTTCAGTTCCCTGAGCGCCTTGAGAACCTTGTGCGCCTTCAGAACCCTGTGAACCCTGGAAGCCTTGAGTTCCCTCAGAACCCTGCGATCCCTGGAATCCTTGAGTTCCCTCAGAACCCTGTGAACCCTGGAAGCCTTGATTTCCAACAGATCCTTGGGAGCCTTGATTACCCTCAGCTCCTTGTGCACCTTGAGAGCCTTGATTACCTATGGCTCCTTGAGAACCTTGATTACCCTGGCTTCCCTCTGTTCCCTGTGCTCCCTGATTTCCAGTAGTACCCTGAGCACCCTGATAACCTTGATTACCTTCAGATCCTTGTGAACCTTGGAAGCCTTGAGAACCTTCTGTTCCCTGAGTGCCCTGATTGCCTTGTGAACCATCTGCACCCTGTGAGCCCTGGAAGCCTTGATTTCCAATGGAACCCTGAACACCCTGATTACCCTCGGTACCCTGTATGCCTTGCGATCCCTGATTACCTACAGCTCCCTGAGAACCTTGGAAGCCCTGACTTCCTTCAGTTCCTTGTGCTCCCTGAACGCCCTGAGTTCCCTCAGAACCCTGCGACCCTTGGAATCCTTGGGAACCTTCGGTACCTTGATTGCCCTGATTGCCTTCAGTTCCTTGAGTGCCTTGATTTCCCTGAATTCCTTCAAAACCCTGTGAGCCCTGGAAGCCCTGAGTTCCTACTAGACCCTGAATTCCCTGTGAACCCTGGGCTCCTTCAGAACCCTGCGAACCTTGGAAACCTTGATTCCCGGCAAATCCTTGAATTCCTTCAAGCCCCTGTGATCCATCAAGTCCCTGAACACCATCGAACCCTTGATTGCCTTCATCGCCCTGAGAACCTTCGTCACCTTGTATGCCCTCATCTCCCTGACTTCCTTGGAAACCCTCGTCACCTTGAGAACCTTGAAAGCCTTCATCACCTTGTGTGCCTTCTAAACCCTGATTACCAACAAATCCCTGTGATCCCTCAGTTCCTTGATTACCAATAGCTCCTTGAGAACCTTCGGTTCCTTGATTACCAATGGTTCCTTGAGACCCAGCAAGACCCTGACTTCCGTCAAGTCCCTGGGTGCCGAATGAACCTTGTGCTCCCTGAGGACCTTGTGAACCATTTGGTGAAAATCTCCACGTACCATCGGCACAAAGCCATCTTTGTTGAGCGCCATATCCAGAAAGCGGAGCTGGAACAAGTCCTGCTTGAGGACCTCCCTGTACGCCATCGCCAATAAAATCTTGTGCTGATGTTGCTGATCTATATAAGAATCCAGATGTGGAATTAACTTTAATGAATGCCGCCACGGTGCCAGCGGCCATTGTTAATCCACCAGCAACGCCGCTATCAAGATACACTATGTCGCCAACCGGACCAGCCGGCATGGTGATATTTGTAACTAATTGTCCATAAGGCCTGAACGCGAACCTGTCACCTTCAAAACCAAGGCGAGTAATGACACCAACTACTTTGTTAAGATTGGCTGCATCGGTCTTCTGATAAACACTAGAAGAATCTAAATAAATCATATCACCGATCGATAAACCAGTAATATTTTGAACTACACCAACTTCGATATGCGATTTGTTCTTGAAGAACCTTGCTAGCAATGTACCGACAACCCACTGTGGCACTAGGCCAGTTATGTTATCGAGCGGATATATTATCGGTATTCCTTCAATTACTTCAAATGTAAAACCAGACAGCGACGTATCGCCATTTGATATCATACCACCACTGCCGTCCGGGCTATTGTATGTGTTTTCGAAATCCCTGTCTGTAACTATACAATGAACGGTGTCAGTGTCTTGTCCTATTATGGAATCTATCTCGAGGCATCGACCACGACCGTCGGTCAATATCTGATCGCCAACATTAACATCTGCACCAGTATAAGCAAATTGGTTGCCATATTCATCAGATGAATGTGGCTGGGCAGTGATGTGTAAATAAACTTCCCAGCTATATGGCCATCCAGACCAGAAGCCAGATGGGATGGATGCCACTGAGGTAACAATTTCTACCCATGTGGGCAGTAATTTTGATGGTCTAATCATTTAGAACACCACAAAATATATGAACCCATTTGTCGTTCCGGTCAGCGTGGCGCCGCAACCAGTAGCTCCAACATTTGTTAATATTATCGATCCGGGAGTCGATCCAGACAGCTTGACCGCTAAGCCAGTACTTAGTGCTGATCTTAAATTATAATCACCCGGCGTTCCGGTTGGGTTCTCACCATAACAAAACGCATACATTACAGATGTATATGTGAGTCCACTGTTGGTGAATGTGATATTGGTATTTCCGTGTGTTTCACTCCACCCAGACGGTGGCGTAACGGAATTTACGTTACCGTTACTCCATTGCACAGAAGCTGTATATTTAGTGACACCAACCGAACCCTGATTGCCTTGATTGCCTTGATTGCCTTGATTTCCAGCTCCTGCCGTGCCTTGATTGCCTTGGGTTCCAACATTCCCCACGCCTTGATTGCCTTGGGTTCCAACATTCCCCACGCCTTGATTGCCTTGGGTTCCAACATTCCCCACACCCTGATTACCTTGGGTTCCAACTCCTGCCGTGCCTTGATTGCCTTGGGTTCCAACATTCCCCACACCCTGATTGCCTTGGGTTCCAACATTCCCCATGCCTTGATTGCCTTGATTTCCAGCTCCTACCGTGCCTTGATTGCCTTGGGTTCCAACATTCCCCACACCCTGATTGCCTTGGGTTCCAACTCCTGCCGTGCCTTGATTGCCTTGGGTTCCAACTCCTGCCGTGCCTTGACTGCCACCACCGCCCTGCCACCCCTGCCAACCTTGAAAGCCAATACCTATTGGGCCGACATTGCCTTGGTTACCCTGCCAACCCTGGTTACCTTGATTTCCTTGAACCCCCGGCGCGGTTGCTCCTTGAGCGCCCTGCCAGCCTTGATATCCTTGGCTTCCCTGGCTTCCCTGAGCGCCATCTAAACCAACATTACCCAGACCCTGCCAACCTTGGCTTCCTTGCACTCCGGGATTGCCATCATAACCGAACCAACCCTGATTGCCCTGGAAACCAGTATCACCTCTACCCTGCCATCCCTGAGAGCCCTGCGTCCCATCGCGCCCTTGGTTGCCTTGGTTGCCCTGAGGACCCTGAACTCCAGCTCCTTGCCAACCTTGTCTGCCCTGACTGCCCTGAACGCCATCACCTTGCCAACCTTGATATCCCTGAACGCCAGGAGCACTAACGCCTTGATTACCCTGCCGACCTTGATTACCCTGATTGCCCTGGTTGCCCTGAGGACCCTGAACTCCAGCTCCTTGCCAACCTTGTCTGCCCTGACTGCCCTGAGGACCAATCACGATCGTTATGTCACCGACGACAACCCATTCGCTGTCTGCTGACGACCATACCACATTCTCACCGACCTGATATTGGAATCCATTACGCGTACGGGTAAATGTGGTTCCTATATGCCAGAAATCACCGTTTTGGGCACCAACCTCGGCATTGGCCATTCCGTATTGCGGCCCAGGTGGGTCAATGTTACTATTAATGTTGCCTTTAAATGTCATTACATTAGCGGCCGTGCCTTGTGAACCAAATTGACCCTGATTACCTTGTGGCCCTTGATAACCATATCCCTGATTTCCTTGAACCCCGTTAACACCATCACTGCCTTGTGGGCCTTGGGCACCGCCTCCGCCCCCGCCACCATAACCACCGAATCTTGCATCGATCTGCTGCACCGTTGGGCTTATGTTATTGGTGTTGAACGCGACGAGCGCCGCTATCTGGTCAACAGTTATATAATTTGGGACCAGGACATTATCGCCAGCAGTAGGGTTGGTCCCGAAATCAATGACATAATCAATATTTACCGTGCTGCCGTCGTCAAAGCGTACCACCATGCCATTGCCATGGTACACTATGTTGTCAACCTTTAACATCATAGTCTCCAATTCTAGACAACTCTATATTAGTATTTTTGAATGGCCTCAAAAACAGACAAGGCCAGCACAATTGTGCTGGCCTTGTCATAATTATTACGATTTTCTACTCTTATGTGTCGTAAATCTCTAATTGTCCATATGCCATTTCGTTGAAGCCAAAGGCTTGATCCCTGACCGAAATCGTTCTTATCTTGGTCCCTGGCCACAACCTGAATCCAAACTTACCGACCGCAGGAACTGCTGGGATTCCGTGGTCGGGGCTTCCAGCAATGTCAAAGTACGGATTGGTCACGTTGATCAAAGGAGCCGGAGAAATGTAAGAACACTCGGTCGGGTCGGGTGCGATTAACATATCATTCCACCATAACCACAATTGATTGTCTCTGCACATTATTTCAAACTTGTTCCAAAGTTCTCCACCACTAACATACCCACCAGGATACACTACGAAGTTGGCTGGATTTGAAACAACCGATCCAGGACCGCTCCAAAATCCAACTTGCGAAAACCATTTACTAACAGCAAATGATCTTTGTCTAAATCCCTTGACGAGGTTGTCCTCGGCCCCTGTCTCGTTTAGTTCATAAGGAACCGTCATGTCTAGGAACCCAACCCTCATTTGCATTTGGATGGTATGTAGGATGCTATCAACGGCAAATTCTAATCTGCAACAATAAGTGTTATAATCTTCATGCAATATAACCGCAAGTGACATGTCATCCATCTCAGGACCGATAGTACCAACATCGGTGCCGTCTGGGAATGATTCGTCACTAATTAACATCACGGATGTCGTGAAATCGCCTTGTCTCTTCCTATCTGTAAATGCTTTCTTTTGATACTTCCAAACAAGGTTGCGCCCCTTGGTCAAGAATCTTATTGTGCCTCTGGGTGGGATATCAAGCCAAGTTGCGCCTTGAACTATCATATAATATTGATCTGTTGCCAACATTCCTATCTCTTGGATCGAAACATAAACATCATCATAGCTATCTATCGGTGATCTGAAGAGTACATCGATCGGCGGGAACTCACTATTGTCTGGTTGACCAATTGCCATCTTCGCGTAGAAGTTGGCATGATTGACCTTATTCC
>Ga0315284_10017040_pt1 | contig 10299 bp, 7 predicted proteins | sample YL17G09_16_MG_FD_203696 | JGI IMG/M metagenome (GOLD analysis project Ga0315284, IMG submission 203696) | Sediment microbial communities from Yellowstone Lake, YNP, Wyoming, USA - YL17G09_16 | ecosystem: Environmental > Aquatic > Freshwater > Lake > Sediment | place: USA: Wyoming | collected...
TCGCTCATATCAAGATATGTCATGGGAGAGGACATGCATATTGAAGCATACGTTTTTAGACAAACCCAAATGAGAGGCTCTTGGGTTTCTCCTGGAGTTGGCGTCGATACAGGCATCGCGCGATTTGACTCTGTCTTAAGTATTACGATTCTTCCAACTGTTTGCTCAGCCATCCTTGATTTTGGAGAGGAGACAATATTCAAGATATTGTTTCCTCTGCTTTTCTCTCTAGTTCCTCTGGTTCTGTACAGGGTCTATGAAACGCAAACGAACAAGACTATAGCGTTTTTGTCTGTCCTCTTTTTCATGGCGAGCCCCATGTTCTTCGGCGTGGAATCACTAACACTTGCAAGACAGATGATTGCAGAACTGCTGATGGCCTTGTCAATCTTTCTTCTTTTTGAAAAGAGCATAGCAATAGGGCGCAGAAGCATCCTCCTGATAATTCTCGGCGCTGGTTTGATAGTTTCGCATTACGCTCTCGCCTATCTCTATGTTTTTCTGATTATTTTGTCGTTCGTGGTCCTGCGAAAGTGGAGATCCAAAGACGTGTTGAGCGCATCCCTTGTTCTTCTTCTTTTTTCGATGACTTTCGGTTGGTATGTATATGTTTCAGATGCACCGCTGTTGAAAGTGTCAGAAGACATCAAACGTATATCAAACAACTTCATGACTGACATATATAGACCTGAAGCGAGGTCCTCACAAGTAGCAACTCTCGTCAGCGCACCTCCAACAATCGTGAGTGTGATAAATAGGATTATTTTTTTGGCCACGAACTCTTTGATTGCCATTGGAGTTGCAGAATCAGTTTTGAGGGGAAGAAAGTCGGAGCTTGACTCAAAGTATCGCTTGATGTCACTTGTTGCTTTGATCATCATGATTGCATGTGTGGCACTCCCTGGTGTTGCTGGTACTTTCAATTTTACTAGATTCTATGGAATGACAATGATATTTCTTGCACCGTTTTTTGTTCTGGGCGGCCAAACGCTACTTCAACGATCATCTAGGGCGATTTCACGTCTTAGTACCAAGACATCAAGATTGCATCGACTAACGAACAAAACGATACTAAGCCTCCAGCTGATTTCAATTTTGCTCACTGCGTCGTTCTTGTTCAACATAGGATTTGTTGAACATGTGACAGGAGTTTATCCTCAATCTTGGGCTTTGGACAAGGACCAAAAAAGAATGTCAGAAGACATCGGCATAAGAGCCAGCTATTACACTGAAATCCCTGTCGAACAGGACGTTGTTAGCACAATATGGCTATCAAAACATCTGGACGATGGTGGCATCGTATATAGTGGTGCACTAAATGGGATTTGGTATTCATATGGTCTGCTTTCACCAGATCCACAGGGCTCAATTTACGCTTTTACAGGCACACAGAGCGATAGTTATGCTTACCTCAGTTACGCAAACACGGTTGGTGGTCTTCTTAACAATACAGAAATGTCACCCGCATTGACCTCAGCCAACAAGATATACACAGATGGGGCAAGCGAGATATATTCAGCTGCCACCTAGTTATGCTGAAATCTGATTCTCAATGAATAAACGCCAAATATCAAGAATGCACAACAGCTCAACTCATCTCGAACCCCAAAAAGTGGGATAGAATCCATGACAATACTACTGACGTTTTGCCTATCCTATGAACTCTCGCAAAAGGAAGAGGTTCTTCAAGAGAATAGTTTGCCAAGGAGAAAACAAGAATGAACTGGACTAATAAGAAAGTTCTCGTGACTGGAGGCGCTGGCTTCATAGGGTCCCATCTTGTAAGAAGACTCGTAGATGAAACGGCTGAGGTGATGGTCCTTGACAACTTCAGTGAAGGAAAGAGGCACAATGTTCCTGAGGGTGGTAGTGTTGTTAAAGGCGATATTCGGAACAGAAAGACCTTAGATGAAGTGGGACCTGTAGACTACGTGTTCAATTTCGGGGCTCCCTCATCCATCATTCTCTTCAACAAACAACCTATTGACTGTGTCGACATCACAATACGCGGTTTTATCAACATTTTGGAATGGGCCAAGGACGTCAAAGTAAGGAAAGTAGTTTATCCGACATCAGGAAGCGTCTATGGAAGCGCCCCTGTTCCGCAAGGCGAAGAAGATCACGTACTGCCGATGAACTTGTATGGCGTAGCCAAACTAGCCTGTGAACACACAGCAAGGATATATTCAGAAAGAATCTCGATAGTTGGTTTGAGGATATTTGCAGGATATGGTCCTGGTGAAGACCACAAAGGAGATTTTGCAAGCCCAATCACCTTGTTCTTAAAATCAATTATCAGAGATGAGAGACCCGTAGTGTATGGGAACGGAACACAAAGCAGAGACTTCGTATACATAGATGATGTTGTCGAGGCAGTCATAAGATCTGTCGAGAGGGACGTAGTCGGCATAGTGAATGTCGGATCCGGAAAGGCATACAGCTTCAACGAAGTCATAGATTGCATAAATCAATCTCTGGACAAGAATATCGAGCCAACATACGTGGATAAACCAGTAAACTACCTTGAAAGAACCTTGGCAAACATAACAAAAATGAAAGAAGTATTGGGTCTAACTCCTTTAGATCTAAGAGAAGGCCTCCATAGATACTTGCAGAACACTAGATAAACTGACACTTTTCGAAAACAGTAAACTGTAAGATCACTTGCGGAATTATTTGGAGAGTACATAAAAATGTTCAGCCTGCTGAAAAAAATACTGAGAAATTTCATAGTCTTCCCGTTGAAGAAGCTCGACTTTATTGACGTTTACAGTGCACGATTTTTCTTTAACAATCATCCAATTATTTTTGGAGATCCAAGTAGAATAAAGATAGGAAAAGATGTCCATCTATACAACGCGATCTTGAACACAAACTCTGGAATGATAATAATCGAAGACTATGTAACTCTGAAGCCGAACTCTATGCTCATCACAGGAACACATGATTTCTCAACGCGAGACCTAGAGCGAAGAAACGCTTACCCCCGAAGCGGGAGAGATATAATAGTCAGAAAAGGCGCTTGGATAGGCCCTGGAGCAATAGTCTTGGGTAAAGTGACAATTGGTGAAAGCGCTGTTATTGGTGCAGGTTCCATTGTAACAAATGACATTGAAGCATATTGTGTAGCGGTTGGTAATCCAGCAAGAGTGATCAAGAAACTGTCATCCGAGACACAAGTTCTTGATTCTAGAATTGACGAATCAAGTTGACTGAAAGGGAAAAAACTGTGGTGGCTGCTAAAACTACAGTACATTAGCTAAAATAACTCCCAAGTCGTCGATGGAACGCTGGACGTCTACCCCCTCCATATCATCCTGCACAGAACGTGCCCAGCACACACTATCTTCCAAGCTTTGTTACATCCAAAGGAATGACTAGTCAGCAAGTTGCAGAATAGTCATAACTGCCAACAGGTGCATAATGATGGAAAATAACCCTCTTGTTTCTATTATTATCCTGAACTACAATGGAGAACGTTTTTTGAGCAGATGTCTTTCTTCTGTTCTCAAAACAGACTATCCCAATTTTGAAGTTATCCTTGTAGATAATGCCTCCACTGACGAAAGTCTAAGCATGGCTATCGAAACCTTTGCAAACGACAAGAGACTAAAAGTCGTCAGAAGTAAGGTAAATTTGGGCTTTGGCCCCGGAAATAACGTCGGCTTTGAGCACTCGCTGGGAGAGTTCGTCGTTTTTCTAAACAATGATACTTCTGTAACTTCAAGCTGGCTTAAGTATCTCGTCGATGCCATGGAAAAAGATCGAACAATAGGATTGGCCCAAAGCATGCTTCTCGACGCAAAGAGCAAAAGAATTCAGAATATAGGATGGTTAATCAGCGATTACTGTGTCTTTCTATATCCTATCGGCTTGGTAAACTCGAGTGACAAACGATTTCCTGACATTTTTGAAGTATCCTATGCTTCAGGCGCGGCGATGATAATCAGGCGTGACTTGGTCGATGATATAGGCCTGTTTGATCCGAAATACTTCTGGTTCTATGACGACAACTATTTGTCTTTCAAGACATGGTTGGCGGGTAAGCGAGTAGTGACGGTATCAAAATCCAAAGTATATCATGTCGGCCAAGGAACGAGTGCGGTGGGCACCTTTTTTATCTGGAGCCGCGGCACAATTTGCTTGATTTCACTGATTTTTGATATCTATCGGAGCTTCACAAGTCTAATCAAAGCTTTGTTCGTCCATTGTTACAACCTGAGCATAGTGTCGATCAAAGAGGTAGTAGAGCACAAGAGAACTACACGAGTTTGGGCAAACACCTTTGCGATCTGCTGGATTCTAAAAAACCTGAAATATATATGGAGAAATCGGCTCGAATATTGGAGAAAGGCAAGGATTGACGACAGAACGCTGTTATTGAAGATGTTAAGAATTCACATTCCTACTTCGATCTATTTGGTGCCGCCTCCCTTCAAATTGTTGCCCTTATGCTTTCAGAACGAAACGAGAAGATATCAAGTGTGTTCAACACCAATTGGCTGCGATAAGCGGTCAACGGAAAAGTCTTGCCGAACAGCCAAAGAGGGACGCACGCGAACATTTTTCCCGAAGGGAAGTACTAGCTTAAAAGCTTGATGAAATAATAATCTATCATCGTCAGCGATAAAGAACGGACTTGGAGAGAATTAGGAATGGTCCTAGTCAGTGTTATTTTGTCTTCATATAACTACGGGGAATACATCTCTGAGTCTATTGAGAGTGTTTTGAACCAAAGTTTCAAAGATTTCGAGTTAATCATTGTTGATGATCATTCAACAGACAATTCTGGAGAGGTAATCCAAGAGTATATATTTGGAGACAAAAGAATTCGGGCCTTTTTTCACAAAGAGAATAGAGGACAGTCCAATGCCTTAAATGATGGTTTAGCCGAGGCGAAAGGAAAATTCGTCGCCTTCGTGGATGCGGACGATGTCTGGAAAAGCTCAAAACTTGAGAGACAACTTGAAGTGCTGAAGGAAAATGAAGACCTGATAGTCTGGTCAGAAGGAGAAATAATAGACGGTAAAGGAAGGCCAACAGGGGAAAAATTCAGCCGAAAAATGGCAGACCCATCACGCCTACATCCGCCACAAAAAAGCGGCGACATCTTTGAAGAACTTCTTTACGGGAACTTCATAAATTTCTCAAGTTTGATTCTTAAAAGGGAAAACGTCAGAGATGTCAAATTTGACGAGCATCTAAAATACTTAAATGACTATAAATTTGAGATTGATTTAGCGAAAAGATACAAGTACTACTTTATCCCCGAGCCCTTAGCGAAGTATCGAATACACGAAAAGAGCACCGTTACCCGAGACGCCAAGGGGTATCAGAAATATGGCATAATGGTGAAAAAATACGTCCTACAAAAATACGGAAACGAAATCTCTAATAGGCTAAAGGCAAAGCTGTTTTTTAGAATTGGTTCCAACTACTCGCAGGTCGGCCGAAAAGAGCTTGCTAGACAGTTTGCTCTCAAAGCCGTTGATGTTAATCTTCTCTCCAAAGATAACATATTCTATTTGACATTTGCGCTAAGTAGCGGAGATAGTCGCGTTGGCAAATTCTTGGTAGGCCTGTACATTACTTTAGTAGAGTTGTTGATGCGATTATTTGGAAGACTCAACCATTCACGCGGGCATGAATTCTTCAATTTGATAGTACCATATGCCTAAGTCGGTATAGTCTACCACACCCCGGCAGAACTTCAACTAGAGTTGCATCCGAAGTCTGAGAAGGAAGAAAAACCATGGAAAAAGTGTTGGAGATGCGCGCGCGTACGCAAAGACAAAGCGCGCTTACTTTCCTCTTCGGTACACCACTTCTTCGTAAACTTCTTCGGTTTCCTCTGCATTCTGTTCTATGGACTTAACATGGGGCATATTTCTTTCGAGTTGACGCAGCAAGATAGGATTTTCAGCAATTGCACGCATTTTTCTGGCTAAGTCATTCGAGTTACCCACCTCAAAAAGCAATCCATTTTTCATATGCTCAACAGATTCATTCAGAGCGCCTATGTTGGATGCTATCACAGGTGTCTTTGTAGCAAAAGCCTCCTGAACGACTAGTCCATACCCCTCGTAGGTCACAGAAGGGACAACCAAGACGTCAACGTTAGAATATGGGTCTTTAACATCATAGAATGGACCCATGAATCTTATTTTTGGGTTATTCTTGCTTTTTTCGATAAGGCATCTATGATATCTATTGGATGGATCAAGTATGGTGCTACCATACATCTTCAATTCAGCGCTTGCGTCTCCTAATTTATTGAAAGCCTCAATCAAAACATGTAACCCTTTGCGTTCAGAAAAACTGCCGACGTAACCAAATCTCATATTGTTCGAGGGATTTTTTCTCACTTTGCTCAGACTATAAGTATCTATCCCATGATGTATGAGAGCAACTTTGCCCTCCTTGAGATCGCTGTCGTCAATAAATCCGTTCTCGGCGAATTTCCTAATTATGGTTTCTGACGCTACAAGTAGCTTGTCAGCGCACTTTATAGATTGCTTTATGCAAGTTATCCTATTTGCGATTCTGTTGACGCCATATGCTTCATATGTCTTCTTCAGAATGTAATGATTAATCAAGTGTCGTGCGCTAACAAGATTGCACCATTTCGTGGAGAGGCACTTCCAGCAATTCTCCGGAGACAAGCCGCCGCAAATCTCTCCGTCAGAATTGAGAAAATGTGTCGTTGGACACATCGGCCAGTAATCGGCTAAACTTAGGACTACTCCGCAGTGTTTTTTCGCCACAAGCGGAAGATCAATTGATAAGCCAAGTAAATGCTGAAAATGGACAATATCTGGTTGGATCTCTTCTAGACATTCTTCAAACTTCTTTCGAACCTTGTCGTTTTTGTACGTCAGGTCAAGCGCGCGCACATCAAATCTGAGCAATCTGTTTGCATGATCCCACATGTTTTCTTTAATTGTTAGCTCGTGAATTTCGATTTTCTCTTCTCCATCTTTGTATGAATTAACGTAACACTCACTTGCGCCCTTCAGATATAGCGGGTAAAATACATGAACCTCATGCCTCTCTGCCATCGCCCTAGCCAGATTGCGTGTTCGGACTTCCACTCCTCCAACATTTCGTGGAGGAAAGCCATGAACAACTTGAAGAATTCTCAGATTCCACACTTCCTCATAGTTTGATTTGGGATGATCGAACGATCGATGGCACACACCCCTTGATTGTGTCCTTGGATATTCCGACGCGTTAGGCGAAATTATCCTCAAATACCTATTTGGCCCTTCTCTCAAATAAGCATGCGGCTACATATTAGTAGCAGGAGTGCAAGTGTTAATTCCCATATCCAACGATCTTTACACTGAATTTGCTGTATCTGTAAAGATATTCTTGGGCAAAGCCAAAATTAACCTTGGAAGAATTCCCGAAGAATGGGTGAAATACAGTTTTTTTCTTCAAATGCTGCAATTTCTGCAAATTCACGATAGCGATGTCTGCCATCTAGGTGGAGAAAGATTCTGGCATAAAGAACTGCGTGAAATTGTATATTTGGGGTCCAACCATTTCCCAACCTACAAACCATTTTTTGAGGTTGAAGGTAAGATTAGGTTTTTCAAACGTAACGGGCAGATCTTTGCTGAAATAAAAGACCACATTTTTGCTTTGCCGTTTCCACACGGATTGGCGCAATTGGACTTGGTTTTCCTCAAAGACTGGTATGGGGAATGCAACGTGCAGAACCGTTGTGTGGTGGATGTAGGTGCCTTTATAGGAGATACTGCAGTATATTTCGCTTCTAAAGGGGCAAGAAAGGTTCTTGCTTTTGAGGCTGCACCCCCGCTTTTCCGCCTTGCCGAGCAGAACGTACTTCTAAACCATGTTGAAGATGTCGTGCAAATAAAGAACGCAGCATTATCAGATAGGAACGGGTTTACGCGTTTCAATTACAGGGCTTTCAGTCCCTCATCATCATCCTACTTGAATTCGAACGTCAAAAACCCCACAGAGTTCGTAGTAAAATCAGTTTCATTCTCGGAAGTAATAAGCAGTCTGGAATATGTTGACTTGTTGAAACTGAACTGCGAAGGAGCGGAGCATCAGATACTGCAACAAGCCTACAAACTAAACCTTTTCGAAAAAATAGGCAACATAATGGTTGAAATACATGGGATCGATGAAAAGATTCGAGGCTACCTGAAAAGCGCATCATACAAGATCGTAAGCGATAGGTTCTGTGAGAAAGGGGTTCATTACATTTTTGCAGCGAAGAATTGATGCATTTTTCTTGGTTGTTCTTTCATCTCGTTTTGAGTCTTTTGGCTAAGTATTTATTGATTGCGCGCGTCTGAAGGAATCGCAATGGTTCTGGTGAGTGTTATTCTGCCTTCCTATAACCAAGAAGAATACATCGCTGAATCTATCGAAAGTGTTTTGAACCAAACCTTCCGAGAGCTCGAGCTAATTATTGTTGATGATTCAACAGACAATTCTAAGGAGATAATTCAAAGGTATAGATCGAAAGACAAAAGGATTCAGGCCTTTTTTCACAAAAAGAAAAGAGGAATGGTCAAAGCCCTTAATGAGGGCATAGTCATAGCGAAAGGGAAATTCATTGCCTTCACGAACGCGGATGATGTGTGGGCAAACTCAAAACTTGAAAGACAACTTGAAGTGCTGAAGGAAAATGAAGACCTGATAGTCTGGTCAGAAGGAGAAATAATTGACAGCAAAGGAAGACCCACGGGAGAAACATTCACCCAAAAAATGGCAGACCCATCACGCCTACATCCGCCACAAAAAAGCGGCGACATCTTTGAAGAACTTCTTTGCGGGAACTTCATATTTTTCTCAAGTCTCATCCTTAAAAAAGAAAACATCGGGAACATCAAATTTGATAAGCATTTGGAATATCTGAACGACTACAGGTTTGCGATTGACCTGGCGAGACGGTACAAGTACTGCTTCATACAAGAACCTTTGGCAAAATACAGAATACACGAGAGGAGCACAGTTACAGACACAAAAAGTTATCGAAGATATACGATAGTCGCCAGCAAATACCTTTTACAGAAATATGGAAACGAAATCCCAAAATCGCTCAAAGCCAAAATACTTTTTAGAATTGGCACCAACTGCGCACAAGTCGGCCAAGGGACGCAGGCTAGGCAATTCATTCTCAAAGCAGTCTATGCTGATCTTTTCGGCAAAGACAACGTGTTTTACTTGATATGTGTGCTAGGTTGCAAAGACAGTGGAATTGGCAAATTCCTCTTAAGAACTTATATTACTTTAGTAGGGTTGTCGATGAGATTCTTCAAAAGACTCAGCCCTTTGCGTGGGCGTGAATTCTTCAATTTGATGGTGCCATACGCCTAAATGGATACAATCTATCATGCCCCCCGCGCGCTGATCGACGGTCGCAAGGTCTATAGGATCCGCCTAAAGACGATCGCTCCTGAGCCAGAGCAGCGAGGAGATCATCATAGATAATAGGTCGCCGGAAGCTTTAGATGAGGAGGGCTCCAAATGACCAAGAATTGGACATGGGACAAGGTTATTAACGAATTTGAAGAGGCTTTACGAGCATGCGAAACAAGTGCGCGATAAACACGTGTCCATACGGAGCGAGGGTTGGAATTTGAGAGGTGCGCGCCCAAGATGTACAATATGAAACCCGTTTTTTGCGAGATAACAAGCTGGTGGAACTGGCACGACATAAGAAGTCAGGTCAGTGGTCCGTATTTCTACTACCCAGTTGAACTCATGATTCGAAAAGGTTTCAACGTTGAGGTACTGACAACACTAAATCCTGAGGCAGGCAAAAAACGGCTTGAAGAATACAAGAACCTCAGCATATACCGCTTTGCACAAGACAATCCGCTCTCTTCTGGAATCAACGTTTTCAGCCATATTGTAAAAAGAAGGTACTCGCTGATACACATGCACGGAATGCACTGGTTAGTCGACGATGTGTCTTGGGCTGCATCAAAGATCAAGAACATTCCAATGGTTATCACCTCCCATGCACACGATACGTTTGAGCGATTCATGGAATCAAAATCTCGTATGTCTATCCTACGTCAGAGAATACGTGCCAAATGGTTCATAAAAGACTCACCGACTTGCGTCTTCATCGCATTCACGAGAACACAGGCCCACGTGTACCGAAAGCTTGGAATAAACAACATTGAAATCATACCTCATGGAATCGATCCAAAAGTCTTTGAAGTCCCTCATGATCCATCCATCCCGCAAAAGTACGATCTAGGAGAGTTCAATATTCTATGCGTAGGCGCAGCTGACTTGAGAAAAGGCCAG
>Ga0315284_10017041_pt1 | contig 10299 bp, 10 predicted proteins | sample YL17G09_16_MG_FD_203696 | JGI IMG/M metagenome (GOLD analysis project Ga0315284, IMG submission 203696) | Sediment microbial communities from Yellowstone Lake, YNP, Wyoming, USA - YL17G09_16 | ecosystem: Environmental > Aquatic > Freshwater > Lake > Sediment | place: USA: Wyoming | collected...
ATCAGCGTCGTTTTCCCTCGATATTGGTGCATCGACTGCGCTGTCTCCCACAGGCTTTCAACATAGGCATCCACTCGGTGCGCGGCATTGAGGTACTCGGCGTAATTGCCCTGGTGGGCCCACTCGTCTGTTTCTCCCAGCGAAAGAAAGAGAATCCGCGGCTTCCTAGCCGTCAAGTATTCGAGGGCGGTATAAAACTGAATCGCGTCAAAGGGCTCACCGTTCCAGACGTGCGGCCCGTCCGCTTTCAGACGGTTAAGAAGCTCGATCCGTGGAGTCGCAGGAACGGAGCTCAGTGGATCATAGCCTGAATTGACGGGAAACCCAGCTCGAGCAGCGTTGAGGATAGAAGGGAATACATCCCAAGCAGTGAACGCGGCCACTCTGCCCCTATACGGCCTCCTTTCGTTCAACCATTCAAGGACCGTAACGTTGGGGTTCGGAACTTTCTCGTTGCTGTGAATGCGTGGGTCAGCGAACCCGCATAGAGTCTCGCTGTAACCTGGATAGGAAAAGTTCAGGCCGTTCGTAACGTAGACCTCGGAACCTTTGCCTCGGTTACCGTAGATCTGGCCCCGCCGGGCAACCACTCCCCATAGGAAAGGCATGAGAGCCGAGCGGCGAGTTTCCTCTGTCTCGTGCCAGTACGCCTTCTGTAACGAAGGGACGTCGGCAACGCCGCCGTTCTCCTTATTCATGAGGGAGACGTCGGCACCACGGAAGACCTCTTGCCAGCGGAGGCCGTCGGTCATCACGAAGATTACGTTTTCGGTACTATGCTTCCCACCTTGTGATGCTGCAAGCAGCGAAATACCGCAAAGGATCGACAATCCGAAGGTAGCGGCGCAACGAATGGCGTATTTCATCAAGGTCTCCTCGACGGACTTGGATTACATGACAGGTTCCGTAACGTCTTCGACGCCTTCCCAAGTGAAGCCAACGCAGCGAAAAAGGAACTCGGAGCCGATCTGGTTAGTTTAGATCCTTTACACTCGCGTCTTCGATTCCGTCCCCTTTGCCGGGTACGTGGCCGGGCACGTGGTTGAAGCTGCGAACGAGCTATGCTATGGTGAGTGGTGGCGATGGAATCCGCCGCAAACGTCACTCCTTGGGAGGGCTGATGACTCCTGGCTTCGGGCCAGGATTTTTTGTTTTTGCCCATGCCCCTGGAAGCAACCGACCTCAACACGATTGACGAGCTGTACGCTTTCGTCGAGAAGGCGATCCCGCAGACCGGTTTGGTCCTCGACGCGGATGCGCCCTTTCGGCCGTGGGCGCGTGCCGTTTCGGCTGAGTGCAAGGATGCCCGCTGGGTATATCCGAGCCGGCCACTGTCCAAACAATTGTTGCGGCATCTTGCTAATTTCGCTCACCGTCCGCTTCCCGAAAAAGGATTTGTCCTTTTTCAAATGGGCCGACTGGTAAGGGTCGTAGACGTTCACGCGGCGGGAGGAAGCAGTCGGCCTGACCACCTCCCTGGAATAGTGCGACAGGCGTTCGCGTCGAAGCCAAGATCTGCAGCGAGTAATGCGGGCATGCCCGTGGATTTTCAAGGCAACCCCAGCGACCCATACCAAGTACTCGGCGCAAGCGAGGCGGATTCGGAAAAGGAAATCAAGAAAAAGTACAAACAAATGGTCATGCAATACCATCCGGATCGAGTGGCTCACCTCGGGCCAGAACTTAAGGAACTTGCCGCCAAAAAGACCACAGAAATCAATGGCGCGTTTGCCGCGATTCGGCGAATGCGTGGCTTTTAGCCGCTGCTATGACGCCAAAGCGACGATCTCACGTTCAAGGCGGTCGAGCCGCCCGAGTGCCGCTTCAACAGCCGCAGCTCCCGCGGCTCGTGCCTCTCGCGCGTGGGTCAGGGCTTCTATGGCGATGCGGCTAATCTCGTGCAAGAGCTTCCGGATCTCTACCTCCAACCGGCCTCGACTTTCTTGCACCCGGTTGAGGATGTCACTCTGCACGCGAGTGCAGTTAACTTCCAGGAGGTGGCTCAGGAATTCCCGTCCATCACCCTCGATCACGCCCCGAGCCCCGATGAGCCCGAGAACCACATCAGCCAGCCATCGCAGTGGTGACGCCGGCTGTGCAATCTCAATAAGGTCGCGAAACGAGAATTCCGAGCGGGCCCGAAATCCCGTCTCCGGGTCAAGAGCATGGGGCATCCGCGCCAGTTCGGGAATGCCCGCCTCGGCAAGCTTCTCTAGGAAACTGTTCGCCATCTGCACAAATCGACTGGCGATCCGCCGGTATACTTTCTCTCCCTCTTCTTGTTCGGCCCGCAACCAGGGTAGAACGTGGCGGCGCGCAATTTCCTGCGCTTCGCGCATTATGGCGCGGCGATACGCGGGGCCCATTCTCCGTGGCACCGACTGTAGGAAACTCTCGAATTCCTGCTTCCCCTGAGGTAACACGGAATTGAGGAACTCTTTGTGCCGGTCGCCAAAGATGTCGGAGAGGTGTCGCTGCTCGGCCATCCAGAGGAAGCCGAGCTCCCTCATCGAGCGTTCTGCTTCGGCGATGGTTTCCTTCATCGTTGCGATTCGCAGCTCAGATTCTTCGAGGGGTCGCTCGAGCGCCTCACGCTCCTCATTGATAATGGCCAGCAATTGCTCGCTGAGCCGCTCGACTCCCCGTTCGCAAGCGGCTTGTATGAGCTGGCGGCCCGAGTCTTTGACAAGAAGCTCAAGGGCCCCAAGGAGCTTTCCCCAATCTCGCTCCGGGCCGCGGTTTTCGAGCCGTTCTGCGGCGCTGACCTCGAAGACCGGGCCTACGGGCCGCTGCAAGCGTTTTTCCAGCACGCGCCGCGTGAACCCAACGGCAGCTGCTCTTTCCGGATCTGTGGTCCGGTCCGCTTTGTTAAGTACCAGGATGAGATTCTGAATCTGCCGCCCAACGACCTCGACAAGGGCAAGTTCCTCGCCCGCCAGGGGAGGGTCTGCGCCTACCACAACCAGCCCAGCATCGATGTGCGGTATGAAAGCCTGCGTGGCTGCCGTATTGCCCGCGAACACGGAGCCTAAACCTGGAGTATCGACGAGGCACATCCCGGTTTTCAGCAGCGCACTCGGCACAAACACTTCCGCACCGCCAACTCCCTTCGTGTTTTCTGGATTGTGCTCTTCTGAAACGTACTGCTCCAGGTCTGAAGGGGCTATTTCCCGCCACGAGCCGTCTCCGAGCTGTATGCGCACTTTTCGCTTCGAGGCGAATCGGATCACGGTAGGGACTGCAGTCACGGGAATAAAACCCACGGGGAGAATCGGTTCACCCACCAGCGCATTGATCAACGTTGACTTGCCGCGCTTGAACTGGCCAATACACGCAAGGTAAAAGCGGCCTTCCGTCACGCGGGCCGCCAAGTCGCGACCCTCGTCGGCGACGTGCTGGGCACCCAACTCTTCTCCCAAAGCGGCCAAACGAAGGAGTCCGGCTGCCCCGTCAGCATCAGTCATCGCTGCGGGCCCTGCAGTGACGCGGCTTTCCGGTCTCGCGCCAACCGTCATCGACGTATCGCTCTTGCCCGCCGTCTTCATAGCCGCAACCGTTTCTGTCAGTTTAGATGATTCTGCTCCCAACTACCCACGTGCTACGCAGCACCGTCTCCCCATCGGTGAATACTGATCTCACAACAAGTACTCGACGTGCCACGGTGTCCGCAACCGCTTGTCGCCAACCAGCTGACTAAGTCCGCGATGGTACGCCACGCGCTCGTCCTCGCTCTGTAACCCGCGGCGAAGCGCATCGTGTTTCAACGCGTACCGTTCCATGTTTTCGGCTATCCGCTCAAGGATCGCTGCCTCAAATTCAAGCAGATCCCGCGCTATGGGGGAGTTCGGCGTCCTCCTTAAGAGAGCGCTCAAATGCGGCAAGCAGAGGACGGGTGATTTGGCCGGTTCTTGACCCTCTTTACCGGTTAGTTCCTCGCGAAGTTGAGTGGTCACTCTCTCCTCTGTCGTGTGCTGTTCCTCGCAAGCGCGGCACTTCTCCGGCCCGGCTAAGAGACTCCTCGTGCGAGCGCCCAAGCTTGTCAATAGACCCGATTCGGCCAAGATTTTGAGTCGTGTGCTCACCGCGAGGAGGACTGCCGGATAAGAGCTGGAAATACCCTGCGGCGAGGCAATCTCGGCGTATTGCCAGGTGTGGAGGGGACACAAGCCCCCACGGTCGGCCAGAGTTGACCGCATCGGTTCGTTGATAACGAGCTGATACTGAAACTTCGCCATGAACTTCATCATGGCATCAGCCACTTTTGCGCACACTTGGCATGGTCGTCGCACAGCTTCCATGAGTTCGGCCTCGGGCCAGGACTTCATGGCAGGCCGCGAAGGGGCCAACTGTCCCCCCTCACCATGCGTCAGTCCGAGCAAATCGTTGCGCAACGCTGACACCCGATTTACAACATCCCTGAGTAAGTCTGTCTGCTCTCCTTGTATTGACTCGGCATCGAGGTCACCCAGGAGCGAGAGCATTCGGTCACAAATGCGCAACAGGAATTCTCCGGTCTTTTCAATGGTCAGGAACTGAACGAGGCTAGCCTCAAGAACCATCAATCCGCTTTCCGCGAGCCCCTGGGCCGACCCCGACATTTTCGCTTGCAGTCCACCCAACGCTGATACTGCGAATAGCCGAGTTTCATGAAGACCAATTTCCTGTTCGAGGCGCGTGCGCATGTACCTAAGCACCTGGTCACGTTGTTCAGGCGAAACGAGGTCGAGCTTGTTGACCACGAAAAAGACCTTTCGAACGTACTGCCTCACTTTCTGGAGAAATTCCAACTCATTGCGACCGAGCGGAGAGTCAAAGCTCGTGACGAAAATCACCGCGTCAGCTTCGGGCAGGAAACGCTCTGTAGTGGCAGTGTTGGCCGCAATGGCAGAGCCCACGCCTGGTGTGTCAACGAAAAACAGACCCCGCCGCAGAAATTCCGCTGGAAGCTGGATCTCGACAGCGGCGATTTGCTTCTGGTTGCCCGGATTGCCCATCTCCGTTACGTATTCGCCAAGCTGTTCGAGTGGGATTTCGCTCCTAAGGGAACTCCCAGGGTACTCGATCAGCACACGCTCGGGATTGCCGTAAGAAACTTTGGTAATGACCGACGTCACGGGCACGACGCCCACCGGCAGACGATCGAGCCCCACAACAGCATTCATTAACGAACTTTTCCCACGGTTGAATTGGCCCACGACCGCTAGTGTGAAGCGATCCTCCGCAAGCTTGCTCAGCAAGTCGCGGCAAACTTGGTGACTGTCGCGGTCGCGTCTTTCGTCGATCAGCCGCAAGGCGCCCTGGGTCAAGGAGCCGAGTTCAAGCTTCAGCCGCTCGTAATCGCGTAGGCGTTCGCCCGCCACAGCACATGAGACCTGAGTTGTGTCCTTAAGGTCTCCCATCGTTTCACCTTCCACCTGCACCAATTGCCTAATCCGACCGCCATCGCTCGTATGCCTTCCGGCCCGCATACTGACCACTCCGGCCAAGTTCTTTCTCAATCTCCAGTAGGCGGTTGTACTTGGCAATCCTTTCTCCGCGGCAGGCCGAGCCTGATTTGATCTGCCCTGTGCCCGCAGCTACCGTGAGATCAGCGATGGTGGTGTCGTCCGTCTCACCGGAACGATGAGAAACCACCGCCGTGTACCCGTTCCGACATGCCAATTCAATGCACTCGAGAGTCTCCGTGACGGTTCCGATTTGGTTCAGTTTGATGAGAATGGAATTGGCAATTCCCTCGCGAATGCCTCGCTCGAAAATGGTCGTATTGGTGACGAAGATATCGTCTCCCACAAGTTGAACTTTTGAACCCAGCCTCTGGGTTGCCACCCGCCATCCGTCCCAGTCATCCTCTGCCAAGCCGTCTTCGAGGGAATAGATTTCTGGATACCGCTTGATCCAGTCTTCCCAGAGGGAAATCAGAGCTTCGGAAGTCTTCTTGGAGCCGTCCGATTTTCGAAAGACGTAGGCCCCCGATTCATAAAACTCGCTTGCAGCGGGGTCCAGGTTTATAGCGATATCGGCCCCGGGCTTGTACCCTGCCTTCTGGATCGCGGCAAGCAGCAGTTCCATGGGCTCCTCATTGGACCGCAGTCGAGGAGCGAAGCCGCCCTCGTCGCCCACACTCGTTTCATATCCCTTCTTGTGCAAAATGGCCTTCAACGTGTGAAAGGTTTCTGAAGCCGCTCTCAAGGCTTCGGCAAAGCTCGGCGCTCCAACCGGAGCGATCATGAATTCCTGAAAATCCACGTTGTTATCCGCGTGCCGGCCTCCATTCAACACATTGAGCATGGGGACTGGGAGGAGGTATGTGTCTTTATCGGAGAGGTGCCGGTAGAGTGGGATCCCTCTCTCTGTGGCTGCGGCTCTTGCCGTGGCAATCGAGACGCCCAGGATCGCATTCGCACCCAGCCTCGCCTTGTTAGGAGTACCGTCGAGAGCAATCAGCTTGGCGTCCAGCCCGGCTTGGTCAGTGTCCATGCCGACCACGGCTTCTTGTATCTCCCCCAGCACGTGCGAGACGGCTTTCTGAACGCCTTTGCCGCCATAGCGCGACTTGTCTCCATCGCGGAACTCCACCGCCTCGCGCTTTCCAGTTGAAGCTCCTGAAGGCACTTTCGCAACTCCCGAAGCACCGCCCTCCAGGTGAACAGTAACCTGAATGGTGGGGTTTCCTCTTGAATCCAGAATCTCCAGTGCATCTAACTTCTTGATTTTCGACATGAGATGACCTCGTAGGATTGAATGTTTAAGAATCGGGAATAACTCCGGTACGTAAGATCGTGCTCAGTTCATTCCGCAGGCTGGCCTCGATTGGCAGGTTCTGAAGCTTGGCCACGGTTGCCTCGAATGGGTAAGTGTACGATTTCAGTTCGATCCTTCCATCCTCCCACACCGCGTATCGTGCCTCGGGGCTTCCCGTCTTCGGCTGTCCCAGGCTGCCAGGATTGACAACTACGCGCGAACCTATGGAGCGCATCGCGGGAACGTGTGTATGGCCCACGAGGATTACGTCGGCATCAACATTCTCAACTTCCGTGAGCCACTGCGAGGATTCGGCTTCGCAATAACCGAAGAGAGGGTCCGAAGGAATCGCATGGCAGAGGTAGAACCGCGTATTCTCGCGTCGCGTCTCGGCATACAATGGCACATGCCTAAGGAAGTGCTTTTGCCCGAAACTGAGCACTGAGTCTGTAAATCCTCGCGTCGCTTCTGCCATTTCGCGGAACCTAGCTGAGCACCGCGGATCCTGATTGAATCCAATGGAGTAATCATGATTCCCGCAAACGATGACGGCCGCCTTCGACCTGAGGAGGTCAATCACCGCCGCCGGGTCGGGGCCGTAATTCACCAGGTCACCCAGGACCCAAAGCTCATCGTAATCTTCCGGAAGCGCGGAAAGAGCATCGAAGTTGCCGTGAATGTCAGAGACGATCACAATTCTCATAAGAGCGGGAGCACCTGGCCAGTCATATCATGAGAAACCCCCTGATGGCTAAAACCCATCCCCCGGCGATTCAATTCCCGCGAAAAGACGTAGCGTATGGGCCGCACCGTGAATTCCCCAGTTTCGTCATGTATAGCCATCACAACTCCCCTGCTCTTTCCCCCGGGATTGTACTGGCCGCAAGCTTTCGTAGGATTGTGGCAGGCGCAAGAGCCTCTTCACGAGTGGGGCGGGCATCTGACCGAGCGTCGAACCGCTCCTCAAGAGCACGCAGCAGGTGGCGAATCTCCTCAAACTTTTTGATCTCACAGCGAAGTAGAAACTCGAACCCTGGGGTGCCGGCGGCATGCTCCAGGGCTGACGACAGGTGTCGTAAACACAAGCCCGGCCCTTCACGATACTTTTGCGCAACAAGTTCGTCGCCGACGCGAGTGAGAAGGCAGCTTAGCGCGGCCTCTTCCGCAAATTGTTGATGCTCACAGGCTGGGCAATCAGTAGATGGGAGCTGGGAGGCCTTCTCCAATTGCCGCGCCTTCTTTTTCATCCGAACCTTGAGGAAGAAGTTGGGCCCAGGTGTTCCGCGAGCGGCTTGCATTTCATAGAGCTCCCGTAGAATGCATCCTGTCACGTCGTGGTAAATGACCGCCAGACTGACATGGTCGCTGAACAGTGCGTCCCGGAAGTCAAATGCTCGCCGAGCGTGGACAGAACAAAGCCCCAGGCTGCGTCGGAGGCGGGCCCTAATAAATCGATCGGTCACGCCCTCGTAGAGCAGGCTCTTAAGGTATCTCTCCGCGCTTCCATCGCCGTAAGCGCAGAGCGGACAGCGTGCTCCTGCAAGGAACGGCTCCAGATAAATCCAAATCAACCTGCTGGGCGGTTGCACGTCGCGAGCGGGGAGATCATTCTTGACCATGGTCGTGCCGCGCCGCCACTTCATTGCTGCCCCCCTTCTTGGGGCGATACAAAATGACATGAGCTTTCTCGAGGGTAATCAGACCACCATCCAACATTTCGTCCAACCTGGGCAGGATTTTCTCGATTCGCTCCGTGTACTCCACGACCTCGATCACAACCGGCAGATCCTGGGACAAGCGAAGGATCTTGTCGGTGTGATAATGGCTCGAAGGACCGTACCCTCCGACGCCGCGAAGCACCGTGGCGCCGTAGAATCTCTCGTGGCGCAGAAGTTCAATAATGGCCTGGTAGAGCAGCTTTCCATGCCATTTGTCGGACTCGCCGATGTGGATCCGCATCAGCGTCCGGGCACCCTCGAATCGCTGGTGTTCCATGACATTCCTCTCATCTGCAGTATCAAGGTCGGCCGACGTTTTCGGAAGGCAGTTGCTGTAGCGTTGTCCGGCAAGCAGCAGAGAGCGCTTTAGCCTTGTCCGTGTTAGGCGCCCAAAACAAGAAAACTCCTGAGCGCCTCTCGGCCGCCAGGAGTTATCAACCCGCCGCACGGGTGGTTGGGGGTGGACTCCATCACCCTACAAAACCACCTTATACCACAGATCCATGGCAAGCTAAAGCCCAGATACTTCGAACTTCTTGTTCACCATAGTCGTGTACTCCGAGTTCGGGTCATTATCAACTTTATTTGGCGGGCGTTAAACGGCCGAAAGCGGTGGCGTGTTATCAGCGGCTTGCGCAGACGGTGTTGATCAGGTTTTTGGCGGGGTGGCTTGCCTCGTCAGCCCTCAGTGTTCCGCCGCTTCAGTTCAAGCAGCACTGGCCGCAGCAGGGCGTAATCGGGTGAGCAAGCTAATAAAGCTGCTTCCAGGACTTTGCGAACGAAAGACGGCACGTTGCCGCCCTTGGAGGCCCAGTGAAGCTAATCGCGGAGCTCGGGGTCGTCGAGGGCAGCCGGGCCGGGCTCCGGCTCGGGATGCTGGCGCTTCAGTTCGAGCAATACGGGTCGAAGCAAAAGGTAATCAGGCATGCAGGCACCGAGGGCAGCCTCAGCCACCGTGCACACAAAACATGGCGGCTTGCGACTCTCAAATACCCAGCGGAGCCAGCGATGCAATTCTGTGTCGTTATGTGGGAAGTCCATCACCGGCAATATACATCGCCAGTCATGCTGCCTCTGGGAAACCTGCGGCGGCGTGAAAGGCAGTGGCATCGCTACAGTCAGAAAACCACCGGGGGCACCGTTTGGGGAATAGGCGGCACTGGTGTGTGTGGTGACGAACCAAATGGTCAATACGTTGCACGCGGGCGTGAACGAGCGGATGCCTGGCCCTATCGCCAGGAATGATGCTTAAGCTGGTAGTCATTCCAGGGCTGTTGGCGGCAGGCATCCAGATTGACGACGTGCGGTTGCCGCCGGGGCATCGAGCATGAGAAAAGCCCATGGTCAGGACTGCGCTGGCTGTAGCTACCCAAGGAAGGGAACCCGCCCCCCGAGGAGGCTGTCTCAGAACCCGAGTCTAGGGAAGGGGGAGAGGGGATTGAGGACTTTGGCAAGCGCAATCCTGGCGACGGCCAGCCCCCGGTCAGGAGGGGTGAGACTTCGCGCCAACGCTCTCGACAGCCCGCCGACCACTGCGCTCAGGGGCACGGCGGTCGCGGCGGCGAGCCCCTGCTTCCAGGCTTTGCAGAGCTTCTTCAGGTTGTAAGCGGTGCACACCAGCGCCCACTGCGTCCGCACGTTTTCCAGTCCCCGCACCGTCCAGCGCCGGAAGCCCTCCACCTGTTTCAAGATCCCGAAGACCGGTTCCACGATCACCTTCCGCTGCCGCAGCAGCGCCTGCTTGGCCGGATCGCGCCGCTTGCTCCGTTGCCGCCTCACCGCCTCGTGTTCCGCACTCCATTCGATCCGCCGCCCCTCCTTGCGCCGACTGCACAACGCC
>Ga0315284_10017047_pt1 | contig 10298 bp, 9 predicted proteins | sample YL17G09_16_MG_FD_203696 | JGI IMG/M metagenome (GOLD analysis project Ga0315284, IMG submission 203696) | Sediment microbial communities from Yellowstone Lake, YNP, Wyoming, USA - YL17G09_16 | ecosystem: Environmental > Aquatic > Freshwater > Lake > Sediment | place: USA: Wyoming | collected...
GGGAATGCTCTCGCCGCGGCCTTGGAGCATGCCCACGCAACCGGCGGCGTGGGCATGCCACCCGGCAGGGGAAGGAGCGCCCAAAATTGAGCGGCTGTGTTTGTGGATGGCGTCAGTCCCAGTACGACAGCGCAGGCTCGCGATTTGCGCGGCGGGTCTCCTGACCCGCCGCGCAAATCGTGGGCGCTCCGTTCCCTGCCGGGCGGCTATTCGATCGACGCCAGGAACTTCGCGATGGCCCGGTGGCCGTGCTCGGTCTGCGACACGATCAGCCGCCCACCCAGGTACTGGATTGTGGCCGGCCCGCCTTCGTCGTCCCAGGGGGCGATGCGGCGGTCATTCTGGTTCTTGACGAACTTCTTGACGAGTTCGATGATGCGCTCGGGGGTCGCGCGGCCGGTGTCCTCGGGCTTCGTCGTGGTGGTAAAGAGGCCGGCGCCTCCTCCGCCGCCGGAGGTGGCGGCGGTGGCCTGCCGGAGCACGTTGCCCACCTCGAACCGCGGCGCATCCGTAAAGTCCGGGATCTCCGCCATCGCCAACTGGATGCTGTACAAGGCGGTCTTCAGCGGCAGCCACGATTTCTCAAGCGTCGTGATGAGGATGTACCCCGCCTCGATGCGGTACCCGACCTCCTTCGGGAGGATCAGGTTGAGGGCGGCCTCGTAGGTCATCCGCGACAGGCGCACCGAGACGGTCCGCGCCGCGAGGTCGATGCCCGCCTCCTGGAGGGCGTTGTCGTAGACGACCGAGAACTTGCCGACCTCGCTCATGTACGTCAGGACGTCCTTGACGGCCATGTTCTCGAATTCGAACGACGGCCGCGGCGACATCAGCGTGCGGCGCGTGCGGGCGAGTTCCTGGGCCTTCTTGGCGGCCTCTTCGCGGGCCTTCTTCTCCGCGGCCAGGTCCGCAACGGGCTTGGCGGCGGTGTCTTTGACGATCGCGCCGCCCGACGGAACCGCGGCCGGCGGCTGCAAGCCCGTCTCGATGCCCAAGGCAAGGCCCCATCCGCCCGCCACCATCACGAGGCCCAGCATCACGGCCAGCGTCCGTCTCATGGTCGGCCTCCTTCTCTGATCGCGGGTCGAGGCACGCACGGGCGGGCCGCGATCCGCCGATCCCCCATAGACCCGCGGTCACCTGATTATACGACGTCGTCCGCTAAGGCGAGAGATTTTGGCTGGCGCTCTTCTCTATCGTCTTTGACGGATGCCATAGCGGCCTATTCAGCGGGCGCGGTGGATGGCCCCCTGTCATTTTCGGCGAGGCATTGCGCCCGTTTCGCAGGTTTCATATTGCGGAGCAGTCATCGGCGATTGCCGCCGAGCGAAAGGAGACGCCCCATGCGTCGCGTACTTGCGTTTATCGTTGCGTGCCTGGGTCTGGCGGGTGCGGCCATCGCTGCCGCGCCGACCGATGAGGCCGTCCAGGGCCTCTACGAGGGGACCGTCAAGACGGCCGCCGGCGGACAGAAGGTCGAGGCCCGGGTCGTGGCCTGCGGCAAGGGGACGTACAAGGCGTTCCTCCGCCTACAGGTCACCGCGCGCCCCGTCGCCAAGATCGAACTCGACGGCAAGGCCGAGGGCGACGGCGTGGCCTTCAAGGGCAAGGCCGGCGATGTCGAGTGGGTCGCCTCATGGGCCGACGGCGCGATCAAGGGAACCGGCGGCAAGGACGCAGCGCTGGAGCTTAAGCGCATCGTCCGCGAGTCGCCCACGCTGGGCGCCAAGCCCCCGGCCGGCGCGATCGTCCTGCTGGGCGAGAAAAACTACAACGGCCTCACCAAGAAACCCCTCAAGGACGGCAAGGAGCCGGAGTGGGTGCCCGTGGACGGCGGCGGCATCCTGGTGCCCAAGGGCGGCATGAACTCCAGGCAGCCGATTGCCGGTTCATTCAAGATCCACGTCGAGTTCAAGAACCCGCTGATGCCCGATCAGCGCGGCCAGGGGCGCGGCAACAGCGGCGTGTTCCTCCCGAACGGCGACGAAATACAGGTCCTCGATTCCTTCGGCATGACAACGTACACGGGCGGCAGTTGCGGCGGCATCTATAAGTACAAGGACGCCGACGCCTTCGACGAGTTCCCGCTGGCCTCGCTCCCGCCCGGCCAGTGGCAGACCTACGACATCGAGTACCGCGTGCAGACCAAGGACGGCAAGCCGACCGGCAAGCCGCACATCACGGTCCTGCACAACGGCATCAAGATCCACGACAATTTCGAACTCCAGAAGGACGCCAAGGCGGGGACGCTTCAGTTCCAGGACCACGGAAACCCGGTCCACTACCGCAACATCTGGGTGCAGCCGCTACGGGATAAGTAACGGCTTTGCCCGTACTTAGCCCCCCCGTGAATACACAGTGGGCCGCACGTTGCGGGCGCCCGGCGCCGAGCCACCCCCGGTGTATTCACCGGGGGCCAAATGCGGCGCCGGGCGTTTCTTGCTCACGCCGCCGGTGCTTTCGACGCCCGGCGTGCCATCACGACCATGATCGCGCCGATGACGAACAGCAGCAGGCCCCAGTAGAGGTTGATGTTGTGGCCCAGCGAGCGCTCGTACATGGCGTCGGCGTTGGTCGCGAAGCCGAACACCGCCAGCACCGCGCCCACGACGAGGAACATCAGGCCCATCGGCATCCGAATATCGAGGTTCAAGGCAGCGCCTCCCTAAAGTTTACCAGAAGAGGATGTTCAGGACGACCGCCGCCGCCATGACGATGATGCCGAGCATGGCCGGCTGCTTGTGCCACGGCGTATCGGGGTCTTTGATCTTCGGCGTCAGCGAATAGACGAGGCCCTTGAGTTCTTCGTCGGTCTTGTTGGCCCGGGTCGCCATCGAAATCAGGATCGTTGCGACAAAGCACGCGGTCCACGCGAAAATGGCGGTCCAGAAGTTCTGGGCCATCTCGCTGGGGTAAGTGTGCATCGAGCCGAGCCACCCGCCCTTGATGCCGACCAGGCAGTCCTTGGGCAGCGTCAGCCCGTGGTGCAGCGCTGCCGCCAGCGTGCCCGTGAGCAGGCCGAAGAAGGCCCCGTGGCCCGTCGCGCGCCGCCAGAACATGCCGAGCATGAACGTCGCAAACAGCGGGGCGTTGACGAACGCGAACACCAATTGCAGGAAGTCCATGATGTTGTTGAACTGCGTGGCCGCATACGCACACGCCACGCTCAGCAGGATGCCGCCCACCGTGGCGATGTGGCCCATCGTCAGGTAATGCTTGTCCGACTGGCCGGGCCGGATGTAACTCTGGTAAATGTCGTAGGTCCAGACGGTGTTAAAGGCCGTGACGTTGCCCGCCATGCCGGACATGAACGAGGCCATCAGCGCCGTCAGACCCAGCCCCAGCATGCCCTGCGGGAAGTAGTGGCCGAGCATCACGGGGATGACCATGTTGTAGTTGGGCTGGCCGTCTTCCATCGGCAGGAAGGTGCCCTTGCTCTGGACGTGCATCGCAATGGCGATCATGCCCGGCAGGATCACGAGGGCGGGGAACAGCATCTTCGGGATGGCCGCAATCAGGGGCGTCCGCCGCGCGGCCGCCATCGAATTGGCCGCCATCGCACGCTGGACCACCAGGAAGTCAGTGCACCAGTACCCGAACGAGAGCACGAAGCCCAGCCCCATGACCACGCCGAACCATTCCACGCCCATGGGGTTAGCCGCAGGCGACCCCGTGTGCGCCCAGGATTCGGTCCAGGTGCCGGCGGCGTAGCCGTTGCCGACCGCCACTTCGGAGAGTTTGGCGACCAACTGGTCCCACCCGCCGATGTCCTTCAGGCCCAGAAGCACCAGCGGCAGGAACCCCAGCACGATCAGGAAGAACTGGAGCACCTCGTTGTAGATGGCCGACGTGAGGCCGCCCATGAAGATGTAGACCAGCACGATCACGGCCGAGATGAAGATGCTGAAATGGAAGTTCCACCCCAGCAGGATGCCGAACAGTTTCGCCAGGGCGTACATCGAGATGCCCGACGAAAAGACGGTCATCACCGCAAACGAGATGGCGTTAAAGCCCCGCGTCTTCTCGTCGTACCGCAGTTTCAGGTATTCGGGCACCGACCTCGCTTTGGAGCCGTAGTAGAACGGCATCATGAAGATGCCGACGAACGCCATCGCCGGGATCGCCCCCACCCAGTAGAAGTGGCTGGTCATGATGCCGTACTTGGCGCCCGAGGCCGCCATGCCGATGACCTCCTGGGCCCCGAGGTTGGCCGAGATGAACGCCAGGCCGCACACCCAGGCGGGGATCGCGCGGCCTGAGAGGAAGAAGTCGGCCCCGGTCTTGACGTACTTCTTCAAGGCCCAACCGATGCCGATGACAAACAGGAAGTACACGCACAAGATGACATAGTCCACGGCGTGAAGTTCGATTCGCATTATGCGGACTCCTTTCCTTCTGGCCAGACCGGCCTGCGAGTATCAGCCGCCGTCATATCCCGTCGCGGCGGCCCATGATTATGCGCGCCGCCGCGAAATACGCAACTTGAATTGTGGGCGGAAACCGCGGATACTCCGTCAACCTCGGTGGGCAAGGGAGTCCGCTGATACCCGATGGGCGGCTGGAGAACAGGGATGCGTTTATTGCGTTCGCGGTACGCCGGGCTATTCTTGTTTGCATTGGTCTTTGTCGCGGTTTCCTTTCTCCTGCGGCTGGCGCTGCTGGTCCGCTCGTTCTCGCTGGCCGACACGGGTCCCCTGGCGATTGCCTCGGTCTTCGGTTTCGGCCTCTTGTTCGATGTTCTGACGTGCCTGTGGGCGATGCTGCCGCTCGCGCTGGTGGTCGCGATTGGCGGCAACCGATTCCTGGCCGGGCGGATCGGCCGGACGCTGTGCCTGGCGTTTTTCGGCATCGGCGTTTTTCTGGTGCTCTTCGATGCCGCAGTCGAATGGTTCTACTGGGAGGAGTTCCCCAGCAGCCGCTTTAACCTGATCGCCGTCGACTACATCCACGACTTCCGCGTGGTTCTGGCGTACGTCTGGCAGGCGTATCCGGTTCTGCTGATCACCGGCGCACTGGCCGCGCTGGCGGCGCTCGTCGTCCTGCCGCTGGCACGGACGGTGCTCGGGGCGTGCCAGGTCCCGCTTCGGGCCGGCCAGCGGGCGCGGTTCCTGGCACTCTACCTTGTGGGCCTGGGCCTGGCCATGCCGCTGGTGATGAACCTGACGCTAACCAACACGAGCGACAACTGGACCAACAAGAACCTGGCCAAGAACGGCGGGCTCAGTTTCATCTCGGCCCTGCTCAACCGTAACGTGATCTATGCGGAGGACCTGTACCTGGCCCGCGACCCGGTCCAGACCATGACCCGCCTGCGCGGGTTGCTGAAGACCTCCAACAGCCGGTACGTCAGCGAGAACGTCGCCGACATAACGCGCCAGATCGACAACGGGCCGGAAAGCGCCTGGCACAACGTCATCGTCATCGTGGTCGAGAGCCTGAGCGCGCAATTCCTGGGCGTGTTCGGCGACTCGCGGGGGCTGACGCCGAACCTGGACGAACTGGCCGGCCGCAGCATCCTCTTGACCCGGATGTACGCCTGCGGGACCCGGACCATCCGCGGGCTGGAGGCCCTGAACCTTTCCCTGCCGCCGACGCCCGGCCGGGCCCTCGGCAAGCGCCCCAACTCCAACAGGTTGTTCTCGGTCGAGCGCCTGTTCCGCGACAGGGGCTACCGGACGCTGTTCTTCTACGGCGGCTACGGCAATTTCGACGAAATGGACGCATTCCTGTGCAACGGAGAGTACGAACTGATCGACCGGCCGAAGTTCCGGCCCGAGGAGATCCACTTCGCCAGCGCCTGGGGCATCTGCGACGGCGACACCTACCGCCGCGCGATCCGCGAATGCGATGAGACGCACCAAGCCGGACGCAAGTTCTTCTCGATGATCCTGACGCTCTCCAACCACACCCCCTTCACCTACCCGCAGGAGATCGACATCCCGTCCGGCACGGGCCTCCTCGGGGGGTCAAGTAAACCGACCACGCCATCGGCCAGTTCCTCCGCGAGGTCCGCGAAAAGCCCTGGTTCAACGACACCGTCTTCGTCATCGTGGCCGACCACAGTATGAAACGGTCGGCCAGGAACGATTCGTCCCCGCTGAAGTATCACATCCCCGGGATCATTTACGCCCCGAAGATCGTCAAGCCCGGCCGGCACGAGGCGCTGTGCAGCCAGGCGAACCTTATGCCCACCGTCCTGGGCGTGCTGGGCGCCTCGTACGAGACCCGCTTCTTCGGCCGCGACGTCCTCCGCGACCCGGCCAACCGCGCCTTCATCGGCACGGAACTGGACCTGACCCTGCTCGTGGGCAACCACCACGTCGTCCTGTCGCCCGGCCGCAAGGCGCGGATGTTCGCCGTGGAGCCGGACGGCTCGGAGACCCCGATCGAGATCGATCCGGACGAACTGGACATGGCCATCGCCTACTACCAGGGCGCCGGCTGCGTGCTGAAGAACCATCTCTACAACGCCAAGTGACGCACGATCGAGGAAATGTTTGGGCCTAGGGGGTTTCGTCGCTAGCGCAGCGCCCGCGCAAACGCCTCCAGGTCCTTGTAGTTCTGCCGCCAGGTGGTGTAGATGACCCCATCGACGCCCCGGACCTTTGCGGCCGAGTCCAGCCAACTCGTCAGTTGCGCCTTCGGGTCGGCCGCATCGTAATACGCGGCGAGGATCTGCTTGTGGCCGCGGCCGGCGAAGAACGCAAGGCTCGCGTCGCGCTTGCCAAAGTTCCAGTTGGCGATGCGGATGGCCGGGTCGAGCCCCTCCCACGAGCCCGCCAGGGTGCTCCCCACGAGGTAATACTTGTCGACCGCGTTGTGGTTCGGGTCGAACATGTCGCTCCAGACGAAAATCTCGGCCTTGGGCTCGACCTTGCGGATCATCGCGGCGCACCGCCGCACGTTCTCCGCAAGCAGTTGCCCGGCCGTCACCCCCTCCTTGCGGCAGAGGCCGCACTGGCCGGCCACGCGGAGTTCATCGTGGCTCATAAAGAACTTCTTGGGGGCAAGGTACTGCTTGATGAGCCGGACCTCGGCCTGCATGTAGCCGAAAAGTTCGTCGCTCCTCAGGCACCCCGAGACCTGCCCCTCGTGGATGATGACCGTGTGGTAGAACGAGACCTTAAGTCTCTGGCCGTCGCGGATGCGCGTGCCGGACGCCAGGCGCAGCGGCGGCTCGGCGTGATACGGCTCGAACTCGCCGGGCCACGGCACGCGGCCGGTCTTCGGGTACTCCCACCGCTCGTAGTCGCGGCCCTCGACGTACTCGGTCCGGCCGTCGTCGCTGGTGATGCGCACCGGGCATCCCTCGCGCCGCAGCATGTTGACGCCCGCGCAGGCCGTCAGGCACGCATCGTCGATCCAGATCGTGCCGGCCTGGCCGCCCCAGATGCCGATGTACAGCGAGAGGTTGGCGTACTCCAGCGAGTTGAAGACGACGTGGTGCTGCGTCCAGTCCTGCGTCGGCCGCACGCCCAGGTAGGCGTAGTTCAGGGACCGCCCATCGGGCGCGAGGACGGCCAGGCGGATATCGCCCGCCGGCGCGGCACCGTCGGTCTTGACCCACACCGAGAAGTGGTATTGCCGCCACGGCACCAGGGCGAGTTTCCTCACGATGCGGCAGTTGCCGTGCCCCTCGACCTTGCGGAAGTTGCCCATGCGGGCCGATGCGGCCCCGCCGTGCTTGACGGCGGTGTCCTGCACGATCACCTGACCGAAGCCGTCCATCCAGTCCCAGCCCGTGAAACCCTTCGGGCCGGCCTGCTCGAACGCGCCGCCGGGCAACAGGTTCTCGCGGTCGGCCAGGACGGCCTCCTTGCCGCGCACGATGAACGGGGCGTCGCGGACTGCGATGCCTTCCGCCAGGTTCGGATTGTTCTGGAGGATGTCGTTGGAGTAGCCGACCGAGCAGACGGCCGGGATGATGTCGAGGCCGAGTTCGTCGGCCGCCTTCTTGAAACGCGCGAGGTTGGCGTAATAGTTTGCCGGCCGGCCCTCGAGGCGCCCGAATTTCGAGTCTGTGACCAAGAGGCCGTTGTACCCGGCGGCCTTGGCCCGCCGGGCCAGCGCCACGAGTTCATCGACCCGCGCATCGACCTGAAAATTGACCGGCGCGTAGACCCACTGCCACTTCGTCGGCGCCGGCGGGGTCTCGGCGCAGGCGGCTGAAACCGCGATGACCGCCAGCAAGCACGCCGCAAGAAATCTGGGCACAATACTCCCCCTATGCGCTCTTCGGCGCGGGCGAGGCGCGATTTGAACACTTAACCCCGCAAGGTTGTGCGACCGCGGTGGATGCGGCGCTGGCGTGTGCGGCGCGTCAGTCCTCTTTCCGCGGCAGGAGCGGGGCGATCCACGCCTTCAGTTGCGGGATGTTCTCCTCGACAACAGCCCACACGCGGTCCAGGTCCACCTGGTCGTACGCATGAATGAGATTGTCGCGCATGCCGGCAATTTTCTGCCAGGGGATGTGCGGGTGGCGCTCGCGAAACTCCGGCGACAGCCGCTTCACGGCCTCCCCGAGGAGCGTAATCTCGTGCAGAATGGCCGCCTGCGTTTTCAGGTCGGCCAGGAAAGCGGCCCGATCCATGCCCGCCTTGAAAAGCAGCACGCGCCGAATAGCCTCGGCGATGTCCAGTAGCGTTGCGGGGTCACGCCGCGTGGGCTGCATAGATCACCTGGGCGGTTTCAAGAATCTCCTTGCGTCGAATCCAGTTGTAACTCTGCTCAACGGCCCGGCGGCTGACCAGATCGACCTTGCGGCCAACGATACGCCCGAGTTCCTCTTCGATCCCGACCACGTCCAGCAGGCTCCAACGCGCATCGGGGGCGTAACTTACGAGCACATCCACATCGCTGTCCGGCCGGAAATCGTCGCGCAGCGCCGAACCGAAGATCGCCAACTCCGTGATCTTCCACCGCCGGCAGAACTCGGCCAGCGCCTCGTCGGGTATCTCGATCAAGCCTCGCACCATCGTAAGCCCCTCCGCCCCTCGCGCCGTTTTCACTATCGTATCTTGCGCGGAGGAGGCTTTCAACAAACTCCCGGTTACTTCGAAACTACCTTGCTCCCCTTGTACGTTGTGCCGCGCCACGTCACGCTCCTCAGGCCCAGGGCACGCAGGACCGCCCCGAACTGGAACACCAGCGCCAGCACCACCGCCACGGAGTAGAAGAACAGGTACCACGGATTCGCCTTGCCGGCAATGAAGTACCGCCGCATCGTCACGAACACGAGCACCGTCGTGGCCGCCGCCAGGCAAAACATCCCCTGCGCAAACGGCGAGCCGCCGCCCATCGCCAGCAGAACCGCCGTCCATGCCAGGGCGATGAACGGGGCGAGCGTAAAGAGGAACGTCAGCGCCATCACGCCCGCCAGCCAGAGGACGCTCTTAAAGGCCCCGTAGTAAATCCGCGTCCACCCCTTGTACATGCCGCGCAGAGAGTCGTACATCCGCGTCGTGAAGAGGTCCGCCCCGATCGCGTTCCACAGCCGGTGCCCCTTGCGCTTGACGAGCCGCGCAAGGGCGATGTCCTCGACGATCTCGGTCCGCACCGAGTTGTATCCGCCCACCGCCTCGTACGTGTCCTTGCGGATGAGGATGTACTGGCCGTTGGCGAATGCCGCCCAGTGCCTGGGGTTGTTCACCCACGACGGCCTGAACCACGCCACCAGCACCGACCCGGCCACCGGCTGCACGGCGTTCTCCCAGAAACCGTGCATCTCCAGGACCGGCCAGAGGCTGAGCATCTCTCCCTCGCGCGAGGCCAAGAAGTTGACCGCCGCACGCACGCTGTGCGGCGCCTGGCGGCAGTCGGCGTCCACAAAGAGCAGCCACCGCCCCTTGGCCGCCGCGGCCCCGACGTGCATCGCGTGAGGCTTGCCGAACCAGCCGGGGGGAAGTTCCTGGACCTGGATGAGGCGTATCCGCGGGTCCCGCGCCGCCGCCTGCCGGACGATCTCGGCCGTCCGGTCGCGGCTGCGGTCGTCGACCGCGATGATCTCGATCTCGGGGTAATCCTGCGCCCGGAGCGTCTCCAGCGCCGCCCCGATGTTCGCCTCTTCGTCCTTGCCCGGCACGATGATCGAGACCAGGCCCGAAGGCGCCGCGTCGGGAATGGTGTCGCGCCCAAGGACGGGCCCGCGCGAGCGGGACGAATAAATCTGCCCCATGCGGCTGACCCAAATGGCCGCGACGCCCGCCGCCACGACCAGGCCGGCCCATTCAAGGATGGTCACGCGCGCCCCCTTATTACAGCGCCGGATCGCAATTCGGCGCGGCGGGTCTCCTGAACCG
>Ga0315284_10017048_pt1 | contig 10298 bp, 11 predicted proteins | sample YL17G09_16_MG_FD_203696 | JGI IMG/M metagenome (GOLD analysis project Ga0315284, IMG submission 203696) | Sediment microbial communities from Yellowstone Lake, YNP, Wyoming, USA - YL17G09_16 | ecosystem: Environmental > Aquatic > Freshwater > Lake > Sediment | place: USA: Wyoming | collected...
CTGACCAGGTTCCCAGACGGATCGAGATCGTAGCGGTTGAAACCCAGCGCCGGTTTGACGATCACTCGAAATTGCTGCCTTCACCCCCTTTGCAGTGGATGGGCAAACTCCGCGTCGTAGCCCGGATGAGCCCGCCGGGCAGCCTGCTTGCGGTGCTGACCGACCACGCCGGCGGTGTGCTCGATGAGACGCCGGTATTGACCCGCCAGGCCTGGCCGGGCTGGCTGTCGAGGTGGGCGTGGGGAGATGACCGTTTCGGCCTGGGTGGGTTCGGCTACAACGGATCGCTTGGACCGGGGGCGGGAAAAGGCAGCTTCGGGGCCGGCCCTTTGGGGATCGGCGCCGAGACATTCGAGCTGGACGTCCCGCTTGACCAAACAGGCGTGCACCAGGTGGTGCTTAGGACCATCAGCCCCGACGGGCAAACCAGCGACGCCCCGCCTCGAAATATCGAATGTTTCCTACCTCCATCCCCGGCAGAGGCGCTAGAGGTTATCGCGTATGACCACGAGGAATCCCTGATAACACTCCAAATTTCTCCATGAGGTGACACATGAGCGAACTGTATCCATCAGATTCCCAGTTAAACGCCCTTTCGGGCACGATCGACACCGAGCAGGAAGTTCTTTATTTGACCACCGGCGAATCGCCATATTACACGAGTTTCTACAAGATGCTTTATCGCCTGCTGGCTGTCGCCCGGCGGGCCGGCGACCTGAGGGTTTACAAGGACGGTGATATGACGTTCGGCGTCCGGGCGGGCCGATTCATGGACGGGCCTGTAGCGCGTGACTTTGCCGGTGCAGCCTCGCAGGCGCTGACCAACAACGAAACGAATTACATCTACCTTACGACCAGCGGTCAGCTTACCGTCAGCACGCAGGGATTTTCCGACCCGCTGACCGCACCCCACCTTCCGCTTGCGACGATAACAACGTCAGCCGGCAGCTTCAGCCACACCGATCTGGTGGATTATCGCGGACGCATCCTGTACGCCCCGGTCGGTGCGATCCCGCGAAGCTATCTGACAAAAGAGACAAAAACCTTTGTCATTCCATTTTCAGACATCCGTCGTGGAACGGGGGCTGGGCTTATCCTGCTGCCGCAAGCGACGGCTGATGGAACCGACCTCGGCCTGGCGTGCGACAATTATGGCCAAGCCAACTCCGCCCCGCAGCTAAAGACATCCAGCCTGGCTGCCGGTTCGAGCCTGACACAGAAGGCCCGCTTCGTTTTGGCCCTGCCGGCAGAATACGTCGGCAGTGAAAACCTCACCTGCCGAATCCGCGCGACTTGCAACGCCTGCCAGGTATCGCAGACCCTGGCTCTGGAAGCTTACCGGCTCGATGGAAGCGGCAGTTATACAGGCAGCCCGACCAATCTCGTCAGCACGTCGGCACAGTCGCTTGGCTCGAGCTGGACGGACTTCGATTTCACCATCAACGGGGCGAGCCTCGCCCCCGGCGACCAGTTGGACTTCCTGGCCACGGTGGCGATGAACGACACGGGCGGAAGCGGCGGATCAAAGCAGGCTAAAATCTCCTCGCTGGCCATCCTGGCTCCGGTTAGGGGCTAACAGAATGGCTGAGGTTTATCCCGAATCGATCACGGAAACAGGGTCGATACTGAAGATCGAACTGGACCCTTCGGGCATCTTTCCAAAGCCGCCCGATCAGTCCAGCCAAAATCCCCTGAAAATCGAAGCTCTAATCACTGGCGTCCACCAAGATCCTCACGGAGGGGTCAGGGAATATGAGATTCTGGGCCTGCCCTCCCTCAATACGCCGGCGGAGAATCAGACCCTGGTCGATCCGGATGCATCGGCTGTTCGCATATGCCTGAGGGGTCCTGCCAGCGAAGATCAGGCCAAAATTATCGATATCTGCCGGTTCCTGCTGACTGATTTACCCATTCCGGACGGCAAATCCGACAACCCCGATGATTCATCAGACGCTTAAATCCGCTTAAGGGCCAAATTATGAGTCGCTTTTTTTACATCGACAATGAAGTTCCCAACCTGGCAGAGTGGAGCGGTGTCGTTCAAACCGGCTCAGCCAGCATAACGCAGTGCTCCCAGGCGGCTTTTCCCGAGCGGGGAACACTTGGGCTGCGGGCTTGCGGATCTCCATCGGGCATGGCCTTTGTGCTGAAATCAGGTCTGGCGGCGCTTCAGCCAGGGCAGGTGCGGTACGTCGGTTTGCAGTTGCGCGTGAACGCAGGCCCCAACGTCGGCGTTCACATAACGATGGTTACAACTAGTGCAATTCCCTGGAGCCTTTATTATCGAGATGACAGTTATTTCGGCGTTCTATATTACAACGCACAGGGGCAGCCCGAATATCTTTGGTTTTACGCGCCCGCCAGGCAGCGGTGGATATACGTCGTGGTAGCTGTCAAACGCGCAAGCAGCTCCTCAGCCGACGATGGCTATATCAAGGCTTACTGGGGCGGGGCGCCGGCAAATAGCGTTCAAAATCTCGCAAATTATTCGACCCTTTCCGGACCATGGTCGATCCTGACAGGCAGTCTCAGCAACGACCAGGAATTCGAAATAGATATCGATGAAGTAATGTGCCAGGACAACATCTACCCCGAACCCTTCTCACCCGCCCCACCAGACGAAAACCCCTGCCCGCAGCGAACACTGGTGCTTTACCCAAGCTCCATTCCTGAGGCCCAGCTGCTGGCTGACCGGTGCGTCCAGAAGCTGGGCATCCCAAGGGCAAACTTCGTGAGAATACCGTTCATCACCGCCGGGGAAACCCTCAGCAGCTACCAGGACTTCCAAACCGTCTACGATCAGCCTGTACAGGATTTTTTCCAATGTCATCCGACCTTGAGCGGCCGATGCACCTGCCTGCTGGTCAGCCAATACTCACCTGCGTTCTTTATGCACCAGGGTGTGCGATATTCGGTCACCAGCAGATTGATGCGCCTCAAAGAGCCGTTCTCACCCGAATCGACCAATCCGCTTTACTCACCGGACGTTATCCACAGGCTCACCCCCGGCGAACTGGGCGGCCTTTACCTTTCCGCCACCTTGGATGCGCCCTGGGACTACGATCCGCTGGATCGCTGGCAGGCAGGCCAGATGGGCATCGAGATTGAACATTCCGACATGCTTTATTGTTCCGATTCTGATTACCTGCTGACGGGTCCAGCGAGCATGTTGCGGATCGCTTCAGGCTCATTGCCGACAGCCGAGCCGCTTGACGATGATGCCTTTATATGGACGGACGCCTCGGTGACGTTAAGCCAATCTCCGGGCCCGCGAGTAGCATTCGTGAACAGCGCAGCCGAATCGGCCAACCAGCTGAGGACAACCGGCTCATCGTGCTCATCTGCCCTTTACCAGCACGGCTACGCCTGCGCTGTCGGCTCGTGCGGGCCCGCTGAGCAATTTGACGAGGAAAGCTTTTTTGGAATGCTTCGGATCGGCGGAACCTTCGCCGAGGCTGCCGCGGTCGCCTGCGCCCATCTTGATCGCTCAGCCGTGGTTGTAGGAAATCCATTCATGCTTGCCAACCTGCCCCTTGGCGGATTCAACATCTACCTCGGCCAGGGCGGGCCCGAAGCGACCGACTGGACCAATCCCATCGCAGCCTTCAGGCCGGGCGAGGATGAGATTTCCTTCCGTCTTCAGCTCGAGGCTGGCCACACGCACGCCCTGTCAGCCCGTGCGGTAAGCGAGGAAGGTCTGGAGGAGCTTTCAACGCACGTATGCACCCTGGCCAGGCTGGATCAGCAGGGACAACTGCTCGCTCAGCCGGTGCCCACACCCGTGTACGTTAGCGCAAGTTGCATCGCCGACGGCTTGATGATCGTGGGATTTTCGCTTCGGAATTCGCCCGCAAACCAGCAGGTCGATTCGTTCGAGATACTCTACGATTCGCCCGGCGGATCGTTCGAGGATCCGACGGTCCTGTCAACCCTGCCCGCTGAGGCTGACCGATGCGACTACGAGCTGGTCCTGCCCACGCCTTCTTTGCCGGGGCTCCTTGCGGTGCGGGCCTGGAGATCCACCCAGCCGGGCCCGCTGAGCGACATCGTCGAAATTGCCGCAAGCACCCCGTCGGCCCCGACGGAGCTTTAAGGAACCGCCCATGACTCAACTTACACTTGGTGCCGGTGAAGCCCAAACGATTATCACTCCCCCCCGGATGCGTGTCTGGATTGACGGCAGGCTCAGGCGGGATTTGAAGGTCCGTCAGTGGCAATGGCTCCCCGCCCCGCGGTTTGCCCAGATAAGGATTACACCTGTTCCACCCGACCAGCGCGCACCGGGCTGGCGGTTCCACGAGCTGCAAAACCTGCCGGCGATCGGTTCGAAATTGCAGGTCAGCTCTGCGCCAAATCTACCCTACGTAAGCTTCGATGGAGTAATAGTCCGTCATATTGCATCTTTCCAGGCGGGCCAGGAAAACCTGGAGGCGGTAGCTGAGCATCAACTCGTCGAAGACCTCTCCGTCACGCTGCACAGCATTTACCACCTCTGCGACGCAGCAGCGGTGGAGGTGTCCGACACGCTTGTGCGGTTTAATTATGATTTTGCAAATCTCGCCAGCCCGCAGGTGGTCGATCTTCCGACCCGGCAGGGGCACGTATTCGACTCAGGCCCCCAGGCCAAACCATGGACGATCGCGACGACCCTTGGGTACCTGCTGGCATACGCGCCGGCGACGATCAACCTTCCGACACAAGATGAACTTGATCGCCTGGCCGGCGGGATCGATCTTGGAGTTTTTGACGCGACCGGAATGACCCTTGCGCAAGCCCTCATGGAGGTTGCCCGCCGGGGTGGGCTTATGATCCGCTCCGCCACCGACGGGCCTGGACTCGTCATATTTAAACCGGGCCTGCACGGGGCAAGGCGGTCTGTATATCTTCAGCGTCCCAGCCAGCCCCTGTCGCCCCGGGCGGGCACGGTATGGTCCGGACAATGCGAATTCAAACACTCCCCGGGCCGGCCCGGCGTAATCGCAATCGGCCAGCCCAAGCGATACGAGAGCACCTTTACTCTTAATCCCGGATGGGACCCGTCCGCCCAGACCGACCGCTGGAGGGACTGCGTGCGCAGTTTATCCCCGGATTGGACCAAATACTGCGACGTATTCCGCAAGTGGGTGCTCAACGAGCACGGCTGGTACGATGGCGCGCCCTGGAACCTGCCCCGGGCGGATTTATCAGCCATCTCGGCTGATGACTTCCGACTTCCCATCCCCCGCAGGTTCGAACCCTGCCTTTCGACGCACCCCTGCGGAAAGAGCATGGGGATCGTCGTCGAGGTGCGTCTGGAGGAGTCAGCCGACTGGCAGCGATGGAACGGACCGTTGTGGATATCGCAGACTCAAGGTGCGATCTACCTCGGCGGAGACGCCCTGCCGGGGGATTTCTTCCAGTCGGCTGCGGCGGAGACCGTTGGGGTTCGGCTGACCGCTACGATCCCAGCCGACGGAAGGCTCAGCTACACCCAGGCCGGCGATCCCGGGGTTTCTCCAATCGTCCTTGCCCTCACCAGCCGGGCATGGTGGTCCAAGGTGCACCAATCCAGCATCTTCGCCGGAAGCGAAGGCCTAGGCCCGCCGGCAGAAAGGGACGACCTGGAACTGCTGGTCGAACACGCCCGACAATATTCTCATAACCAGGCCCATGCATTGCAGGCGAGCTTGAAACTCGGATGGATCGATCTGGGCTTCAAGATCGGCGACCGCATCGAACGCATCGAGGGCAGGGCGATGGAGCTGCAAACCAATTCGGACTCCGACGCGTTTGTCGAATCCGTCAGCCACGAGTTTGACCAGGCCTGCTCAACCGAACTGACCATCAGGGGCTAATGCCATGAAAGAACCCACCGTCTACCACGACGCGCTGTACAAACTTGCGCAAGTCGGACAGTCCATGGGCGTGCGCATCGTCCGGGTGCTGGAGCTTGTCGAAAACAATCGCTATAGCGCCCAGCCGATGGAATTCGACCAGTCGGGCGATCTTCAAGGCACCGGCGATCCGCTGGAGGTCATAAATCTTTCCGAACCTGCCGACGCGGACGGCTTGTTGCCGGCGGATACCCACGCGGTCGCCCTCGACGTGGAGGGCAGGTGGGTGATCTTCGTGCGAACCGCCCAGTCGGTGATGTTCGCAAAGGTAATCGACTCGCTGGGGGACGGCATGTATACCGTCAGGCTTCAGGAAATAACCTCTGCTGGTGAATACGTGGATAAACCAGACACCGACGACTTTACTGCCTGCAACCTGGCGGAAGTGTCGCTCGGGCCCGGGGCGGCTGTTGAAGACGGCACCTACGTCCTGATCAGCGCCATACCCGACACGTCCAATCCGCCGCAGAACCGATACGTCTTCGACCATCCCGCATACGCCAAGTACCTGGACTAACTCCATGGCCTACGAACCGCAATGGTCCAACCAGAACGAGTCCGGGAGAGTAGTCGCCGGCGAGCATTTCATCAAACTCACGGACGTCGACGAAATCATCAACGCAATAAACCGCCGATGGCGGCTGACGTATCGGACGTGCCACGACTTTTCATCGGCACTGGGAAGTGGGCAGTGGATCAGCAGGGAACTTTGGAGCACAGCCACCTATCCGCCATTCGACAACATGCGAAAGTGGATTTCTTATCATCTGATGGCCATGCCCGGCGGGGTATTGGGCGGCGAACCTCCCTCGCCCGGCGATATGAATTGGCTTTGGCCGATAAATGACGGCGACGAAAACAAGATCATCGTGGCTGGTACGCCCGGTTCGGGCCAGGTTAATCTTTTTAATAAACTCAACGGAACGACAGGCTGGACTGATCCTACGCTGACGGCGGGCGTGACAGATGTTCGGGCTGTGCATCTCAACGAGTTGAGACAGTCGATTGAATGGTTGAGGCGAGGGCGATGGCACCTGCCGATCTATTTCTCGGCCGGGATATTGTCCTGGCTGCCGGACACGCCCATGTACGCTGGTTTGATGAATAACGGCACCGACGAACTGCGAACCCTGGGCTTTGCATTTGTGAGAAATAATGAAAATCCGCCGGAAGGCCTGGTGAATCTGACGGCCCGGTCCACCAGCAAGGTGGTTTTAGTCGCCGACGGCGAGGACTGCACGGTAGCCCTTTACCGTTGCAAGCGACCGATCGACTTCATCGACGACCGCCCGACATGGAACGAATATTTGCCCCAGCAGGATAAGGCCTGGAGCCAGGCCGGCGGACTTGGCGGAGACGACGCGGAGTATATAGGCTCGGTTGAACTTACCGATGGCGTGGAAGGCAAAATCACTGGCTCAAGCCTTGCCTCTGCCATCCAGGCCATGATTGACGGCGAACCCGGAAACTTCACCGCCCGCCGGACCGACGAAAGCGACGTCACCGTAGACATCACCGGCGAGCTGATCGTCGAATTCGACCTGGATACCCCGCCTAACTGAACAACTCCAACCCAGCGGACAACATATTCATGTCAATGGAAATAACCGGCATAGTGTCGAACCTGGCAAACTTCGGAGCAGCGGGGCTGATGGGAGCGATGTGGCTTTGGGAGCGAAAGCTCAGTCGAATGCGGGAATACCAGCTCACCCAGGCCCACGAGCGAATCATCCGCGACGAACAAAGGCTCGACAAACTCACCCGCGTCGTCGAACAAAACACCTCGGCCATGACCGGATCCATCGAAACCCAGCGACAGGTCGTGGAGGCAATCAAAGACCTTGCAAGAGAGTTTCATCATGCAAAAACGTAACCCTACTCGACACAGCAGGCCCTGACAGTTTCATCATCCATCCCATAACAAAGGGAGTTTCATCATGCAAAATCGTAACCCTACTCGACATAGCAGGCCCTGACAGTTTCATCATCCATCCCATAACAAAGGGAGTTTCATCATGCAAAAACTACGTAGAATGTGGATGCTTTTATTGTCGTTGTTATTAGCCGGCACGCTTGTCGGCTGTTCGGCCCCCACCGCTGCGATGGACCTGATAATCCAGGCCCGGCAGGGGTTGGCGCTAAGCCGGCAGGCGCACCTTGATCAGCATGAGCAGCTGATGCGCCTGCTTGGCTCGCAGAAAACCCAGCTTGACGACGCCTTCGATAATGACGCCCGGCTTGTCGAAGCCGGCGCGATCACCGACCCGCAGGGCCAGCCCGTCGCGATGTCGGCTGAGTGGGCAATATCAGCAAGACGAGGCTATTCCGCCGCCTGCGATGCAATCTCAAGGCAGATCCAGCAGGCCAATCTCGCCCACACGCAGGACCTTGACAACATCCAGGCTGTCGACGAGGCGATGGACCTGGCGGGGCTGCTGATTATCCAGCAGTATTCCGTCGCCCAAAACCTCAAAAACCAACTCATCCAGGCACACAGGAGGATAATCAATGACTGAAGATAAAAACGATCTCACCGCCGGGCAGGAAGGTGCAATCCAATCGCTGGTCGCCCGGGCTGTCGGAGGGGCGTTCGAGGACTGGGCACGACTTCATCCGTCGCTTGCAGCGGTAATCGATCGCGTGGAACTTACAAGCAGGATCAGCCTATCCATCAGGCAGAATCCCTCATACAAGGAGGCTATTGCAGCCTTTCATCGCAGCCAGAATGAGCTGGAACTCCTGGACCGGCTGATATCCCTGGCTGGGCCTGCGATTCTGAAATTTCTGGGAGTTTAAATCCACCCGATATCCTTCACCAAACAATCTTATGTTTAAGGAAAATCCCATGAGGACCTTTCTTGACCGCATATCTTCCCGCAAATTTCTCTCAGCCCTGGCTGTCCAGGTTGCTGCGGTCGTGGCGCTGTTTTGGCCGGAGCATCAGGACGCAATCAGCGAGTCGGCTGTGCGGATCGCAGCCTTGCTTACGATGCTGCTGGCGGCCTTGGGTTACGGCCGGCTTGAAGGCGCGATCGACGCCAGCAAGACCTCCCAGCCAAACCAATCCGAGCAACAATAACTCAAGACCATAGCAGTGTTGCGGTTATAGGCCGGCGGGCCGGCGTGGTAGAATGTCCACCATGCCGAGATTCGTCCTCCATGCGCACAGCGGTTTTGGCCCGACGCACTACGACCTGATGATCGAGCAGGCCCGCTCGCTTGCGACCTGGCAATTCCAAACCGATCCGTCCGGCCTGGCGGACGAAGAGCGACAAAAATCCTCCCCACTACCCTGCCGGCAGATCGCCGACCACCGCAAGGCCTATCTGGACTACCAGGGCCCGGTCAGCAAGGGAAGAGGAATAATTGATCGGATCGATTCCGGCGATTGCATTTTGATTGACGACCAGCCTCTCCGCCGGCTGGCGGAGTTTTCCGGCCAAAGGCTCAAGGGCCTGTACGAACTTGCCCGCAAAGACCCGCAAGACGACCTTTGGTCTTTTCGCCCCCTTTCGTTAGTCTGAAGATCAACGTCGCTCGGGCACTGCGGAAATGGTCACCGCCTTGGGGCTGACGCGGATCTTACTAAGCCTCAGCCGACGCCCATCGATGCGGATGACCGGCTCGACGGGTACGCCGTCCACCGCCGACAAAACAGCCTGCTCGATCACGTTGATCGCACCCAAGGCAAGATCGCCAAAACCATTGCGGCCCTGGGACGAATCCCGCTCGTACTCGCCGCGCTGCGAGAACATCTGATGAATGCGATACATCTGCTTATGCGCTATCGAGGCGGGCAGCGGCAGCCGGCCCAGCCGGAGCTTCCCGAACCTGACGCGCAGCAGACCCTGATCTGTATAGCCGAAACTTACCGCGACGCTGACGACCCCCTTTGCGACAACCGACCGGGCCATCAGGGTCAAATGTCCGTGATCCAGGCTTGCCGCCGGCTCGGTCAGCCCAGCCCGCCGGAACGCGGCGTCCACCTCTCCGCTGCGCCCACGCGGAAGCAGCATGGCTATCTGGTCCATCGACGCGAGATATTCGTTGAGCTGGCTGGCGGAAATCGACCACTCGAAGGCCTGGTTTTCCTGCGCAAGATTGTGAAACTCCAAAAGTTGGCTATAGAAACCCTTGGCTGAGAGCTCCCGCCGGGCAGCGTCGAGCCTGGCTGGGCTATACTCCGCCGGAGCCATCCGCGTCAGGATAAACGCCGCTCCCGCCACCCCAACCACCACCGCAGTGAATATCGCAAACGACTTCATCGCCTGCCTGCCCGTCATTATCTGATTTCCGTTTATCAAGCCCTGTATAACTTCACCAGTCCCCAACCAACACGCCAGCCGGCCTGGCGGATTGTACAGGCTGACCCACAAGCCCGCCAGCGGAGAAGCTGCTTTCCCCCCCCCCCCGCCCGGTGAGCTA
>Ga0315284_10017049_pt1 | contig 10297 bp, 6 predicted proteins | sample YL17G09_16_MG_FD_203696 | JGI IMG/M metagenome (GOLD analysis project Ga0315284, IMG submission 203696) | Sediment microbial communities from Yellowstone Lake, YNP, Wyoming, USA - YL17G09_16 | ecosystem: Environmental > Aquatic > Freshwater > Lake > Sediment | place: USA: Wyoming | collected...
TAAACAATTTGCGAAGGGATTTCCTTGTTAATGATTTTGCAGAAAATACAGTCGGCCATTTAGCTAAAGGTTATAGGGCTGGTGCGTGATATCATCGATTATTTTTTGTATGTTTTCGATGGGCTGGTCGCCAATAAGGCGATAATCATTGATGAAAAGCGTCGGCTTGTGGATGACGCCTTTGGATGCCGCTTGTTCGCGCTCGATCGCGATTTCCTCGTCATAGCGGCCGCTATTAATACACTCGGCATACTTGGCCATATCTATTTTCAGGGATTTGACGATGGGGTCGATCGTTTTCCTTCCCTCCGGTTTTTCGGAATGGAGTATGTCATAAAGTTCCCAGAATTTGCCCTGGTCGCCGGCGCATTTCAGGGCTGTCACGGCAACCATCCGGTTTTCGTCATCCGCCGGGGGGCCAAAGAAAATCCGCAAATTCCCTTTACCGATATCCACCGTATCCGCCCTGAATTGCTTGAAGGTATTGAGGGCGAAATGGTCGCAGGCCGCGCAATAAAAATCATCATAAAACTCAATCTCCAGCGGCTTGCTTAAAAACGTTTCATCCGCTGTGAAATCCGTTTGGGTTGGGGCAATGATTGTTGAAAACGGCGGGTGGTTTTCCCCCTGGTGGATGATAATCGGTTCGCCTTGCGCGCCCAAAAAGAGGAAAAAAGCGAGGATCAGGCTGATGAAGGCGGAGGAATAAAGGGTTTTCATAAGGGGAAGTTCACGGCTACCACTGTATCAATTTGCCTATCCAGGGTCAATTTGTCGATTAAAAGGAGGTTATGATACACTAAACCTAAATTCCCATCGAGCTGATGAGCCCCCAAACCAACAACCAACCCGAAACCGCTCCCAAAAAACCGACCATAACCGAGTCGGTGGAAAGTTTTATAAGCAAGAAAAAAGCCGAAAAGGCGGCGGAAGGGGCGGCAGCCGTCCAGCAAAGCGCGGAAGGGGTGCAGTCCGAAGTGGCCGAGGTGATTGCCGGCGCGGAAAAGCCGAAAGAAAAAGTTTCTGAAAGGGAAGGGGAGTCCGGGGAAAAGGGCGATATTAAGGGAGGTAAGGGAGCCGCGGCGGCCGGCGCCGCCGCCCAGGGGTTTGATCTTTCCGCTGTCCAATTGCCCAGCGAGGAAATTATGGTCAAATTGGTCCGTGAAGCGATCGAGGACCAGATCGCCATGGAATGGGCGATAGCCAAACGTTTCAGAAAAAGGCTTACCGAAGGCGGGGCGCAGGAATATGCCAGCTCCATCGCCCGCATCCGCTCGCTCAAGGAAGTCATTTCTTCGCTTTTTTTCGCCACTTTCGATTTCATCAAAAACCTGTACCTCAAATACTTCACGCCCGATGGCAAGAGGAAACCGGTGGAGGAGCTCTAGGCCTTAGGCGGCCTTGGCGTAAACGGATCCGTACCAGGCATTCAATGCCTCCAGGACGGTTTCTTTAGTCAGTCCGATTGTGTCATAGAAACCAAGCCACTGTGCGTCTCCGCTAAGGATGCGAAGGTCCACAGGATTAAACTTTCGGTCGAAATCGATATTATTTCCGTCCAACTCAAAAGGCCTGTTGCTTCCCCCTTCGTGGCCTTCCTTTTTAATCAAATCCTTTGTCCTGTTGACCAGGTTGCCGAGGGTGACCGCCTGGTAAAGGGAAAGCCCGCTTTTAAAATTCTCCACTGCCCATGAGTTTCCGCCTCCGCGGATCGTCACGGTTTCGGGGCTATCCAGCCTTTTCAGCCTGATCGTGCCCTTGTCCAAAATCTCGTAATCCATATGAGTCCATCCGCATTCGCTTTTCATTTGAAGAATAGCCAAGCGGTAGGTTGCCAGCAATTTTTCATCCGGTTGATTGGGATTGATCTCCATGGGCCGGAATTCCCTGGGCGGCTCCACTGCGATTTGTTTATTGAGTTCACTGGCTTTAAGTTCTGCATGGACTTTGCCGTCCGGGTTTACGATTTTCATGGAATAGACTTCCCCCTTCACAAATTGGTATTCCTCATATCCGCCAATGCCGTCGCGGATCAATTTGACGCGAATTTGGGGGATGGCATGGATCACTTCCATGATTTCCGAATCGTTCATCTCTTCCAATGTTTTGCCTTTATAAGCCAATTGGTCTTCAAACGCTTTCTTATCCACTTCACTGCCGAATTCGACGTTTTTGATCGGTTTTTCCCCGCGTTCTTTCATACCGGTTTTAATCTTGAGCGCCTGATCGGCTAAAACGGCGATATCATAAATATCTTTAGCCATCCATGCCGCCATGCCCACGGCCACCACGTCATCTATAACGCCGATAGCCGTCGCATCGTCCGCTATCAAAACCGCTAGGATTGCTCCTTTAACCCCCAAAGAAGTGCCTAGTTTCTTGAGCAAGGATTTGCTGACGAATTCGGCAACTTTTTTAAGGGCGGTCTTTTCCACTTTCTCGGCGAGAAGCTTGCCAAATGTTTTCATGCCGATTTTTTCCACTCCCTTCCGAAGTATTCCGCGCTCAAGGCTTCCAAAGGTGCTGCGCGCCACCCCCCGTGCTGTTTGTTTTTCAAATAGGCTGATCATTTCGGAAGAAACCTGCTGTTCCCCGATGAAATGGGGCAAAACGGATTGGACGATACCGGCTATAGGTTCGGTAAGCTTTAAAGCTGCCGCAAGTCCGCCCATCACATCCACAACAAAGCGGGCCATGGGGTTTGAAAAGCGTTTGCCCACCATCCAGTCCGCCCCTTTCATGCCGGCGTAAAAAGCGCCAAAACCCACGGCCCCTTCGGCCACCGCTTTGCGCTTGTCCGTGGCAGTTTCCAGGTGATAAATGAAAATGGCCGCAACCGTGGGACCGAGCACTTTTTCCAGTATAGGCAAGTATTTGAGTAGTTTGGTGTTGCCAAGGTCTTTAAATTCGAGGGATTTACCCGCACGCTTCAGCTGTTCGAGGTATTTCTGCCGGATTTCCGGCATTTTCGCCTCCGGCGCGGCTTCCACCCATTCGTTGCCAACCTTATAGCTGCGTGTGCCGTCCCGTAAAACTTTCACATCAGTAACTTTGATGGATTCCAGATATTTTGCCTCACAAAATTTTGCGAGTTCGACCGGGCTTTTGCCTTTCGCATCTTCGGGAGAAATCACGAATTCGCCTCCGCGGTACCTGTACATCTGCCCCTTGGGGCCTTTGGGGCCGACGGGTTGGGGTGTTGCCCATTTTTCTTCACACAGAGCCTGTACCGCTTCCTCTTCGGTTACGGTGACCTTACGGCCTTTTGGTTTCTTTTTGCCGCTCGTTTGTGGCAATTTTTGCTTCTTTAGCTGCTCGGTTTTTATCCTGATCTCCTCTTCCGTGATTTCATATTCCTGCCCCATATAAACATATTTTCCGCCAGGCGTTTTGGCAGCTTTCTCAAGAGGTTGTTCTCCGCCTTGGGCTTTGGCAGCGGCTGTTTCCTTTACCGCTTCTTCGGCCAAAGCGCCTTCCGCCGTAATTCCCTTTGATTCCAGGAATTTTGCAAGTTTATTGGCTATATTTTCTTCCCCGGCGTTTTTGGAGAGGAAAGTATCCAGGGATTTCAGGAAATCTGCATCCCCAAGCCCTGTTCTGAAAGCTTGCGTCTGGTACATGCGGTACAATTTGTCGTTGCCGGAAATCGCTTTGAGCAGCGGGTACCTGTCCAAGAGTGCCCGGGCTTGAGCCGCATTTTTCATTTCCGCTATACCTTTGAGCATCTCTTTCATGTGTGCTCCGCCCCCGATCTCTTCGAGGAGGTTGTCAGTAATCTTGTGCAGGTTTCTTAGTTCATTCCCGATCATTCTTTTTTCCATCCATCCAACTACAGGCAAGTTTGGTTTCACGTCACGCATCCTTTTCAGGTAATTGTGTTTTCGCTTCAAGGCTTCGTACCGCTTGACCCTATAGCTGTTTTCGAGGTTGACTTTCGCTTCCGGTCTCCACGTGGAAATCCATTTTGTCTTTTTGCCGGCGTATTCCAGGGCCGTATCCACTTCGGACCTCAGAAGATTCGCGTATTCCCGGAAATGGGTGATGGTATAAGAGGCATCAATGGTCGCCATTTTGGCGAGCTTAAGGGGCAGCAACCCCATGTTGACAGTGCCTTTTAGCGCGCCGGTTAAAGCTCCGGCCTTCAGGTTGCCCCCTACGTTTTTAATGAATCCCCATGCCCCTCCGCTCACGGCGCCGAAAATAAGGAGGGGGCATGCCTCTGCCAGATAAACACTGCCGGCATCCCATACGCTTTGTTCCGAAAGAAGGGTCATGAAAGAGTCTGAAAGGGCGCTCCAGGAACGCTGGAGCACGATCTTGCCACCGCTGTAAACGCTGATGAGGGAGCCTCTTAAAATAATGTTTCCCCCATTGCTGGTGATGATATGGTAGAGCTCCTTGACCAGTTTCCAGCGTTGGATCACGCCGCCATCGTCTATCATTACCGCTTTTTCATAATCGGCAACGGCCGCATCGATTTGCTTGTCCACAGCGGATCCGCGGAAACTATCCCTTAAATCTTTCACGAAAGTGTCGGCAGATTCAGCCATGCTGTCCACCGCCCTGTCACTGAACGATTTCCCCTCACTTTCGGTGAAGGGTTTATTTTTGTAGTTGTCACGGATGAGCGCGCGGTTTTGGCTGAGGACGTCGGCAATTTCCCCAATAGTCATATCATCGGTGATGGCATCCTCGGGAAGGATGTCGCGCTTCTTTATACCAGTAACCACCCGGCGGAATCTCTGGATTTCTTCCGCCAGTTTTGGATTTTCCAAAAGGGCCTTCACCACTGCTCCGGAATAAGCCGCGTCGTCAAAATTCAGCACGCCCCTTAACGCGCCAATATCCACAGCCCTCGTGAGCATGCTATCCACATCCCCGAACTTGATTTTCCGGTATACGGAAATGGCGCGCGCCGAAATGCGAGGCAATTTAGATTTCTCTCCGGCAATGATTTCGTTGACAAGCGATGCCGCCTCGTTGTGGGGGGCTTCGGCCTCAAGGTTGTCAAAGGTGATCCCAAGGCCTTCAAAATAGCTCATGGCGGCGCTCAGGACTTCACCCTTTTTCGCCTTTTCATTGCCTTCCTCAAACTTTGACTTTGCCCCCGCGATGTTGGAAGCCACGCCAAGCGACTTTAATATCGAGGGCCCGAAATATTTGCCCATCAGGTAAAGAGCCCCTACTCCCGTGCCTATGCCTAATATGGTTTTTCCCCATTTCCAGAAACCACTTTCTTTTTCGTCAGTTTTTTTATCTTTTGATTCTTTTGATTCTTTCGAACTGAAAAGCCATTGGCATAATTTGTACATGCCATAGGTTCCGGCCAGGATAGTCATCGTGGTCAGTACGGGGTGTTTATCGAAAGAGCGTTTGGCAAAGCGTAGGGCCGTGTTGCTGATTTTATCCGTATTGATCTCTTTTCCTTCTCCTTTCAGGGCGAGCTCCGTTGCCGCGTAGCTTTGGGCGACCATTTCGCCCCAATGGCCGGCGACATATCGGCTCAAGGCGTTTTCATCCGGTTTTTGCGCTGCCCCGAGCAATTGTTTGAGCACCAGGTTATCCTCAATGGATGATTTGTATTGGGGAAAATCTTTAAGCAGGTATTTCAAATTGGTGATTTCGCTGAGCTCAAATTGGCGCGCGCCCGCCACAGCGAGCCCCGGAATGATATTAAACCGGGCCGCGTTCATGATCCGCTCAGCTTCCCGTTTGTCATTCTCCGGAAGCTTTTCAAATTCGTTATCGACCGTTATTTGCGTTTTTTCCGAAGGGGAAGGGGTTTCGGTTGCTGGCGTCACTCCCCCCGTTTGGGGCCGGGCGGCTTCGGCCTGGGCAATCAATCCCTGCCAATAGTTTTCAATGGCGGATTTATATAAAACCTTTTGGTCCACGCCGTCCGCCAAACCCTCTTGTACCTTGATAAGGGTGGCTGTTTCTTCATGTGAAAGCTGTAAATTCGAACCTTCGATTTGCTGCAGTAATTCTCGCTTATCCATCGCGCGGACATTCACCTCCGGATGGGCGGTTATGTATTTGCGCAGGATATCACTCAAATGCGGTAACAAAAGTCTCAGCTTATCTGCCTGTCCCAGAAGATTCTCTTTGAAATTGATGCTTTCAATTTGCTTGATTTCATCAGACACCTGTTCCGCGGCGCCAGCCAACTGCTGCACGGCGGAAGGGGCTTCCTTGCCCTGCTGCCCAGTTTCAATTGTCCCTGCGGGTTGGTTGGAATCGTTAGACATTAATAGGTTTTAGAGTTTCAAGCTGTTCTTTTATGTAAAGCTTCTTCAGATTTTCAGCGATGATCGCGTTCAGGCTTTCTTCCAGTTGTCGGTTATTAAGGTAATAACGGAGGCTTTTCCATTTCAGTTTCTCGTCTTCGCTGAGGAACCGCGCATTGGCGACCGCCCTCCCATAATCAGCTAGCAACTTGCGGCGTTCATCGTCATAGGCGTACGCGCCCGGATTTATGATTTGCTGCGGCTGAATATTCATCGAATATTTAATCTATATATTATACCAAAAAATCACCTAAAAAACAAGCCTTCCGCCGAGTTGGGCGCCTCGGTCAGGGGCGATGAGTAGAAGATGAGTATGCTATACGTAAAGCTTACTCATAAATTATCACAAGGCTTTAAGCTGTTCTTTCAGTTTTTTCACTTTATCCTCCACCTCAGCCATTCTTGCCGTCTCTTTTTCCACTATGGCGGCGGGGGCGTTGGCCACAAACTCTTTATTGTCCAATTTGGCTTTGAGCGAACCAATAAACTGTTCCGATTTTTCAATTTCGGCTTTCAGGCGGGTTTTTTCCTTCTCGGTATCCACGAGGCCGGAGAGGGGAATGAAAATTTCGATTCCATTAACGACGTCCGCGGCCGCGTTTGGCATCTTGCCGCCCTTTTCAACCAATGTCAGCTCACTCACGCGGGCAAGGCGTTCGATATCCGTTTTATTCCGCGCCAAATCATCCGTCGCCTTATGGCCGTAAACCGTGATGGGGATTTTTTTGGCGGGATCTATCTTGTTTTCGGCACGCAGGTGGCGGATTTTTCCCACCACATCAATCATCCGTTGCGTCGATTGGATCTCATACTTCTTTCCATCGGCTTCCGGGTAATTTTTCCCGATGAGCATATCCTTTTGCCCGGGTAAACTCGCCCAGATTTCCTCTGTAACATACGGCATGAAAGGATGAAGGAGGAGCAAGATGTTTTTAAGCACATGGTAAAGCACGGCGGGATTCTGTTTTTCGCCCTTGGAAAGCTCCAGGTACCAGTCGCAGAAATCATTCCATAAAAAGTCATAAAGCGTCTGACCTACTTCGTTAATCCGGAATTCCTCCAGCCCCTTGTCGACGGTTTGGATGACGTTATTCAGTTTGCCCAAAATCCACTGGTCGGCGTCGGAAAGTTTGTCGATTTTTGACTCACTTTTTATACCTTTCTCCTCCAATATCCCTAACACAAAACGGCTCGCGTTCCACAGCTTGTTGGTGAAGTTGCGGTAGCCCTGGATTTTCTCCTCGTACAGCCGCATATCATTGCCGGGTGTGTTGCCGATGACCATGCTCATGCGCAGTGCATCCGCGCCGTACTTTTCAATCATGTCGAGCGGGTCGATGCAGGTGGACGGATCCGATTTACTCATCTTCTTGCCCTCCCTCGTCCGAATAAGCCCGTGCAGGTAAACCGTCTTGAACGGGATTTCATTGAGGCCGTAGGTCGTCATCAGAATCATGCGCGCGATCCAGAAGAACAGGATGTCGTAACCCGTTTCCATCACGCTTGTCGGGTGGAAAAACTTCAAATCATCCGTTTCCTTGGGCCACCCAAGGGTTGAAAAGGTCCACAGGCCGGAACTGAACCAGGTATCCAAAGTGTCTTCGTCCTGCCGCAGGCTTTTGGAATGGCAATAGGGGCATTCCTTGGGAGGCGTGCGGCTTACTATTGGGTTTTTACATTCGGGTTCGCAGCGGTCGGTGCCTTTGCAGTACCACACGGGAATCCGGTGCCCCCACCAGATCTGGCGGGAAACGCACCAGTCGCGCAGGTTTTCCATCCAGTGGAAATACGTCTTGTTGAACTGGTCGGGGATGATTTCGATCAGTCCGCTTTTGACGGCATGGATGGAAAGCTCTTTTAACGTGGCCTCTTTCTTTTTCCACCCGAGGTTTTTGGGATTTTTGACGGGGAATTTTTTGTTCACGTCAATAAACCATTGGTCGGAAGGCAAAGGCTCGATCACATGGCTGCAGCGATAGCAAAGGCCCAGGTTGTGTTTGTAATCCTCGTCGATTTTTTCAATCAGCCCCATCGCTTTCATGTCCTCCACGATTTCGCCGCGGCATTCAACGGTAGTCAGCCCCGCGTACTTTCCGCAGTTTTTCATCATGCGGCCGTCCTCATCAATAATCTTTTTCATCGGCAGGCTGTGGCGCTGCGCGATTTCGTAGTCGGTAAAATCATGGGCGGGGGTCACCTTAATGACACCTGTGCCGAATTCCATGTCCACGACGTCATCGGCTACCACAGTAACTTCAAATTCACCCAAAACTCCGGGAATCATGAATTTTTTGCCGACAAAAGATTTATAGCGCTTATCCTTGGGATGCACAGCTACAGCGGTATCGCCAAGCTTTGTCTCTGGGCGGGTGGTGGCCAGCTTGAAGGGGCCATATTTGATCCAGTACAGTTTTTCAATCCTTTCCTCATATTTCACTTCGTCATCCGCTAGTGTGGATTTACACCTTGGGCACCAGTTCACAATCCTATAACCGCGGTAAATCAGGCCGTCCTCGTACATCTTGTTGAACATTTCCGTGACGGCGCGTGTCAGGTCATCATCCAGCGTGTACCTTTCCCGGCTCCAGTCGCAGCTGGCGCCCATTCTCCGTATCTGGTTGCGGATGGTATCCTGTGAATCGGCCACAAACTCGCGCACGCGGTTCAGGAAAACTTCACGCCCCAGTTTTTCGCGCGTGAGCCCTTCTTTGGCAATTTCCTTTTCTACCCGGTTTTGCGTGGCGATGGCCGCGTGGTCGGTGCCGGGGAGCCAAAGCGCTTCAAACCCTTTCATCCGCCTGTGCCGCGTCAGAATATCCTGCAACGCCAGCATCACCGCGTGGCCAAGATGGAGCACGCCCGTGGCATTAGGCGGCGGCATGGAAATGGAAAACGGCTTTTTGCCGGATTTGGGATTCGCGGTAAAAGCACCGGAGGATTCCCATTTCTTGTAAATCGCGTCTTCGTATTTTTTGGCCTCGTAGGCGGAGGGGAGCATTTTTTAATGGTTTTACTGCAAAATCTTAACACAGTACAATGGGTCTTGTAAAAAACCGCATGGCCCATCAAAAATATAACGATTACCTGATTTGTTTCGATTTGGACGGCGTCCTCATCAATTCGATGGAGCCCGCTATCCGGATTTTTTTTGAAACCATGGGGCGGGAACTCGGGCTCACCTATGATTTTCGGGCAGACCGGAAGATGTGGGCGCTCGCCCCGCGCGAAAAAATCGATGTCCTTTGGCGCGATGAAATCAGGCGCCGCGGCATCACCCAGGAACAAATCGATAAGGCTATGGCCATTTACCAGAAAGGAAAAATGGAAGCGAATATCCCGGCGCTGCCCTACGCGCGGGAGGCCATGGCCCTGCTCGCGAACCGTTTTGAGAATATCGCGGTCGTTTCCGGCAACGCGAATTTCATGGTTGAAGGAGCCCTGAAAAAGCTCGATGTTTTATCCTATGTCAAAAAAATCACGGGCACGGATGATGTCGCCTTGTCGAAACCGGATCCCGCGATTTACCGGAAAACCGTAGAATATTTCAATCTTCTCCCGGGTCACACCCTTGCCTTTGAAGACTCAAGCCATGGCATTGCGGCAGCCAAAGGCGCGGGGGCGAAAGCGATTGGAGTGGCCACGGGAGTTGAAACATTTGAGGAGCTCCAAAAAACGCCGGCGGATGCCGTACTCCACAATTTATCGGAACTCACGCTCGACCTGGTTTTCCGGACGTTGCGTGTCTCGTGACGATCATAAATTCTGTAATTGCTTGAGGACTTGTTCCTCTTCCGCCTTTTCCGCATGCTCTTCTTCCAGCTCCGCTTCCGTGCGCAGACGTTTTTTTTCTTTGTAAGCCTCTTCGTCAAACGCTTCCGAGGCTTTGGCCGCCGCGTTTTTCATGCCTTCCGTATAAGTCTTGGACGTTTGGTCGATTTGCTTTCTCTCATTCGTGAGGATTTCACGCAGGTTCGTGAGCTGATCCTGCGTCATGATGGGCAGCACATCCA
>Ga0315284_10017050_pt1 | contig 10297 bp, 8 predicted proteins | sample YL17G09_16_MG_FD_203696 | JGI IMG/M metagenome (GOLD analysis project Ga0315284, IMG submission 203696) | Sediment microbial communities from Yellowstone Lake, YNP, Wyoming, USA - YL17G09_16 | ecosystem: Environmental > Aquatic > Freshwater > Lake > Sediment | place: USA: Wyoming | collected...
GAGGATGGGCGGGTCTCGGTCGAGATGGTGCTCGGCGCATACCGCTCTGCCAGGGAGGGCCGGCGGGTGGCGTTTCCCCTCTGAGGAGGCGACGATGAAGATCGGCGCGAACTCTGTCCTTTTCGGTGGCTTTAACCTGGAAACCGCCTTCCGCTACATCGCCATGGCCGGCTACGACGGCATCGAACTCTCGGCCATTGACGGCATGAGCGAACACCTGGTGCTGGAGCGCTGGCGGGAACTCGCTCCGCAGATTGTGCGGCTGTCTAAGGAAACCGGGCTGGAACTGCTGGCGATGGAGCAGCCCTCCCAGGACCTGTCCAGGATGGAAACGGCTTTCCAGGCCGCGGTCGAGCTCGGCATCCCGCTCGTCAACTGCGGCCCCGGCGGCAAGGCCGGCGACGAGGCCAGTTTCCAGCAGGCGGTGGACTCGCTGGGCGTGCTCACGCAGATGGCGGAGAAATACGGCGTGACGCTGTGCGTCAAGGCCCACGTGGGCGCAGCCATCCACGACACCCCCACCACACTGCGGCTGATGGAAGCCATCCCCTCGCCCGCCTTTGGGATTGACATGGACCCCTCGCACATCTACCGGGCCGGCGAGAACCCGGTCGAGGCCATCAAAGCGGTGATCGCCCGCGTCAGGCACGTGCACATCCGCGACTGCCGGGGCCGGGGGCCCGGGCCGGGCAAGCCGGAGGAGCAGGCCAACGGGCGGGGCGAGATTGACCTGGTGGGTTACGTGCGGGTCCTGCACGAGCACGGCTACAGGGGGCCGCTGGACCTGGAGATCATCGGGGCCAGGGACTATAGCCTGGAGCAGTGCTGCATCATCGCGGCCGAGTCGCGCGGGCACATGCGGGCCTGCCGGCAGGCGTGCGGGGCGCGGTAAGCCTGCGGTTCGGACGCCACCTACCACTCCTGAGAGGAGAGGTTCTCCTTCTGGTGGATTGGGGGGAGTAGGCTCCATTACCTCGACGTTGCTCAGACCAACGTGAAGAATTTCCTAGAAATATCTGTGAAAAGTGTTAGACTCTTGACAGACACATAGATATTGTGCTATACTAACACTGGAATCACAAACGTCCTGGCAACCCATTGTTTTAGGATAATTCTAGCGAAGGAGGGTTCGGAATAGAATGAGAAGCCGCCGCCCGTGGAGGAATACGGAGTGGCGGCTTGTTGTTTGTCATAAGGCAGATCAAGTCGCGCAGACTTTTGACATAACTGTCCCCGTTCGGCGGTCACTACTGGGCAACGGGCAGCCCGGGTACCTGTACAGCCGAATTACGTCACAACCTCAGGTATTGTTGTTTTCTCGCCGAGAGCCCTGGTACTAGAATGCTCAAGGTAGGCCCTGTATGGCAGGCGATCAGGTTCATGGGGATTTTTGTCCTGTGAGCCTGGTTTGTCTTCTGTGATATCTGTCTCATCGCAGAACATACTCTTGTAGGAGGGGGCAAGATAGCAAAATAACGGATCGTTGCTTCTCACAGGGCGTGGACCACATCGAAACTTTGGTCCGTTCAGCCCCACCTGGCGGGGCACCCGGGCTCGGGGGACTGGGTGGCGGGGCGTCTGTGTAGCCTGTTCAACACGGTCTGCATACATCGCTGTTTCTTGGTTGAAGGCTCTGATGTTGCTTGCACATAGTTGAGCCTTGGATAGCAGATGATTGGGCTTACAGCGCAGTCACTTTCCACGAGCCCTGTTTGTTTTCAGTGTGCTGAGGGTTAGAGGGGTAATTCGGGGGAAAGCAAAGACGTGGAACTCAAACGATATCTCCAGATCATATCGAAATGGTTGTGGTTGATCGCTCTGGGCACCTCGCTGGCGGCCGGCATCAGTTATGGCGTCAGTTCTCTCCTACCCCCTGTCTATCGTGCCTCGACCAGCCTGCTGGTTCGTACGACAAGGGCAGGAGGTGATGATTATGGTACTGTCATCGTGAACCAGTATCTGGCTGCGACCTACAGCGAATTATTGACCAAGCCCCCAATCATCGAGGCTGCAGGCCGGAACCTTGGTCTGGCCCCATCAGCCGTCAAAGAGTTGATGGCCGGGATCCAAGTCTGGGTCATTCCTAACACCTCGGTGATCAAACTAACGGTAGAAGATCATGACCCTCGTCTGGCTATGGGACTCACAAATGAAATCGTCTCAGTCTTTGTGCAAACTCAACGCGAGTCAGGAGGAGGAAATGGTCGGGATATTTTCGTCGTAGAGCCAGCGAAGCTGCCCGTGGAGCCGGTAGCGCCCCGCAAGTTGTTCAACACGCTCGTGGCAGCCATTGGAGGCTGTGCTCTGGCCGGTGGAGTGGCCTTTCTCATTGAGTACCTGGACGATACATTGGGCAATGCGGAGGATATCCACCAGAGCCTGTCGTTGCCCATGTTAGCGGCTGTTCCCCGTCCCAATCGTCATCGGAGACAAAACAATGTGCTGATTGCAGCCGGTGATCCTACCTCTTCTCTGGCCGAGGCCTACCGCTTTCTGTGCACCAGGATCCAGTTCTCGAACGGGCACGGCCGCTCAAACGGACTTGACGTACTCCGTACCATACTTATCACCAGCCCCGTGTACAGAAAAGAAAAGGCCGACATTGCAGCTAATTTGGGGGCCGTGATGGCCCGAACTGGCCTTAAAGTACTTCTTGTAGACGCAGACATGCAGCAACCTCAACTGCACCAGGTCTTCGAGTTGGCCAATGAGACCGGTCTCACCTACTGTTTGGCAGGGAGTGGAGATTGCTTTGACTGTATTGTCCAAACAGACGTCCCGAATTTATACGTGCTCCCCAGCGGACCGCCGCCGCTTGAACCATTCGCGTTCTGGAGTTCGCAGCAGATGACCGGACTGATTGAGTCACTCAAGACGTATGCCGACTTCGTCCTTTTTGATGCCCCGCCAGTTCTGGCAACCGCGGATGCGATGGCGCTGGCTACGCAGGTAGACGGGACAATATTGGTGGTTGAGAGCCACTCCACCCGTTGGAAGGTAGCGGCGCAGGCGCTGGAGAGATTACACAGCGTAAATGCCAGGATACTAGGTGTTGTTTTGAACAAGGTTCGAGATAAGCAGTATCGGTATCGGGAAAATGGGCGCGGGTTGTGAGAAGCATGATTGTGGATAAGACTGTTGACAGGCGCTTACTAAGAGGCTTTCTGTTGGTCCTGCTGATCGGGGGAGAGATCCTCTTCGGATCCCTGGTCGCCATGATGCTGGAGCACACGTACCTGATCCTGGGAGCTGCTATTGGCCTGGTGGTAGTTGTAGCTACTTTCATTGAGCCTGTCTTTGGTCTCTATATATTCGTGACCACGATATTTACCGAGGCGCTGCTATTGTTAGGCTCCGTATCTGCAGCGAGGCTAGTGGGCTTTCTGGTACTTGGCGCCTGGATTGCACGTTCCCTTTCAAATAGGCACTTCAAGATTATCGTACCCACGCAAGGCTGGTTTGCTGCTATGTTTATTATATGGGGCCTTATGTCGGCGATGTGGGCTATGGATACTCGGAAGCTGTTTACTGCATTGCTGCTCCTGCTCCAATCAATGGCGCTCTATATCTTGGTGATCAATCTTGTCAACTCTACCCAAAGAGCTCAAATCATCCTGGCCATCATAGTTATCGTGAGCCTTTTCCTGGCCCTGTTAACCATTATGCGTGTCCTCACGGGCGACTTGGTTGAAGGGCGGGCTGACCTTGGCCAGATCAGCGTAGGGGATATGAATGCGCAGGCTGCGTACTTTCTCCCTGGTGCAACACTGCTGATGATTCTGTTTAGCCATAACACACATCTGGTGCAGAAGCTGTTTCTCCTATTCGGCTTGTCAGTCGTTGTGCTAGCTATCCTGGCAACGTCTTCACGTGGTGCGATAGTCTCGTTGGGTATTATCCTTATACTTGGGACGATCATAGATTGCAGGATGTGGCAGGTTGCGCTTCCGATGTTGCTGGTGGGCGGGATTGCTATGTCCTTCTTGCCTCATACATTCGTGGACCGAATTGTTTCCATTGCGGCCTTTTCCGATAGAGGTGCTGGGCGGCTTGATGTTTGGTCGGTTGCCCTGCAAATTATCCAGGCTCATCCGATTTCAGGCGTTGGACTGGATAACTTTGGCAGAGCGTTTGATAGGTATCTGGCTGAGACTCCAGGTATATTGTCTGAGGTTGGCAGGGGAATGGGATCGCATAATATCTTCCTCAACGTGCAGAGTGAATTGGGTGTGATCGGATCTGTTTTGTTTGTCGTTTTCATAGGGATGACTGTCAGAAATGGCTTGGTCGCCATAATGAACCTGAAGCGGGCAGGCGCTTCTCACTTGACAGCCTTGGCGACGACTGCGTGGCTCAGCCTGATAGGGATGTTAGTAATGGGCCTGTTCATTGATTTGCAGTATTGGAAGCTATTTTGGCTTCTGATGGCCTTGCCAGAGGTCATGCGGATTCTGTCAGTAGAATCTGTACGGGAGACCGCACTTTCATGAAGGTACTTGTTCTGTCCCACATGTATCCTCATGCTTTAGAGCCAACGTTTGGCCTCTTCGTGCATGATCAGGTCAAGGAACTGGCCAGCCGTTGTGAAGTGGTAGTGGTTTCGCCCACTCCGCTGTCGCCACCTGTCGTATGCCGGCTTAAAGCCAGATGGGCTCGTTACGCCTCAAAACCGAGACAAACCAGGTTCGAGGGCATAGAGGTTTACTATCCAAAGTACATTAACATCCCTGGCGAGCACGGGTTTCCGCTATCGGCCTTCTTCTATCGTTGGGCGGTCAAGAGACTCGTGGTCAGATTAAAGGCCATATTCGATTTTGATCTTATCCATGCCCATACTGTTTGCCCTGACGGCTTTGCCGCCGTCCATAGTGGTCGGCAGGTAAGTACACCGGTGGTCTGCACCATCCATGGGTCGGATATTAACGTATTCCCCTACCGCACGTGGCTCACATGCCTGATCATACGGAAGGCCATCAGACATGTTGATGCGATCATCGCTGTTAGCGCAGCGCTGAAGGAGAAGGCGCTTGCGCTGGAAACCCCCAGGCGAGATATTCGAGTTATTTCTAATGGTGTCGATCTTCGGAAATTCACTCCCATTGACCGGCAGATGGCCCGGGCAGAGCTCGGCCTGCCGCAGGATGGGCAGATCCTCGTATATGCGTCTCGTTTGGATGAGGTAAAGGGGCTGTCCTATCTGCTGTTGGCTTTCAAGATGGTGCAAAAATGCAGGGGTGACTGTTTGCTCGTTCTTATTGGCGACGGGCCTTACAGGCAGCGTTTAGAGCGGGAGGTCGCCGGCCTGGGCCTCCAGGACAACGTGTACTTCGCCGGTCTAAGGCCCCACGCTGAAATTGCCAGATGGATGAGCGCTTGTGACCTCGTTGTCCAGCCGAGCCTGAACGAAGGCTCGCCCTTGCCCGTCTACGAGGCCCTCGCTTGTGGCAGGCCGATGATTGCTTCCGGGGTCGGTGGAATCCCCGAGTTGATCACCAGTGATGACTATGGCTTGCTGGTGCCCCCGGCGGACCCGCAAGCGTTGGGCGAGGCGCTACTGTGTGGACTGCGAAAGGAGTGGGACTCGGAACGGATCAGAAGTCATGGCGAGAAATACACCTGGGGACACGTCGCTGACCAATTGATTCGCCTGTACGAGCAAGTCCTGGCAAGCCAGATCGAGTCACGTGTTACGCGTGCTGGTCTCGAGCAGATATGAGGAAGACCATGAAAGTCTGCCATGTTACATCTCTCCATCCGCCTTTCGATGTGCGAATCTTTCACAAGGAATGCGGAACCCTGGCCCAGGCTGGATATGATGTTACCTTGCTGGCCCAGGCAGACTGGCGGGAAAAAGTCGTCGGCGGTATCCGCGTCCTCGGGCTGCCAGGAATTGCCAGACGCTATCACCGCCCGCGTTTGTGGCGGCTTATTGTAAGCCAAGTCGAATGGCTGAAGCCGGATATTGTTCATTTTCATGACCCCGAGTTATTACTGATTGCCCCCTTTCTCCGCCCGGCCAGGCTGGTCTACGACTGTCACGAACCCACTGCTGAAACGATGCTGGTGCGACGCTGGATTCCTAGCCCGCTGCGCTATCCTGTGAGCAGACTGATAGCCTTTCTGGAACCGGTGCTGGCGCGCTGGACAGATGCCATTGTGGTCACAGAAGATAGCCACATAGAGCCGTTTCAAAAGTGTGGACGCCCCGTTGTTTTGCTATACAACTTTCCCCCGTTGAGCAACCTGGGTATTGCTTGCCACGGTGATGGGAAAACAATTCTTCACGTCGGTACCCTGTCTGAAGGGCGAGGGGCAGGCACGATGATTGAAGCGATGAAACGAGTTGTCCAGCGAGTCCCAGGAGCCAGACTTCTTCTGGTGGGCAGCTTTGGCTGTCTGGCGGATGAAATAGAGCTGCGTCACTTGATCGCTGTCTGCGGTTTGGAAGAGACAGTGGTGTTGGCGGGATGGGTTCCTTTTAGCGAGTTACCCAAATGGTTTGTCCAGAGTGACATAGGGCTCGTTCCCTGGCATACGAAAAAAAAGTTCCCGCCGCAGGTTATCCCTACCAAGATGTTCGAGTATATGAGCTTCGGACTCCCTGTTGTAGCCAGCAACCGGTTAACTATTAGACGGTTCATGGATGGTCTGGATTGTGGTCTGCTGGTGGAACCAGGTGATCCACCAGCATTGGCAGAGGCCATCGAGTATTTGCTGAGCCGCCCTGCCGAAGCGAGACGTATGGGTGAGCGGGGCCGCCAGGCTGTCGAGGAAAGATACCATTGGGAGGCGGAGGGTGAAAAGCTGGTGGCGTTGTATCGCCAATTGACATAAGTGGGATTGCGACTTGGGCCAGATGGGGGGGGTAATCAGGTGACGCAAAACGTTGCTCTTGATGGCGGCCAGACGGCAATTCACTCAGTCCAGGACCGACCTATGCCAGTTGAAAGTGAAAAAAGGAAAGAGCGTCTGAATCAGCGGCTGGAATTGCTGTCCGTTGTCATAGTCGCTGCGATCTACCTCGTATGGTTTGCCTGGCCGTTGTTTTGGTCAGCATCAGAAAATGTGCGTCTCGTGGCTACCTTCAACACGGACGAGGTGGCTCACGTCATATTGCTGAAGGAGGCCATTAGCAGTCGCTTTCCCCGGCTAGGGTACATCCAGTATGGATATGCGTATCTGAATATGGGGTTACTGCCTCTGTTTTTGCTGAGTTATTTCATAGACGTTACCGAACAGCAAATTATTGTCTGGCTGCGCATGATACCGACTCTATTTGCGATTGCCACGGTTGTCCTGACTTTTCTGATGGCACGTCGTTATTTCGGTCGCCTGATTGCATGGTTGTCTGCCTTCCTGCTTTCGTTCACCGTCCTCAATTTCCTGAAAATGTCGGCCATGTCCCATTCGGATATCCTGCAGGTATTCTTCCTGATGTTAGGCATATATTTCTGTTGCCGTTTGACAGAAGATAGGCGCTTGATGTGGTTGATATGGGCCTCGGTGGCGGCGGGTTTTGCCTTTGGCTGCAAATACTCGGGGCTTTTTCTGCTGCCCATTATTGGGTTCTACGGATTACTGCACACGATCCGGATGGATGCGGTACAGGTCAAGGTCAATAGCGACCGGGTGATCAAGATTGGCCGCATTCTGACTGCGCTCAGCGGGGGAGCGCTTCTGATTTTGGGATTCGTGATCATTCCATACGCCGCAGTGCCTTATGTTGGCGCGGTGTATTTTGGTGTTTCGATGCCGCAATTCTTCAATTCTATGCGCTTCCTGTCCGTCGTCGTCGGCGTCGGTCTGGCCTTGCTGGCTATTGTGCCGTTTGTGTGGACTTTTATTCGTCAAAGACCCAAAATTGTCTACCTACTAAAGCTAGAGTTGCTAGTAGTAATCACGTTTGCTGTGACTTTTTTCGTAACGTCCCCGTTCAACGTTTTCAGCGTGCGATCGGGTTTCATACGCGGCTTTTTCTACGAATCTCTGCATTCTGGTTTTGGACATGAGTTTGAAGAGGCACACAATGGGCTGTTGTGGTTTAACGTGCTGGTGTCGCCTGAGTTGCTGGACCCGCTCATCCTGGGTTTGGCCACCCTGAGTCTGGCCTTAACCGTGGGCAGGGTGGCAAGAAGAGGTTGGCGGCGATTGCTGGAACCCGAGTCTGTGATGTGGGTGTGGGTGGTCTTCTATTTCGGCTTTCTGGTGTGGCGGGTCAGCATACGCACCCATCGCGCCCTGCTACCGATCATTCCATTCCTGCTCATAGCAGCGGCACATGCGATCGGCCAGGTGATCGAGTATGCCGCTGCCAGATTGCCCAGACGGCTTGCGGTTGTGTTAACCATCGCCAGTGTGTTGGTCATCGTTGGGTTCGAATTACCCGGGTCGCTGGGACGGAGCGTCGAGTTTCGCCAGACAACCAGCCAGCGCGAGCAGACAAGCAAGGCAGTTCTGGCGGGGTATTGGCTGGCGGAACACTATCCCCCTTCGGCGCGCATTCTGTATGATCCATATAGTTATGTCCCGCCTTCGTTTACCGATGCCCAAGTTACACCGTGGGGAGGAACGCTCCAGATCCTGGAAACACTGAAGCCCGATGTGGTGATTACCAATGAATACAGTTCAGGTTTGTTCTCCGACATTCATCGGGCTTCAACGTACGCGCGGGATGAGGCTTACTTTGTATCCAAGCATGAATACTACGACGCTTTGCAGGAGGGGAAAACTGGCTATAAGCTGATACGTGACTTCGATGACGTTCAGATATATGCGAGGCAATGAGATGGGGAAATTCATAGTGAACCTGCTCTTCAAACTCGGGAGCCGACTCCTTGCGAAAATACAGCTTTACAGATACCACGTGCGTATGAGAGATCTGGTGGCCAGGGGGCTTGTTCTGGGCAAAAACGTAACCATACAGTATTCGGTGGAGATAGACGATGAATATCCTTACCTGATTCGGATTGGTAATAACTGCTCAATCTCCAACCAGGTCCGATTGCTGGCCCACGATGCCACTTTGTTCAAGTTTACTGATGGCCACACCCGTCTAGGGAAGATAGAAATTAGGGACAATTGCTTTATCGGTGAAAGAGCCATCATTCTGCCAGGTGTGACAATGGGGCCCAATGTGCTGGTGGCAGCAGGATCAGTTGTCAACAAAGACATACTACCGAACTCTTGTGTGATGGGCGTGCCCGCCAGGTTTTATGCCAGGTTCGATGATCTGATTGAACGACATAAACAGCAAATAGAGGAGAGAAACGTCGTACAATTTTCGGACTTGAAAATGGATGACCAGATAGGTAAAAAAATCTGGAGAGCTGTTCAGGATGGCGATGTATACGTAAAAGGATATGTGGGAAGGTATCCCTATACGTTGAATAGCGAATAGAAGGCTCTGGTAGTTGTGGATATCTGTTGGTTACTCCTCAGAATCAAGAAAGATTACTTCTTTGCTCCTCGGCGCGAAGAATACAGGCAGATCCTGGAAACTGCCAGGAAGCATGAGTACAAGGTGATGTCCTTGTTGGAATTCTACTTAAATCGAGAAGAGATGGCACATCAAAGAGTCGTAGCACTTCGCCATGATATTGACAACGACAATCCCAGGGGAGTCAGACTCTTTTTTGAACTGGAGAAAGAATTCCGTGTTTCAGCCACCTACTATTTTCGGTTGAAGACCTTTAAAATGACCCACATTGTGAGGGAGATATTGGAATATGGTTCGGAGGTCGGGTATCACTTTGAAGAGCCCGTCAGCCTGGCCAAGCGCTACGGGATGCGTTCATGCCGGGAGTTAGAGCAAGAGGAGAATAGAAAGCGTATTGACGATATGCTGGAGCACAACATTCGAAGCATTAATTCGAAATTTGGTATACAAATCAGATCGCTCTGTAGCCATAACGACTTCTACAATAGACGGCTGGGATTCGAGAATCATGCGTTCCTCTCCGACAGAATTCGGCAGAAATTCAATGTCCTTTTCGAAGCGTACGATCCATCATTTATGAACCTGTTCGATAGGTACGTTTCCGATGTGACCGGCAGTTCGGCTCTCTCGCATTTGTGGAAGAATAATCACTCTCCTGTGAAAGCCATGTTGGATGGAGTGCCCAAGATCTATATTCTCACCCATCCGCGTCAATGGCATCCAGCTTTTATCTCGAATACGCGCGCAAATACGCAAAGGCTGTTCCAGGAGTTGTATTATCGCTCAATGGGACTGTGACTTTCAATGGACATGAGGGACACGAAGCTCTATTGCGATGAGGAGCAGTTAAGGCCAGGAGAA
>Ga0315284_10017054_pt1 | contig 10296 bp, 9 predicted proteins | sample YL17G09_16_MG_FD_203696 | JGI IMG/M metagenome (GOLD analysis project Ga0315284, IMG submission 203696) | Sediment microbial communities from Yellowstone Lake, YNP, Wyoming, USA - YL17G09_16 | ecosystem: Environmental > Aquatic > Freshwater > Lake > Sediment | place: USA: Wyoming | collected...
CCAGCAGTTTGAAGGGATCGTAATAGAGCAGGTTAAGCAGCATATTTTGACAAAAGAGAATCTCGCCGAGCTTGTGAAATTGGTTAATGAGGAGATGGAAGGATCTACCGAAGGAGATAGGCTGCATCATAAAGGCATACTGGATGAGATTGCTGACACCGACTGCCGTCTTGAACGGTTATATGACTCGTTGGAAACAGGAAAACTGAGGCTTGAGGACTTGGCTCCTCGTATTCAGCAATTGAGATGTCGCCAAGAGCAACTTCGAGCTACAAAACTGGAACTGGAACAACATCTATCAGATAAACGAGTAGACCTAGCTGATCTGGAGACCGTAACGTACTATGTTGAAGACTTACGCAATCTGCTTAGCGAGAGCACGCCTATAGATAGGAAAGCGTTTATCAGAAGCTTCGTGAAAGAAGTGAAGGTGACAGGTAATGAAGTACCGCTCACTTACACTTTGCCCCTACCGCCCGCCGGGACGATAGAAGAGCAAATAGCAGTTCCCCCTATTGTACAGTATGGTGGGCAATACAGGATTTGAACCTCTGACCTCTTGCTGATCCACAAGCAAATGACACAAGTTTGTGATATAATCCCCTAACAAAAGCAGGTAAGGATTGGCATTCTGTCGAAGACCCCTCGCAAACCTAAAACAGAAGATAGTAAGATGCGAACACTGTTACAGGTGTTTCGAGGTTGGGCTGCGTTAGGCTTCTGCATGCCATTGCCTTACCGGTAACACACCCAAGGTGGTGATTTGCTGGGAAGTTAAAAAATGGGAATATCGATGAGGTTGTGAGGGAAAATGGACAAGAACATAGCTGTCATTGGCTGCGGTTACTGGGGCAAGAACCTGGTTCGTAATTTCGCTGAACTCGGTGCCCTTCACACTATCTGCGATAGTGACCCTAAGGCTCTGAGCCGTCTCGAATCCCTTTACCCCAATGTCAAAAGAGAAACAAGCATTGATTCTGTACTATCGAACGATCGGGTTAAAGGTGTTGTCATAGCTCTGCCAACAGCATTACACTACCCTGTGACGAAAAAGGCCTTGCTGGCTGGCAAGGACGTATTTGTTGAAAAACCATTTACGGCCCAAAGCTCTGAGGCTAAGGAGCTTGTCGAGGTTTCTGAAAAGCAAAAGCAAATCTTGATGATCGGGCACCTCATGCTCTATCACCCGGCAATCCACATACTTAAGCGCCACATCCAATCCGGCGACCTCGGTGACATCTATTACCTTTATTCCACCAGAGTGAACCTGGGGCAAGTATATCGTGACAAGAGTGCCCTTTGGGACCTCACACCCCATGATATCTCGATTTTACTCTATCTTCTCGAGAATGTTCCCGAAGTCTTGTCAGCACAAGGGATAAGCTGCATTCAACCTCGCCTCGAGGATGTAGTATTCGTCACATTGAAGTTCACTCCAAATATACTGGCACACCTCCATGCCAGTTGGCTTGACCCCCACAAGATACGACAGCTAACAGTGGTAGGCAGCAAGAAGATGGCCGTATTCGATGATATGGAGCCGGAACACAAATTGAGAATATATGACCAGGGCGTAGTTGAAGATTACAACAGCCTTGCTTCTCCCCTGGGAACACTTGCCCTGAGAGCAGAGGGGGTATATCTGCCCAGGATAGAACTCAGCGAACCGTTGTCCCTCGAATGTCGACATTTCCTGCAGTGTATCAGGAATAGGACCAGGCCAGCATCCGATGGCAGGCAAGGCCTGGAAGTGGTGAGCCTAATGGAGAAGATTGAGGAAGCTATGAAAAGGTCGGCGGCCAATTCTTGACAGGAGGCATTACTATGAGCAATTTTATCGCTGAAACCGCCAGGGTAGGTAAAGGCTGCAAATTGGGGCACAATGTGGTAATTCTGGATGGCGTACAGATTGGGGATAATGTTTATATCGGGCATAATGTGGTTATTCACGAGGGGACAAGAATCGGTGATGGCACATTTATTGACGACGGCTCTATACTGGGTAGAGTACCCAGAACAGGGTCATTAAGCAGTAAGAAAGCAGTTAAAGAACTACCTCCGTTGGAAATAGGTAGAGACTGCGTGATTAGTGCTTATGTGATCCTCTATAGAGGTACAAAGGTAGGAAATGAAGTAATGATAGGGGATCTCGTTTCCATTAGAGAGCAAAATGTAATTGGTGATAGCACAATAATTGCCAGATTACTTTCAATGGAGCCTCGAACTGTAATCGGAAAACGTGTAAGGACGGCAGCGGTTACTCATCTTACCAGCGATATGATTATAGAGGATGATGCCTTTATAGGTTCTCATATTAGTACAACAAACGATAATAAAATGGGACGTGGGGTGACTGATGTATTTAAAGGCCCCCACATCAAAAGAGGCGCTAGAATTGGCTCAAATTCAACCTTGCTCCCTGGGGTGGTTATCGGAGAGGAAGCGGTTGTAGCTGCCGGGGCACTGGTCAGCCGGGATGTGCCTGATAGGAAAATTGTCATGGGAGTGCCAGCTAGAGTGGTTCGCGATGTTCCCCAAGATGAACTTTTGCCGCCCAAGGAAGGTGCTCAATGACCATCCCCCTGGTGGACCTCAAGGCACAGTATAACTCGATAAAAGATGAGATCAACTCCGCTGTTCACAGGGTGATTCAAAGCGGGCAGTTCATCCTTGGCCCTGAGGTCAAAGCCTTCGAAGATGAGATGGCTGCCTATTGCTGCACAAAGTACGCAGTGGGCGTAGCCTCGGGCACTGATGCCCTGCACATTGCGCTGCTAGCCTGTGGCATAAAAGAAGGTGATGAGGTAATCACAACCCCTTTTACCTTCATCGCTACCGCTGAGTCCATCGCCAAGTGCGGCGCCAAACCCGTTTTTGTGGACATAGACCCCAGAACCTATAACATAGACCCTGCTCAAATCGAACCTAAAATCACATCCAAAACCAGAGCTATACTTCCCGTTCACCTCTATGGCCAGCCTGCTGCCATGGAGCGCATTCTCGAGATAGCCAGAAGGTACAATCTCAAGGTGATTGAGGACTGTGCACAGGCTCTGGGCGCAGAATACCAAGGCAAAAAGGTTGGCTCTCTGGGCGATGCCGGATGCCTCAGCTTCTTCCCGTCAAAGAACCTGGGAGCCTACGGCGACGGCGGCATGGTGGTCACAAACGACCTTGCCATTGACGAGACGGTAAGAATTCTGAGGGTGCACGGCTCAAAAACAACCTACCAGCATGTCATGCACGGCTTCAACAGCCGCCTCGATGCGCTACAAGCCGCTGTACTGAGGGTGAAATTGAAACGCCTCGATAGATGGAACGAGCTTCGCCGCAGCAGGACTTCCCTCTATAGCCATCTGCTGAGCCGGATAGAAGGCATCCAGCCACCTTATATCGAGAAGCACAACGAGTCCTCCTGCAACTACTACACCATGCGTCTCAAGGGCACTCGTTTGAACCGAAACGAGTTAAGAAAACACCTGGAATCAAAGAGTATTCAGACAATGGTCTACTATCCCCTATCACTGCACCTTCAGGAAGTCTATAAATACCTGGTGTACAAGCCCGGCGATTTCCCTCAGAGCGAGCAAGCACAGGAGCAGGTGCTCTCTCTACCCATGTACCCTGAGCTCAGCGAGGAGCAGATCAAGGAGGTTGTGAAGGAGATTAAGACTCAGACCAAGATTAAGGCTTAGACTGAATCTCAATCTCAATCAATCTGCGAAGCGGCAAGGGGCAACAATGAGCCTGTCAAGGGCGGGCGAACTGATGAGCCCTCTTCTATCTTAGAGTGCATTCAGGAGATACAAGCAACTATGAAGGTATGCATGTTCGTGATGGCCAACTGCAATGAGAACTTTAAGACCGCACGTATCCCCGCTAGAACTCTGTCAGATGCTGGCCACGATGTCAGGATAATAGCTTTCCTGAGCCCAGGGACAACTGCCTATGAGAAGAGCGATGGTGCCAGGATCTTCAGGGTGAGGCTGCTTGCTCAAAAGTTGAAGTGGCTGCTGACACCGCAAATACAGGACTCAGGCCCCGCGAGCGCAGATAAGGCGGTTGAAGCACGAGAAAATACATCAGCGCGTAATCCACTATCCCGTGCCTACAAGGGCTTGGGGATGTTGTACATAAGAGCCCTTCGAGTCTTATATAGGATGGCACTTAGGCTAGTCCAGCGAATATCATTGGCTTATTCGGCCTACACTTACTCAGCATATATTGATTACTACATACGCAGCTTCTGGGTGGCACGAAAAGAGGCTACTGATGTCTACCATGCCCATGACCTGATCACGCTGCCTGTGGCCTGGCTATGTAGCCGACTCACCGGCGGCAAACTGGTGTATGATGCCCACGAGCTGTGGCCTGACCGGGGCAGAGTGCCCAAGCGTTCCAGGCTAAACAGGTTCCTGGTGAAGAGTATTGAGTCATTTTTCATCAGACGTACAGACGCAAACATAATGGCTGGCGAATCGAGTGCCAGGGAACTGAGCAGGAGATACCATATCCCCCAGCCCACCTTGATCCTGAATGTTCCATTCTACCACCCCTATGAGCGCTCTACAGTATTGCGCGATAGCCTGGGAATACCTGAGGAGGAGAAGATACTGCTCTTCGAAGGGCGCCTTGATGTGCACAGGGGCATCGAGGAAGGTATACGAAGCCTCAAATACCTGAGCCACTGTAGCCTTGTCATGCTCGGCTTCGGCCCCGACCTCTATATCTCAGGCCTGAAGAGACTCATCGAGAAAGAGGGGTTGATCGACAGGGTCTACTTCTTTGGGGCGGTACCATACGATGAGGTGACGCGGACGGCGATGTCTGCCGATGTAGGATTGATTCTGCTCCAAAATGCCGACTTGAACTTCTATTACGCCTCCCCCAACAAGCTTTTTGACTTCATGGCAGCGGGGCTGCCCGTAGTGGGGAGCAACTTCCCTGACATGAAGAAATTCATTGAAGGTTGCAATATAGGGATGACCTGCGACCCGACGAATCCCAGAGAAATTGCTGATGTCATAACACACATCGTGTCCGATGAGAACAGATACAATGAGATGAAGAGAAACGCGCTTGAAGCTGCCAAGATTTTCAACTGGGAGAACGAGTCCAAGAAGCTTGTAGCTTTGTATGCGGGACTGAGCGGCAAGAAAGAGGGAATAAAACCAAATTCGAATTGAGCATTATCACGCCGGAGCTCATTTTTTCGCTAAATCCTGGTAAGCCTCCACCAATCTGCTCTCCATTATCTTCCAGCTATAGCGAGTCTCGTAGGCTCTGCGCCCGTTCTGCCCCAGCCTTTGACGCAGCTCGGGGTCGTTTTTGAGCTTCAGCACGGCCTCTCTGATTGCATTTACATCGCCGTAAGGCACCACGATTCCGCAGTCCTCGTTCCTCACAATCCGGCTCATTGGTGTCCCGTCGTTGACTATGATGGGTTTGGCGCACATCATAGCCTCGAACAGCTTGTTGGGGGTGGCATACCTGAAGTTAATGAGAAAGCTAGGGTCAGCAAAAATAAAAAGAATGTCCGCTTCTAAGCTTTGTTTAATGATTTCTTTGTGAGTTATCCATCCCAGGAATTGGAAGCCCTTTAGCTTTGCCGTCCCGTAGGCCACAACGCCTTCGTCCAATTCTTTCCCGGCCATAACCAATTTGACCCCATCCAAAGTGCTTATGGCGTCTATCATGTCCTGTATGCCTCTGGCCCGGGCAATCCATCCACCATAAAATATGCGGGTTCCTGATGTTGTTTTATGTGTAACCTCTATATCGGGATATTCCTCCGGTGCGTTGTAGATATAGACCACCTTTTTAATCCTGATTCCCTTTAATTCATCGTAAACAGCTTCGGTTGCCAAAAATAGAGTGTCAGTAAAGGCTATTCCAACTTTTTCGAAAAATGTGACCATTTTCCTGAGGACGGAAGGGACGGGGCCTGCATAACTTCCACCATATAGGTCTTCGATGGTATAGAAAAGCCTTGTTCCCCTGACCAGCTTCGCCATTATGGCAGGAGGTAGTGTATCGAGATTGACTGCATGGACTGCATGGGGTTTTTCCTTCATGAAGAAATAGAACTCATAGAGCCACCAAAAAGGCTGATACAGGAGGACGGACAGCTTACCATAGGGCGCTCTGAGGCGGAACCTGTGCACAGTGAACGAGTCAATCTTTTCGACCTTTGGCAAGTTCTTGTCTCGGTCCCATACCAATAGCTTGACCTCGTGCCCGTTCCTGGACAGAGTCGCGGCAAGTTTATGTACACCGGGGTGTATAGCGAAAGAATAGACTACGATTATTTTCATAGTAAGCTAGGTAGAGATTATTTTGAGATATCCAGCAATTGACCCCACTCCAGATTCCATTTGAGCCGCTTGAGCAATTGGAAATCAGAAATCTTCCTCAATTCTTGTGCAACGGAACTCACTATTGATTCTTCTTTTAACAAAACTAGCCCTATGCCTTGCAACAATTATAGCCTCTTCTGATGTATCAATTCCGATGACCTTCTTGCACTTCTTACCCAAAAGCAAGGTCTGAAGACCATTCCCACAACCTATGTCCAAAATTAGTTCTTCTTTTGAAAACTTGACTCCCCTGAGAAGTTCATGAAATTCATATATTTCTAAGGGCATAGGTGCTAAGAATATATTCGGGAAAATCCTGAATAGAACAAGTATTCGCAGAGTAATCCTTGTCTCTAGTTGCATATTCGTTTGATGGCAAGTAATTGAAATGCCAGCCTCGGGCAATAATGTGCTATCTGTTGTGTGATTACTGAAATCGCTTTCCACAGAAATGCTGGTTTCAATTTCATTATTCCTCTAGGTCCTCTTAGTAATTCCCAGCTGTTCATTCCATGTACTTTGAATCCAGCATTCCTTAACCCAGAAACAGTCCAGCCTGACTTATGAATTTGATAGGGATTGCTATCAAAGTCCCCCTGGTACAAATATCCATTGAGTGTAGTAATAATGACCTTCTTCTTTGCCCACAGGCTCATCTTCTTGAGCAGTTCATGCCCCTCATCCTTGGTCAAATGTTCCAACACCCCAGAAGCAAACACTGCATCAAAGCTTTTTGAAGGAAACTCTACTGTCCTGACATCTGCCTTTATGTATTTGGTGTGCAAAGCTTTCTTGCTACTCTCTTCTAGGTAAGGGTCAAACAGGTCTACTCCCACCAAATAAGGTACCTTGCAGATTTGCAATGGTGAGTTACAACCACCACCTAAGTCTAGCACAGACTCGCAATCCTTCAATTCCTTCTCTACTATCCTAACCCAGGATAACTTTTCGTAAATACGTAGTAGTGGGTCTGCTATAAGAGACACCATTACTCTCATTCTTGTTATCCTGCCACATGTTGTGTAAATCGTAGGGAAGTATTTCTTGTGCTTTCGATAAACTCTGCGCTGATACTTAAACAAATCCCTGACATTGCTTGCCCAGCTTCTATGATAGATAAAAGCTGGAACTACATACGCTTTAAGCCCCATTTCCTGGGCAGACAGACAGTAATCTACTCCGTAGCAATGCCATCCATCAAGCATCTTGGCATCAAACTGGAGCCGAGTGAACACTGCCTTCGGGATTATCAGAACACACTCATCTAGGGTGTTTACCTCCAGAGGCTTGCCTGTTATCTCACCACAGCCATAGAATCTGACACCTTCCTCAAAGTTGCTTCCCTCTGTACTCATGCCTACATAGCCAGCAATACCTAAGCATGGCAAAGTGTCTAGTGCCTTCTCTGCGTCTGCCAGCCATGTCTTAGAGCCTAGTTCCACGTCTTGGTGAACAAAGAGTATGTACTTTCCTGTGGAAAGCTTCCCTCCAAAGTTCAGGGCTTCGGCGGCAGACTTGTATGTCCCCTTAGTATTATCAACTGATATGTACTCGTATTCGACTGTTTGTTCCCTTAAAGAGGGTAATAGGATACGGTTCAACGCTTGCTCATTGTTATAGACCACTACGACTGAAAACATTCTATTCTTTCAATTATGTCTTTGCCATAAGCGGTAGAGTTAGGCTAATCGTTCGCAGGGACTAGTTATAGCACTTACACCATACGAATTGCTAACAGCCCTGCCCAAAATCTCACCTCAGAATGTGTAACACTTGTTTCCACTCGTAATTTAGCTTGAGTTTTCTAAGAAGCTGGGGGTCAGAGATTTTTCTAAGTCTTTGCACTTGGCGGCGTCTTCTCATGAAACCACGAAGATTACCTAAAACCGCTACCCAGGCTTTAAACTCAGCCTGGATGTAGCGCCTGCCTTTAAGCAGGCTGTAGGTAAATATCAGAAATTCTGTAAAAGCAAAGACAGGGGCGAGCACTACAAACGTCAGAGGCTTCAGACTGTAGAGCAGTAGGGCATGGCGGCTTTTCTCAAGTTGGTAAAACTTCTCCGGGTTCATCTTGAGCTTGTATTTGTGATAGATTACTGCCTCTGGTACGCAGTACATCTCGTAGCCAAGGAGATTGACCAGCCAGGAAAGTACCACATCGTCATTGCTCATGAAGCTTTCCTCAAGGACACCGCCTATCTCTTCCAGTATCTCACGCCTGATTAGATAGGAGCAACCGCTAACGCCGGATACCTTCTGAGGAATCTTTGAGCCATCGTCTCTCCTGTTCAGACCGCGGCAAAACCCGATGCCGCTGACATGGATGTTCGACCCCATAGTGTTTATTCTGTCGCGCTCATCGAAAAGCAGAATCTTGGGGGTGACGGCTCCCGCGCGTGAGTTCCTATCCAGAAAGTCGACCAAAGCTTCTAACCAGTCGGGAGCGGCTTCGGTGTCCGTGTTGAGGGGAGCGATGTATTCTCCGGAAGCGTATTTTAATCCTTTATTGATACCGCCGGCATAACCCAAATTTTTTTCACTGGGAACGAAGAGCAGTTGTGGGAACTTGCTGCGAGCATATTCTAGACTTCCATCGCTGGAATTGTTGTCTACAAATATAATTTCGAAGTTGGAATAAGTTTGTCCTAAAATCGAGGGAATGCAAACATCGAGGTGGGGCATGCCATTGTAGTTCACCAGAATAACTGAAACCTTTTTTGCCACTAATCATGCCTCTTCACATTGCCTGGTCTTTCTGGAAGATAGTGTGGAGCGGTTGGGTTCTCATTAATTTAGGGAAAAGCCTTGCCGCTTCCTAATGATTCTTGCTTTCTGCCATGTATTCCCTGGTGTCCTTAATGGGTTGAGAAACTTCTCCTCGCATGAGTTCTTTCATCGCCTGTAGCATCAGCGCGGCAAACAGTGCCAACAGGCCTGCCAGACAAAGCAGGATCGTGATTAGGGCATTTCCTACAGCCAGCACGTGTGTGTTGCCATATGCCGTCAACACACACGTGCCCAGCGTCAGCCCGCCTGCCAGGAGCATCAGACCAGGCAATCCGAACAACAGCAGTGGCTGCCTAAGGCTGAATAGAACCAAAACCCTACTTAGAACGCTTATGCCATGCCCCACCGGGTTTCTCTTAGCCTTATCGAAATAAGAAACGTCTATCGGCACTTCAGCCACTTTGAGGCCAGCCTTATTTATGGCGAATTGCATCTCGGAACTCACAGACATCCCGTTCTCAGCTAGATCCAGCTCCTTGAGTGCTTTTGCAGAGTATGCCCTGAATCCACTCTGGGAATCGCTAACCCTTTGACCGGACCCCACATTGGTGACAGCAGTCAAGACACGCTGGCCTACACGTCGGTAGAATGGTGGCTTCTTACCTTGCCCCAGAAAGCGAGACCCTATTACAACGTCGGCTTCACCATCGAGAATAGGTTTAACGACTTTAGGGATATCCTTAGGGTCCTGTTGACCATCCCCATCAATGATTACCAGCACATCTGCTCCAAGCTCTCTCCCTTTTGCCAGTGCGCTACGAACCGCGGCTCCGTAACCTCGATTTTTGTCATGCTGGTAAACCAAAGCCCCAGCTTCGGTAGCAACTTCAGAGGTAGCATCAGTTGAGCCATCGTCTATTACTACCACGCTGCTGACAAATTTCTTTGTCTTGAGCACCACACTTCCGATGCAGCGCTCCTCGTTAAAACAAGGGATGGCAGCAACTATCTCCTGCTTGTGCTGAGGCTGTCCTTTGTCCGTCAGATCATGTTTCATAATTAGTTTGTTTCTGCTATTTATATATCTCTATATTATTATGTAGTGTAGCATAAGGCAGTTAATTTGACAAACAAGGGATTCACCTTAGGTGGATTCGCTTTTTTAGAGTGGGCTGTAGGGGTGTTCTTTAGGGAGAATACTCGAATATTTCAA
>Ga0315284_10017055_pt1 | contig 10296 bp, 5 predicted proteins | sample YL17G09_16_MG_FD_203696 | JGI IMG/M metagenome (GOLD analysis project Ga0315284, IMG submission 203696) | Sediment microbial communities from Yellowstone Lake, YNP, Wyoming, USA - YL17G09_16 | ecosystem: Environmental > Aquatic > Freshwater > Lake > Sediment | place: USA: Wyoming | collected...
GAGAGAGAACGCCCGGCGAGGAGATCCAGGACGGTGAGGCAATGGAAGGCTACAGAGGCAGCGCAGCGCAGCAGCGGCGATGCACAGCAACGACGGCAGTCAAAAAAGAGAGAAAACAGGGAAACAAGATGGTTGAAGGGTGAAGCGGTCCCTTCTCTCTCTGCTCTCTCGAGCAGAGGCCCGCAGCCCTAGTCAGTTCTGCTCCAGGGGCTCGGCTCCTCATAGCATCTCGCCTGCGAGACAGAGACAGAGAGCTGAGAAGGGGAGCGGGCGAGCCCTCAGAGCGAGCCCTGCTTTCGGGAGGCACGCGAGAGCCGCTTTCCATCGATTCGCGCATCCGACTCGGCTCGCCTCACTTGGACCTCCTTCCTCTTCGACCTGCTCGTCCAAAACTCTCAAACTCTCAAACTCGAAAAAAAACAGCCGACATCATCTCCGCCGTCGAGTTCGACGCCGACGGCTCCCACCTCGCCACGGGGGACAGGGGAGGGCGCGTGGTGCTCTTCGAGCGCACAGCGGCGAGCTGCGCGCTGCCCGAGGAAGGGCACAAGGGAGGAGGAGGGACCCCGATCGACGTCGACGGCGAGGAGGAGAGAAACGGCGGCGGCGCCTCGACCTCCGGCGGCGGCGGCGAACCGAACCCCGACGCCCGGCCCCGGACCCGCTCCTCCGCGGCCTCCCCGCCCTTCGAGTACCGCTACCTCACGGAGTTCCAGTCCCACGAGCCCGAGTTCGATTATCTGAAGTCCCTGGAGATCGAGGAGAAGATCAACAAGGTGCGGTGGGCGCGCCGCAACGTCGCCGGCGCCGACACGGCGACGGCCGGCTCTTCCGCCTCCTGCGCCGCGGGGTCCGCCAACGGCAGGCTGCTGCTCTCGACCAACGACAAGACCGTCAAGCTCTGGAGGGTCTACGACCGCAGGGTGGTCACCCTGGCGGGCTTCAACACCGCGAGGGGGGCGCTGGGCGGCAGCGGCGGCGGCGGCGGCGTCGGGGGGCTGCCGCCGGGGGCGAGCGGGGGAGCCAACGGCGATTTTATTGGCGTCGGGAGGATGCCCCCCGTCGCCGCGGGCGCGGGGGAAGGTACCGGAGGAGCAGGCGACGAAGAGGACGCGGCAGCAGCGGCAGCAGCAGCAGCAGCGACACCAGCGGCCCCGCCGCCGTCGCTGCCGCCGCCGGGGACGACGCCCTGGTCGATCGCGGCGTCTGCCCGCTCGTCCGAGCCGCGGGCCCCTCGGCCTCCTCCCCCCTCTTTCCCTTCTGTCTCTCCGACCTGCGAGGCCGAGGACGAGAGGATAGGGACTAAGATAAAGGCGTTCGGCATCTCCTCGGACCCGGGGGAAGGAACACGAGGAAGAACGAAAACTGCAGCGGCTCCTCGGCCACCGGCGGCAGCATCAGCGCTGCTCTCGCTGCCGCGCGCAGTCGCGGCGCGCGCGGTGCTCTCGGCCCGCTGCCGGCGAACCTTCGCCGGAGCGCACGCCTACCACGTCAACTCCCTGTCGATGTGCTCCGACGGCGAGACGTTCCTGTCGGCGGACGACCTCAGGGTGCAGCTGTGGCACCTCGACGCTCCTGCCAGGGCAGGGGGAGCGGCCGGCGGCAGCAGCGGCCGAGGAGCAGGAAGGAGCGCGGCCGACAGCGACGGGCTGCCCTCCCCCGAGGCCTCCTCGTCCTCCTCCTCCCCGTCCCCTTTCTTCTTCGCCGTCGGCTCGGGCTCCCCCGCCCCCGAGGCTGCCCCCTCGGCCGCCTCGAGCCCCTACGTGCTCGTCGACATGAAGCCCGCCTGCATGGACGACCTGACCGAGGTCGTCACCGCCGCCGAGTTCCACCCCTCCGACTGCGCGCTGTTCTGTCACGCGTCGTCCAAGGGCATCGCCAGGGTATGCGACATGCGGTCCGCCGCCCTGTGCGACAGGCCGGCGCTGGCGCTGGAGCCGCCCGGGCTGGGGGGAGCGGGAGCGTGCGGCGGCGGCGACGGCGGCGGGGCGGCCGGGGGCGGCGGCCGCTCCTTCTTCTCCGAGATCACGGCCTCGCTCTCCGACGCCCGCTGGTGCGGCCGCGACGGCCGGGCCATCGTCACGCGCGACTACCTGAACCTGACGCTCTGGGACCTGGCCATGCCGCGGTGCCCCGTCGCCGCCTACCCCGTCCACGACGCGCTCAGGCCGCGGCTCGCCGACCTCTACGAGAACGACTGCGTCTTTGACAAGTTCGGCGTGGCGGTCAGCGGCGACGGGAAGTGCGCCGCCTCGGGGACGTACAGCTCGCTGTTCCGCGTCGTGCCCGGGGCCGGGGACGGAGCGGCGGCCCCGGCTTCGGCGACGGGAGGCGGCGAAGGGGCGAGGCTTCCTGCTCGGAGCAGCAGCTCCTCTCCGAGCCCGCCGGCGGCGGCGACGAGGCAGGGGGCCCCGGGGACGCTGCTCGAGGCCTCGAGGGACCCGAGGCGGAGGCGCGCGCTCGCCGCCGCCGCCGCAGGAGGGTCGGCGGCGGCGGCGGAGGGGGCGAACGCGGCGCTGGGCCCGCCCGCGGGGCTCGGGAGGTTTGGCCTGGCGCCCTCCTCCTCGCCCTCCTCCTCCTCCTCGGCGGGGGCGGTCCGGGGCGGCCCCGACGACGACAGCGCAGAGGCCGTCGCGAGCGACCTCACCGCGAAGATGCTCCACCTGGCGTGGCACCCCGGCGCAGACGTGATCGCTGCCGCGGCGAGCAACTCGCTCTACCTGTATTATCACGGGTAGAAGGAAGAGAGGGAGAGAGGAGAGAGATGCGTTTTTTCCTCCTCTCTCGCAGCGCCCGCGTAAAGAGAAGGAGTAAAGGCCAGAAACAGATACCAAAAAAAAACTTTTCCCCGTTAACGAAAGAAACATCGTGCAACCATCGATCGAAATTTCATTTTATTTTTCGTGTCCAAAAATCGAGTGGAAGGGGGAGAGAGAGAAGAGCAGAGAGACGAAGGTCGTTTCTCTTCTCAATGAGAGCTCAGGGAGTAGTTTTCCACTGGAATTTTTCTTTCTTTCTACAGAAAATCTAAAACAAACAAACAGGGGGGACAAACAAACGCGCCTGCGTGAGAAAAAGGGCGCGGTCAAATCAAGTGTGCAAGAAAGAAAAAAGGCGGAGCGGGAGGGAGGGGGGGGGAGGGGACTGCAAAGTAGGAAAAAGTGGAAAAAGAGACAACTGTTATTTTTTTCCTCGGCTCAGTATTCTTTGAGCGAGCAAGTTCTTTCTTTTGGGGAATGGGTGGGGGGGCCTCAAGCTGGAGAGCAGCAGCAGAAGCAGCAAAGGCGGTTTCTATTCTAATCCTTTAACCTAGCGCAAGCCCTGGTAGCGCCAGAGGCGGGCCGCGGCGCGCAGGAGCGGGTTTTGACTGCTTGCTCGCGACGACGACGACGTGGCCCCAACGCTGTCTTCGACTCCATCGACCGCGCATCCGTCCGTGAAGGCCCCCCCGAGGCGGGCGACCGCCGGGGGCAGGGCGCCGGTGTCGCCGTTCATGAGCTGAGTGGCGGCGAAGTTGAGAGGAGGAGGAGAAGAGGGTGAGCTGGAGAAAAAGAAGAAAAAAAGCGTCGAGATCGAGGTCATGCTGACTCTGAAATCGTCCCTCGCTCGATTCCCAGGGTTTATGGCGAGAGCGCCGCGGATTCTCTCTCTTCCCGTCTTACCTTGGCGACCACAATCGCCAGTCGGCTCCCTATCGAAAGCCTCTGTTCACTTGCGGGAGGAGAAGGCTCCTGGTACGAGGGAGGCCGCGGCCACGGGCAGGAGACGGCAAAGTCGGCGGTGAACACCGCCGCCGCCGCCGTGGTGTTTCGAGTCGGCGAATCACCGCCGGCCCTCGGCGCCGCGGCAGCCGCGGAGACTGCTGGTCGCCGCCCGCCGGCGTTCTGTCGAGCCACGTGAGGAGCCGCAGCGCGACAGGAGTGGAGCCGCGGCCGTGCTGCGGCGGCGCAGGGCGCGGTGCCAATCGCCATAGTTGTCTTGTTTTCCGCAAGCCGAAAGACGACGAAGATAGAAAAAGTGAATAGAGCTTGTCGCAGCGGCGGCGTGCGAGCTCTCGTCGTTTCGGCCCTTGACCTCTCTCAACCCCCTCCCTCCCACCACCACCTCCGCCTCTCTTCCTCTCTCTCTTTCTTTTTTCGTGTGTGCGTCTGTTTTCTTTGCAATTTTCAAATGCACCCCTCTCAAAAATGAAGTAGTAACAGAGAAGAAGAAAAAGAAAAAAGCATGCGCCACCAAAGGGAAAAACAAGAACGGCACTTTTCTTTTTCCCCTTTACTCGAAACAAAGGGGAAAACAGAACAGCCTCTCTTTCTCTTTCTCCCTCACTCTCTCTAGGCGCCACCAAAGGTCCTAAAACAACGGGGAAAACAGATATTTTCTCTAAACGACGAAGATCGGATTTTGGGCGGCAGCAGCGAAAAAAAAAGGGACTGCGCCGCCGCTTGGGTTTTTTCTGTTTTGTTGTTGTCGTCATTTTGCGCGCAAACCTCTTTCAGCGCCGCTCTCTCTTTCTCTCTCTCTCTCTCTCTCCCCGTAAAGAATGTGGTTGTGTTGTTTTTGAAACAAAAAGCAAAAGAAAGTCAGAAGCGTTCGTTCAAAAAGAACCCAAAAACAAAAAAACTCTTCTAGCGCCTCCTCCCCCTCCTCGAAGACCCACCCTCCTCCTTGCTCCCGCGCGGCGGCCGCACCACTAGCGCCGCCGGCATCGTCCAGTACAGCAGCCCGATCCCGGCGAGCACGAACCCGAAGAACGCGGCGTCGAGCGCTGCCACGTCGCCGAGCATGCGGGCGGGCGAGATGCCGAGCGCGGCGAGGAAGGTGTCGCCCTTGATGTCGACCGACAGGGCGCCCGAGGAACCCTTTGTCGCCCCGGCACCCCCGCCGCCGCCGATGCCACCGGGCAGGCTGATCCCCCCTCCGCCGCTGGGGGCCGTGAATGTCAGGCTGATGCCGCTCAGCTCGTTGGCCGTCAGTGCCTCGAACCCGTAGAAGAACACGCTGCCGTAGTGCACCCACCGCAGCGCCGGCGTGATCGACGCGACGTTGACGAGGAAGCCGGCAAAGAGCAGCGAGAGCAGCAGCACGAGGTTCATGACGAGCGAGGCGCGGCCGGCCGTGCCGAAGCCCACGGTCACGGCCATCGAGAGCGCCCCCACGGCGGCGGAGAAGACGGAAAGCACCGAGAACCACAGCGCGACGTGCGGGGCGCCGCGCTGCATGCCAGACATGGGGTAGAGCGGGATCGAGAAGAGCACTGCGGGCAGGACGCGGAGCAGCAGGCCGTCGAGCGTCGCCTTGGCTAGGTAGTACGAGACGGGCCTGTAGTAGCCTCCGAGGACCTCCTTCACGACCAGGCCGCGCTCGCACGTCAGGAGGTCGACGGTGGTGAGGGAGGTCAGCGCCATGAGCGTCAGCGAGAAAAAGGCCGCGCCGAGCCTGCCCTGCGCGCCGGCGATGTCGAACTGCAGCCCGAAAAAGATGCCGCCACAGAGCGCGCCCATCGCGACGCCCATGCCGCAGTGCATCATCAGCAGGGCCGGGTTGCGCACGATCTCGGTCAGGGTGCGCCAGAAGAGCACGGCGAGCTCGCGGGAGAGCGGGGTGCGGGCCGGGGGGCGGGTGGAGGCGGTCGAGGGAGCGGGAGAGGTCCCGCCTCGGCGGCGCTCGGGCGACGGCGAACACGAGCTGGTGTTCCCTCCCTCGAGGTCGACGGCCGCGGTCCCAGCTCTGACGGCGGAGAGGCCGCCGATCTGCCTCGCGGCGGCCCCTTCCGTCCTCCGAGTCGCGAGCACGCGGTCCAGCAGCGGGTCCCTCAGCGAGGGGTCGGACACCGCCGTTAGCATGTGCTCCGCCAGCGCGGTCCCCTGCGGCGCGGCGCAGCCAGCGGCCTCGAAGAAGGCGCCGGCGCTCTCCGGCGCGCCGCTGAAGAGCACGTGCCCTCTCGCCATCAGGAAAACGCGATCGAGCAGGTCGAACATCGCCGGACTGGGCTGATGGAACGACAGCATGACGATGCGGCCCGCGGATGCCACGCTCTTGAGCGTCACCATGAGGTTGAGGGCGGTGTGCGAGTCGAGGCCGGACGTCGGCTCGTCGAGCACGACGATCGACGGGTCGATCACGAGCTCCATCCCGATAGTGACGCGGCGGCGCTCTCCTCCAGAGACGCCGCGGATGCCCGAGGAGCCGCCGACCTGCGAAGAGGCGACGTGCGAGAGTCCTAGCTCCTCGAGCGTGGCCGCCACGCGGGCATCGAGCTCCCTCGCCGGCGTCGCCGCGGGCAGCCGCAGCTGCGCGCTGTAGCGGAGCGTCTCGGCCACCGTAAGGGTCGGCAGCAGAAAGTCAAACTGCGGCACGTAGGCGACGAGCCTCGAGGCCCAGGCCCTGCGCTTCTCGCCGTCGAGCGTGATGTGCCCGCGGACCTTGGACGAGGCTGAGAGCGAAGAGACCGAGCCGGCGAGGATTGAGAGCATCGTCGTCTTGCCGCAGCCCGAGGGCCCGAGCACGCCGACGAGCTCGCCCATGTGCGCCTCGCCGCTGACGCCGCGCAGGATCGAGACGCGGGTGCTTGCTGAGGAGCTCGAAGAGAAGGACGTGATGCGGGAGATCAGGGACGAGACGACGGGGATCTTGTGGTACCATTTCTGCTCGGCAGCAGAGCCAGAAGAAACTTCGCCGTTCATCGACCTCGACCTCATCGACGCCGCCGCGGCCTCCTGCGCGGCCTCGCACAGGGCCGCAGCCGTCGAGCGCCCGCGGGCGAGCCGGCCCCGGTGGTGACCCTCCTCGTCGTCGGTCTTGTCCACTGCAGCGCCGGCAGCAGCAGAAGCCGGGCCAGCAGCGGAAGAACCCAGGGAGGAAGAAGAGGAAGAGTTTGCCGCCGCGCCCCAGTGCGCAACGCCAGCGGTCGCGCCCGAGGCCGCAAAGCGCGGCGCCGGGACGTCGCACGTCACCTGCTCCCAGCGCAGCTCGCGGATCGGGTTGGCGGGTCCCCTGCGCGTGGAGGTAGCAGCTGCTGACGGGACAGCGGCCTTGGAGTCGGCTGAGGCGGCGACAGCGGCGAGGGCGGCGGCGGCGGCGGCGGCGGTGGGGCTGCCCGCCGCCGCGCCGGCCGAGGCGCCGAGCGAGATCGTCGGCGACTGCGACGACGACGTCTGGACCGGCGCAGCAGCGGCGCAAGGAGGGGGAGACGAGGCGCCCTTCCCTCCCTCGCCGTTCCCTCCAAACCTCCCGTTGGCAATCGCCATCTGCACGCTCGCGACGGCGGCCAGCGCCACGAGGAAGATGACGGGGAACGCGGCCAGCACCGAGGAGAGGTCCCGCGCCTGCGAGGGGAGCTTGCCCCCCCTCATCTCGTAGCCAGAGGCCTGGCAGTCCCCCGGGACGCACGGCGTCCTCAGCGGCAGGGGGAAGCCCTGCACGTTGAGCACGCACTCCCCCGAGGGGCCCGAGCAGTCCGCGGTGACGGCCTTGCCCGTGATCTGCGAGACGTAGGGCGCGACGAGCTCGGGGCAGGTCCCCTTGCCGTCGGGCGAGCGCGGGCAGGCGCACGTCGCCGTGGGGCACGAGACCTTGGTGGAGCCGGGCTGGAAGACGCACCCGACGGCCAGGCAGAGCACGGGATTGTCCATCTGGTCCGCCAGGCGCAGGCCGACCTCGCAGGCCCCGCCCGTGACGTTCGCGCCCTCGGGGATGCTCGAGACCCCAAAGCCCCCCGGGAGGCCGTCCCTCGAGGTCCAGGCCCTCGGCGTCGTGGTGCAGTTGATCCAGTAGCCGCGCTTCTCGTCCAGCAGCACGCCGAGCGGGGACCGGGACAGATCGCAGACGTACGACTTGGTGCGCGACTTCGGGGTGTAGGTCAGGCCCTTGAAGCAGGTCGCCGCCGCGTCGCCGGTCGAGGCCGCGCAGGCGTCGTCGGCGGTGCAGGCGTCGCAGTTGGCGCCCGCCCAACCCGCGGGGCAGGTTCCAGTCCCGGCCAGGGTGGCCGAGGCGGCTGCGAGGTCCGAGGCGGAGGCACTGCAGGTGCAGGTCTCCCCCGAGGCGGTCTTCCCCTGCAGCGTCGAGACGCCTGCGGCGGCCGCGAGCGACGAGGCTGCCGAGGACGGAGGAGGGGCGGAGCCGGCGACCGAGCCGAGCACGGGAGCTGCCGCGTCTCCAGAGGCCTTGGAGATCGAGGGGGACGACGAGGAAGAAGAGCGCGGCTTCTTGTTCGCCGAGGCAGAGGCGCTCGGCGGCGCCGCGGGCGCGGCCGGCGGCAGCGCGAGCGCTGGCCACCCCGAGGCCCAAGCCGCGCACTGGGCGTTTTCTTCCCTCTGCTGGCAGCTGGGCCCGGCGAAGCCGCAGCGGCAAGCGCACAGGGCCGAGGCGGCGTCTCCCGGGGGCAGGGCGCAGCGCCCGTCGGCGCCGCAGCCCCCCAGCGAGGAGGAGGAGGCGTCGCCGGGGGGGGCGCAGCCGAGCACGGCCGACGCCTTGAGCGTCGCAGAGAGCCAGACCAGGGCCGACCCCTCGGAGCCGTCTTTCCGGGTGAACTTTGGCCGGAAGGTGATGTTGAGCTTGTTGAGCGTGAGGTAGGCCGTGGTCGACTGAGGAGAGGGGCATTTTTTGGGTTTTTTTTTTGGGGCGAGAGAATGAGAAGAGGAAGGAGGAGAAGAGGAAGAGGCCGAAAATGAACGAACGAAGCCCGATGGGTCGAAAAAAGAGGACAATTCTCTCTTGCTCGCTCTCTCTTCCTCTCTCTTACTTACCGTCGTCATCCAGTCGAAGGTCGCGGCCGAGTTAGCCGGCGCGTTCTTGTCCGCCCCGGAGGCGAGCTCCAGCGGCGCCAGCGGCGAGTTCTTCGCGCCGCTTCCCGTCGAAATGCTGCCCCCTGGCGCGGCCGAGACGAGCAGGCCGACGAACGAGCGCGCCGGGGAGCTCAGGTCCTGGGAGCCCGCCGCGGCGGTCCTGGGCATCGCTGCTGACGTCAGGGAGAGGGTTCCGTCCTTCAGGACGAGGTCGAGGGCGTTGGGCTTGGCAGCGACCTGGAGGGAAGAAAGTTTTTTTTTTGGGGGGGGGGGGGGGAAGCGGGGCAATAGAGGTCAGATTGAGAGAGGAGGTCGCAATCTCCTCCGCAAACGAGGTTGATTGGCGGCCGTCGAAGTCGAAGCTTTCTCTCTCTCTCTCTCTCTTCTCGCGTTCTCTCTCTTTCCTTCTCTCTTCCTCTCTCTCTCTTACCTTGGCCTTGACCGGGTTCGGGGAGATGCGCAGCCCCGTGGCCCCCTCGACGTCGATCAGCTTGGCCCCCGGGAGGGCCTCGAGCAGCGCCTTGCCATCGCCGGGGCACGCTGCGGCGCCGGGCAATGCGAGCGCGAGTCTCCCGGAGAGCGACAGCTTCCCGAGGGCCGAGGCGCCCAGGGAGAGCTCCTGCTTGCTGCCGTCGGGGGACGTGACGAGCCCTCCCGCCGTGGCCGGGACCTCGTCGACGTCAAAGGGCAGGATGCAGCCCGAGGTAGAAGGAGAGCTCGAGCTGGAGCTCGACGAGTCCTGGGCGGTGACAAATGGCGAGCGGGAGGAAGCCAGGGCGAGCAGCAGCGTGGCCGCGCTCAGCAGCAAGAACGAAGCCGCGGAGGAGCGACGCCCCGCCATGGAGCGACGAGAGCTCCTGGACGTCGAGCGCGCCATTTTTCCGGGGTTGAAACCTGCGACCACTTTTCAATTCCAAGGGAAAAGGGAAGCGAAACCGAAGAGGCTGGCGCGACGGCGAGGCCTCGTTGACAATTGAAGAGAGGTTCGACGCCCTCTTTTTGTTCGTCCTTCGAGAGAAGAAGAGACGGCTCCTCTCTCGGCCCTTTCTGTTCCCAAGTGGAGCGTTCGAGCCCGGAGAGAGAGAGAGAGCGAGAGGCTCGAAGGGTGGAACGGAGGAAGAGAGCGAGCGAGCTTTTCCCCCAAAGAAGCAGATGCTTACAGAAACACGAAGCCTTCGTGTTGCAGCGCGAAGCGAAGTGAGAATTTGCTCCGCGGCGGGAGCGCCGCGGAGCAAATTTCTTCACTTTTCTTGGGCCACCGCGGCCCCCGCATCGAAAGAGAGAACATCGATCATTTCATATCTCGAGTTTTCCTCCCTTACTATGACACCAGCCGCAGCAGCCACCCTCAGCGGCGACGCCTTCCGGGCCCTCTTCCCCGAAGAGGTGAGAATTTGTGAAGGCGAACGGGAGCCTTAAGAGAGAAAGCGAGCGCTGTTTTTTCCATCAAAACCGGCGGCTTGATTTCTTTCTTCCTTCGACCTCCACATCCGACCACCCTCCTCCCTCCCTC
>Ga0315284_10017058_pt1 | contig 10296 bp, 12 predicted proteins | sample YL17G09_16_MG_FD_203696 | JGI IMG/M metagenome (GOLD analysis project Ga0315284, IMG submission 203696) | Sediment microbial communities from Yellowstone Lake, YNP, Wyoming, USA - YL17G09_16 | ecosystem: Environmental > Aquatic > Freshwater > Lake > Sediment | place: USA: Wyoming | collected...
TGCGGTCGGGGCTGACAGAATATATGCGGATAGCACATCGATAACTGGCAGCATAGGCGCGCGCTCAACATTCATTGACATTTCGCGTTTTCTTAACAATACAGGCATTGATACTACTACAATAAAGTCTGGAGAAATGAAAGACATCGGCGACATGTTCAGGCCGATGACAGCAGAGGAGAAAGCGCTGATGCAAAGCGCGATTCAGGAAATCGTAACTGAATTCAGGTCAATCGTTCATGAATCAAGAACAGGGAAGAACAACAGATACACTTCTGCGTCGCTCGAGAATGTTTCCGATGCAAGAATACTGACGGGCAGGCAAGCTTACAACCTGGGATTCGTTGACGACCTTGGGACGCGCCAGGATGCAGTAAATGAAGCTGCGCGCCGCGCAGGCCTGAATGACAACCCAGACTTGTGCGTAATGAAGGCTGAAAGAGACCTCTTCAGCTCATTGTTCTCCGCAATGGGAAGAGGAATTGGAGAAGTTTTCGTTCAAAAGATGAGTGTGAACGATGTTAGAGTCAGCTAAACTACAGCGCGGGAATAAAAGCCGCAAGGCTTTCATATTCACAACAGATGCATTTCTTGTCCTACCTCTAGTAATCCTCGTTATTTCCGCATTTGTTTCTTTTTCAGTCACGATAAAGGAAACAATAGTGATGCAGGAATACGCATATCTGATTGGCAGGGACACAATCCAATACCTGTCAGACATCACCGCGACAGAAGCAGGCATCGGCGCATCCAACAGATCAGTGCTTGAATATATTGTTGTTCAGATTGCTACAAGCAATCCGAACTTGCAATCAATAGTCTCATCTGCAATTGACAGAACCGTCCCGGCCACAGCTGGCTACTCTTTTGAGTACCGTGACGCTTCAGGCACATGGGTTCAAGTTAGGCAAGGCGGAAATATCAATAAAATCAGCAATCCAAAATTCCAGACCTCGGCAGTGAAGGTTGTCACTGCACTGACAGATCCTCAGGCGCCAGCATTTCAAAACTGCGCAGCATCGATCGAATGTCTCCCAAGCCCAGCAACAAGATACGTTGCTGGCCAGGTTTCAGGGCCGATGCTAGTAAGGATTAGGATATTCATTTGATATATTATCACATATTTGTCTAGTGGTTAATTATGACATGTGGAAAATGCGGAATTAAAACAAAAGAAAAGAAAAAGCGAAAAGGAGCAAAGAAAGGATTCATCTTCACGCTTCTTGTCCTAGTCGTAATTGTTTTCATGATTGCGGAGCTCAACATTTATTTCAGAACTTATCAGCTTCGCCAGGAAACAGAGCCCGCTAACATCCGTTCGATGGTCCTTACGGAGTTTGCTGATCAGTTATCAGAGAGGAAATTCACAGAAGTTGTTTACATCACAGCATACAATGCGCTCTACAATCTGACGGAGGACTCCGTGTCTTATCCCCCTTCGGCTGAAAATCTGTCATCAGTTATTTGGTCAATGATTTACAGCGGCACAAGACCCGACCTTGCGGGAAGCCCTGAGCGGATTGCGGCTGGCAAGACATTGTATTCGTGGGATTCAAAGCTTAAATCAACCGCAGCTGCAGCCGGATTTAACGTTACAACCTCTTACTCAAACTTCAATGTCGCTCAGATAGACCCCTGGACAATTCAGCTTAACCTCACATTCTCTTACACTCTTCTCGATCCGGTCTCATCTGCAAAAGTAACAAACAGCTACCCGGCGTTATTGAATGTTTCAATATCTGGGTTTGATGATCCGATGTTCTCGCGGGCATTCAGCGGCGCGAACAGGAACATTTTCGCTTCGCCTTCACCAGCAGTCGCATCCCAAATAGCAAGCGGAGAGTATGGAAAGGGCTGGTTCTACGGCGTTCCAGTCAAAGTCCTGAACTCAACGCAAGTTACATTTGTCCCTGACAACAAAAAGAAAATACTGGTCACTGATAAATTTGAGGAGATTGCAATAACGTATGGGGGAGTCTACGGAGCAGTGATTGTAGTCGGAAGCAACAATATACAATCAGCTGCAAGAGTAGACTTCATCAGCGTTCCTTCTTTTGTAAATCAGTCTCTGTCGATAAGCGATGTTCCGGACACGCCAATCCTTATCGTTTCAGACAAGGACGCGTCAGCGACTGGAACAGAGAGCGGCGCTTATCATAGGGCGTATAATCTGGAAGCGGTGAGAAATCTCGCAGTATGCGCACTTTATACAAACAGCTCTGAAGCGCCATCATTCTTCGGCAGGCTGATGAACAATTATGCAGCAAGTTCATTAGGAATTGAAACAATCTATTCAGGAATCTGGGTCACAACCCCGATGCGTAGCGGCGTTGATCACGAATATATCAATAGCTTGACAGGAACAAAGATCATGGGAATGGCAGGCTGCCATGACAAAGTTTCATGCAATATTTCAACCGGCCTTCAGCCCGTGAGGCTTAACAATTCTCATTTAGACAGATTCGGCTTGACGAATTTGATATGCACAGGTGACCGATGTGGCTAGACATAATAGAAACCGTACTACCTTGCTAGATGTGTCTCTAGGAGACCCTAAGAACCGTAGGTTCTTAGTTGGGCAGGTTGCAACTGAAACATTATTGGTGATCGGATTTCTTTTCCTGTTTCTTGTCCCTTTGCTTATTTATGTTTTCAGCATTCTTTCAGCTGATTCCTGGAAAATGGACGCAGAGCAGTCCAGGGCCACAGTTGTCAGGATTGTCAATATTGCAAATAAGATCTCATTGGGCGGAGAAGGAACCTCCGCAGCAGAGACTGTTTTCCTTCCGCAGAGTGTGAGCGAGCTGAAATCAAATGGCACTGCGCTCATTATTAGAATAAACACGAGGGACTTCGGAATTATTGACGAAGTTGCAATGGCTGATGTGCCGATCATTCTTGATCCTACAAAAGATTGGACCGATGTTAAAGGAACTTCAATGCTTTATCTAAATATAACTGGAGGAAATGTATGGCTGAGCAAATCATAGTGAAAAAAGAGCATAAACGCGCGCGAAGAGCACAGATCGCATTTGAATTCCTAGCCATCTACAGCATGTTTGTCCTTCTTTTCATTGCAGTGCTGTTCATAACAACGCGCCAGTCACAGGGCCAGCAGGCGTTTGCCGAGCAGTTGTTTGCAAAGGAAATGGCCGTAAGATATGCAAATGAAATCAGTTTCGCTGCGAACATTCCAGGATATGAAAAGAATTACACCTTTCCGAGGACTTTGAGGGGAGCAACATACAGTTTTATCATTAGCAACGGCCTGCTTGTAATAAATTACACCACAGTTGCCGAAATAAACGTGTTTTATCCGCTTGCAACATCAAATATTGTTGTTAATGGAGTAGACACATTGACTGGCCAAGGATCAATAGATTCGTCCAAAGGCTGGATGTATCTACAGAATAAGAATGGAAGCGTGGTGATCACACAATGAAAATTTACAACAAACATTACAAAGGCCAGTTCTTTTCATATGACGCGGTAGTTGCGGGAGTTTTGTTTGCAGTCCTACTTTCTATTCTGTTTGTCTATTGGACTTCACTCCGCTCTTTGCTATTTACGCAGATAGACGACATGTTCAGAGTAGCGATTCAAGTATCAAATGATCTGCTTACTCCGGGGAATCCGACAGACTGGACAACCGTCAATGTCCGCCAGATTGGAATAACAACAGGTTTCAATTCCATGCGTATCGATTCAGCAAAGCTTGCAAACCTGAAAACGCTTTCGGATACGGATTATGAAGGGATGCGCTCAAAGCTTGGTCTCGGGCCTTACCAGTTCAGGATTACTATAGAAAATGTGGCTATCGGTGCGATTCCTCAATCAAGCCAGCAGAGCAAAGTGACGCTTGTCAGGCCAGTTGTATATGAAAACAGGTCAGCTAACATGACAATTACAATCTGGTCGATGTTTACTATCTGATTTTATCGTGCTATGTCTGTGCATCGATCAGCTATCCGGCATTTTATCTGATATTTTCGAAATGCGCATGTGCGCCATTTCTTAATCTAAAATGAACCAGATTTGACAGATGATAAAAAATGAACTTCGGGTATCCCCATCTCTTTATCCGTCTGGCTGAAGTATAGACTATTGCATTGGAAAACTTGATTCGTCCAGTGCGCTTAAGACGCTTGAACAGATCCAAATCTTCAGCAGTATTAAGGCTTGTATTGAATCCGCCGATTCTTTTGAAAGCGTCAGCTCTCGCGGCCATATTCATTCCAGCTGGGGCAGGAAAACCAACCGCACCAGAAATTCCAATGTAGATATTGAATATGTTTGCCATCAGCTTGTCAAACCAGCTTCCATCAAAAAATTGAACAGAGCCGTAAACGCCGACTACCGCCGGATCAGATTCAAATTTTTCAACTGTTTTTTTCAGCCAGTTGCGATCAGCAACAGTGTCAGAATCAATGAATGCAATAATGCTGCCTTTTGCAGCCGCGGCAGCGCCCTGCCTCTGAGTGGAAGCGCTTCTTTTCTTCTGAATTGTGATTTTTGTCACATATTTTTTTGCAATCTGCCGTGTTTTGTCAGTACTGCTGCCGTCCCCTAGAATGATTTCATAAGGCTTCAGCGTCTGTGCTTTGATCGATTCAAGGCATCTTTCAATCCTTGCCTCTTCATTGAATGCAGGAACAACAACTGAAACTCTAATGTCATGCATATTATCATTGTTTGACTATAACTATTAAAATTATCCTGCGACGAGGGCATATCCTAGAAGAAGGATTATATACAACGCCTGATTCAGTAAAACGTTTTCTGTGAGGTGTTTTGGTGGAGAGCGCACAGTCGGAGTTTAGGAAAAAGTTCAGGAATAGTGCTGAAAAAAGAAATTCGAGACTTATCCTTGCCTTTGATGAACCGAAGGCGGAAAATGTACAAACGATTATCGAAACAGTGACGGAATACCTCGCCGCGTTCAAGTTTCACACAGAGCATCTTTCTATGTGGGGGTTAGATGTTCCAGCATTGCGTCAAAAAATCGATAGTCTTGCTGGCGAAAGAATGCCGTTTATAGTAGATGCAAAGCTTGCGGATATTCCCAAAACAAATGCCATGAAAGCAAAATATTATTTCAGTCAAGGATATGACGCAATAACCTGCCATGGCTTTCCTGGCCAAGAGTCTGTCGAAGCAGTTGTCAAAGTTGCTAGCAAAATGCGGAGGGGCGTTTTTCTAATCGTCGCAATGTCCAGCGAAGACCATCTTTTCGATTCGCGTGTTGTGGAGCGACTGGCGAGGATGGCGAAGGAATTGGGTGTAGCGGGGGTGATTGCCCCAGGCAACCAGTACGAAGTCCTAAGAAAAGTAAGGAGATTTATCGGGCCTGAAATGCTTATCCTCTCTCCAGGGATAGGCGTCCAAAACGGAGAAGCGGGAAGAGCGCTCAGGGCTGGTGCGGATTTTGCGATAATTGGGAGACAGATCTTCGAAGCGGAGAATCCTGAGAAAATCGTAATTGAAATCAAGGAGAGACTAAACAGCTGCCTGGTTTCGGCCAAGCGGCCGAGATACGGATTAAGGGAAAGTCGACGAAAACCATAACTAAATAATCGCTAGGAGTTCTAGAACGCGATTTGCTTCCAGCAAATGCGCCCATTTTCCGAAGGAAAATCAGGCCGTAGGTTCTAGTCCATGAAGTCTCTTGCAGTCGGAGGCTCTTTCCGTTCTCCTTTTCTTTCTCTGACTTGCGTCACGAGCTTTTCTTGGAGACCGGCCGGAACAAGCTCATAGCCAGCATATTCATGGTACCAGATGGCGCGTCCCTGCGATGCGGATCTGAGGTCGTTGGACATTCCAAACGTTTCTGAGACAGGCAGCTTCGCTCTGATAGTAGAGAGGTCTCCTTCCTGGCTGATTTCTATGATTTCACCACGCCTTCCCTGCAAAGAAGTGATAAGATTGCCAGCATATTCCTGCGGCGCCTGGACAAGGAAGATTTGTTTCGGTTCCATAAGCCTTACGCCGCTGAGCAGCATTCCTGCATAAATTGGCCTTTTGACTGCAGGGATTATCTGCGCAGGCCCTCTGTGGGCAGGATCCTCGTGAATAATCGCGTCATGCAGCTTAACTTTGAGCCCGATAACTTTTTCTTTTGCAAGCGGCCCTTTGTCGACTGCTTCTTCAAAAGCCTTCAGGAGCAGTTCCATGATTTCCTGGAGGTATTGAACTCCTTTAGTCGAATCAATGAATATTGCCTTGCCGTGAATGTCAAGAACTTTCTTTGCCTCATCTCTTGGCATCCCGCATTCGACAAGCGTTTCTACGAGCACCTTGCCTTTTGGCTTGCCTTCAGGTATCTTCCCTTCAACCATTGCGTCATAAATTCCCTTCTCAAGAGGCTCGATGGATAAAACGAATTTGTTGTGCTTGTTTGGAGACTTTCCTTCCAATTCAGGTCCTGGCTTAAGAATTGTCTCGCGGTAAACCACGATTGGCGGAGTTGTTTCAATTCCAACTCCTTTTTCTTTTGAAATTTTGTACTCTATGATTTCAAGGTGAAGCTCACCCATGCCGCTGATAAGGTGTTCTCCAGTTTCCTGGTTAATTTCAACTTTCAGCGTTGGATCTTCCTTTGAGATCTGCCTAAGCACTTCAATTAGCTTAACAAGATCTTTCGTATTCTTTGCTTCAATTGACTTTGTGACTACGGGTTCGCTGTAGTGCTTGATCTGTTCGAATGGCTCGAACTGAGGATTCTCGCTGACTGTTTCTCCAACATAAAGATCACGCAAACCCACTAGGGCGGCGATGTTTCCTGCCGGCACTGATTCAACCTGCACGCGGTCAGGGCCCATGTATACGCCGACCTGCTGAAGCTTTGCAGAAGTATGCTTGGATGCGAGAGTAAGCTCAGTCCCTTTCCTTACAGTTCCGCTGAAGATTCTTGCGATTCCGACCTCTCCAGCATGCTTGTCCACAACGACTCCAAAAACCACTCCGCAAACCTTTCCATTAGGGTCGCAGTTGGTCATTGTTTTTCCTTCCTCGCTTTCTATGTTGCCATGCCAAAGGATAGGAATTCTGTATTTCTGCGCCTGGGCCGGATTTGGAAGGTGTTCAATAACCATTGTAAGAAGCACTTCATCGATCGGCGCCTTGTCCAGCAGCGCTTTGTGATCCTGCTTTGAACAATATTCGTAAATATCCTTGAAGCTGACGCCTTTTGCCTTCATGTAAGCAAACGATGTTGCCCATTTGTTGAATGCGCTGCCAAAAGAAATGTTTCCCTTCTCCACATTCAGTTTCCATTCCTCTTTCTTGTCATCCGGCGCATATCTTTCAATGAGCCCGTTGATATCTCCGATGAGCTTGGCCAATCTTTCCTGTGTCTGCTGCGGTGTGAATTTGAGCTCGTTGATAAGCCTGTCAATTTTATTAATAAAAACAGTCGGTCTTGACTTTTCCTTCAGCGCCTGGCGCAAAACAGTTTCTGTCTGAGGCATTATGCCTTCAACAGAATCTATCACCAAGATCACGCCATCGACAGCTCTCATTGCACGCGTAACGTGCCCTCCGAAATCAACATGTCCAGGCGTGTCGATAAGATTGATGACATACGGGTGGCCTTGGTATTCGAATCCAAGCGAAATATTGGCAGCTTTGATCGTGATTCCTCTCGTCTGTTCCTGCTCATCAAAATCCATCATACGCTGTTCGCCTGCCAATTCCTTGCTGATGAGGCCGGCTCTCGCGATAAGGCTGTCAGTCATTGTGGTCTTTCCATGGTCGACGTGCGCAACAATAGCAATATTCCGGATATACTTCAAGTCAGTCATCAGTTTTTGCACTTCTTCAGCCACGAATTCTTTTCTTACCATTCAGTCACCTATAACTATCATCTTAAGGGAAATACTAGAAACCGCAGGTTTCTAGCGAGCACTGCGCGCGATTCTTTCAACTTCATCTCTGCGCTTAATCGCATAGCTGTTGATGTCACCGTTTGCCGCAAGGACAATCTCATGCGCAAGCGTCTGCGCAAGTGTCGCCTTCTTGTCGAATGCGCCAAGTATTGCAGCTATTGTAACGTTCCTCATTGCCATGTCGACTCTTCGCTTCGGCGAAAGGTCCACTGATACCTGGTAGCGGACGCCTCCGTACTCGACACGCGTTGTGTCTTCGCGCGGCGCGCTGTTTTCAATTGCTTTAACCAGTAATCTGATTGGATTGTCTTTTGTCTGGTTGTAAATAAGATCAAATGCCTCTTCGACAATTTTCATGACGCGCGTTTTCTTTCCTTGGAGCTTGCCATGAGTCCTTATCAACTTGCCTCCGATTTTTTTACCAGTTCCGCCACGCATCAGCTTATTCACAAGGAGCTCAACGACATTCTTTTTGATCCCGTGCTTCCTGTGCCCGATGCGCCCGTGCGTATGCGGCATAACTGACGGCTTGATGCGTATGTAACTCCTGATCGATTCGTCATCGACCACAACATTGTAATCGTATTTGTTGAATAATTTAGTTGTAATCTCAGCCATTTTATCACATTATCATTAATCTTTATCTTCTTGGTTTCTCCTTCTTACCAGCGCGCAATTCGCTCAGTGCAACATCATTGACTGTGATAATCTTGTAGCGAACACCAGGAATTGAACCCATCTGGCCTCTTTGTGATCCGCCAAGCCCTTCAATTATAACTTCGTCATGTTCATCAATAAAGTTTATCGCACCATCTCTTGGTGCAAAAGCAGTTACGATCTTTCCGTTCTTGATTAGTTGAACCTTGCAGCACTTAATCAAACCAGAGTGAGGCTGCTTTTGTTCAAGCGCTTTCTTTTCTAAGACTATGGCTCTGGCCGCATGAGCTCCCTCAAGCGGATCGAATTTCGCTTTGAGCCCTTCTGCCTTTCTTCTCCACGGCTTCTTCAACCATCTGTATCTTTTTCTTCTCTTTTTAATATCTCTACCTGAAAATTCTCCCATAAATCTCACATAACATGCAGTTGAAGTGCAGCCAACAAGAACGTAAAAAAAGACTTGCTGTCTGTTTTACTGTTCTGACTGCTTCATTATTCTATCACTTCACCCTTTTAAATCCTTATCTCTTTCTCACCGAAGTGCCTCCCTACGAGCACCCTGGCGATCTTTATTTTTTGCCCCCCTTTTCCTATCACGTATTTCCTATTTTCCGAATCAACTTTGATCATGATCTTGTCATCTGATGAATTAACTTCAATCTTTGTCGGAAAGAAAATATTCTCAACAAACCTGTTCAGATCATTTGAATGCTCCACGAACAGGATGTTCTTTTTCAGCATTTTCTGCAGGTTTCTTATGTTAGATCCTCCTTTTCCGATTGCTTTTCCCATTTCTCCTTCTGCGATCACAAAAACAATATTCTCGTTGTCCTCAACGCAGTCCCTGGCCGCAGCCCCGGTTATTTGCTGGAAAAAAAGAATCTTTTTTGTTTCTTCATTGTTCAATGTTACCATTGCTTATCAACTTTCCATCAATCCATCAAAATCTGGCGTCATAAACTAAAGTAAATCAAATCGAGATTACATCATAAACTAAGGATTTCTGAATTTCCAGCATCCAGCACTGAAAGTGTCGATACGGGGTACGGTTTTCCGCACACAGATCCCAACTCCAGCGATGTAAATTCAACCACCTTAACATTAACATTAGACTTTTGCGCAGCCTGCACGACTTCATCACGCGTTGCCTTCGGGCAGTTGCTTGCCACAAGTATCATCTTCGCGTCGCCCCTGAGCGCATGCATCCTGCCTGTTCTGACTCCGAAGTCAACCTTTCCCGATTCCACAACCATTCTAATTGCTTTTTGAACGTCCATTCTAGACACCTACGGTTTCTAGGATTTCCTAGAAATTTATATTGTTACGGTTTTTATCATTTCCTAGATATTTGTCTACTGCGGTTTTTGTATTTCCCACTAAAGACCTAGGCCCTTAGCATCTCCTAGGGAGATATCTACAAACATATCTACTAATCATTCGATAACATTATTTTTTCGGTTCTTTCATTTTGAGTTTTACAACACCGCTGCCGAGAGGCACGGGCTGCCCTATGAGTATATTCTCAGTCACTCCGCTGAGCTTGTCTTCTTCTCCGCGGATTGCAGCATTGATGATATGCTTGACTGTTTCTTCAAATGCGGCTCTTGCAAGCACAGAAGGCTTCTTTCCGCTAAGGCCGTGCCTTCCAATGGCAACGATCTCGCCGTCAGCAGTCATCGCATCAGCAAGCAGCCTGATGTGGCGGATATCAAGGTCAAGCCCCTGCGTGTCCATGACGTTCAAGAGCTCTTTCACA
>Ga0315284_10017059_pt1 | contig 10295 bp, 10 predicted proteins | sample YL17G09_16_MG_FD_203696 | JGI IMG/M metagenome (GOLD analysis project Ga0315284, IMG submission 203696) | Sediment microbial communities from Yellowstone Lake, YNP, Wyoming, USA - YL17G09_16 | ecosystem: Environmental > Aquatic > Freshwater > Lake > Sediment | place: USA: Wyoming | collected...
ATTCGCCAGCCTGGCGAAGTGATCACCATTGTGGTTCCCCAATTTGTCCCCCAAAACTGGATGGCAAACTTTTTACACTCCCGCACGGCCGATACTTTACGTAGGGTCTTACTTGGCCGAAAAAATATTGTGATCACCGAGGTCCCCTATCAGGTTAAATAATGGAGACAAAATTGTATGAAAACAATCACGATTACGGTTGGTGACTTTTCTCTCTCAGCAGAATTAAACCAAAGCGGCACAGCTGAGGAAATATGGAATGCTCTTCCTATTGAGGGAACTGCCAGCACCTGGGGAGAGGAAATATATTTTAGTATTCCCCTCATACTTGGCCCAGAAGCAGGGGCACGCACTGATGTTGAGGTTGGCGACCTGGGATACTGGCCGCCTGGGCATGCCTTCTGCATTTTCTTTGGCCTAACCCCTGCCAGTTCAAATCAAGCGCCACGCGCTGCCAGTCCGGTCAATATTTTTGGTAAAGTAGTAGGCGATGCGACCGTGCTCAAGGAAATACGAGCAGGCAGCAAAGTCAAGATCACGCCTGTCGCGTACGCATGAAGTTGATATAAGTAAGTAGAAACTATCAAGCTGCTGCCAGGATGCGCTGCATCATTCCCGGGTCATCTCGCAGCATACCCGAAGCCGGCAGGCGCTGCACGATGACCTTCCAGTTTGGGTTGGCAAGAAAAACCTTCCGGAAAATAGGTAAGGCATCCTCAATACGGCCCAGGTCTGCCAGGGCCACCGCGTGCCAGAAGGGTAATTCATCGATCTCTGGCACCATTTCAGCCGAGCGACGATAGGCTTCTAAATCGCCGCCAACAACCGCTCCGTCAGGTCTCCTTTTGTGCTTCGGTATGCAGTTGCCATGGCTGGCCAAACCTCACGATTGATCATCATATTTGCCTGGGCAGAAAACCCCTCCCCGATTTCATGGCCAGCATCGGCGACACAGCGGGGACCGGTGTGTACCGCCACCCGTCCGCGCCTGTCCACCATGGCAACTTGCCTCATCTCGTGTCCATTGTCAGCCGAGGTCAGCGCGGCGAGCGTCTCAGCCGGTGGCTTGCCGGCCAGCATTAATGCCAGGCCGAGCGGGCCATAGCTCATCTCAATCATTGCCTGGGTCGCCACGGCCCCAACGCCAGCTTCTGCCCAGATCACGATGGAGCCAACCGAAAACCAATGCGATTGGACCGCCACGCCTAACAGCCCTGTCTCAGGGCAGCGGGCAATGATAGAAAATGTATGCGCAAATCTATTACCTAAACCTTTGCCAACCATTTTTCCACCTCCTTTACAGTCGTCACCTGACCTGTGCCACCCAGGGCCAGGGTTGATAAGCCACCCACAATGTTGCCCCATTTCAGGCATTCTTCTAACGGTCGCTGATCCAACCAAGCTTTGATGAAACCAGCGTTAAAGCAATCCCCCGCCCCAGTCGTATCCAGCGGAGTCACCGGGATTGCTGGTGAATGGATTAGCTGTGAACCATCACAAGCGTAGGCTCCCCAAATGCCATCCTTGACCACCACCAGCGGGCATAAGGATAATAGCATGTGAATCCCTTTCTCCAGGTCTTGCTCTCCGGTCAGGCAGCGCACCTCCCTGGCATTGGGCAAAAATAAATCGCTACTCTGGAGGGCCTTCGCCGCATCTGGCGTATTTTTGAGCGTTACTTCCGAGGCGTTTCCATCCATGATCAAGGATATATTTTTAACGCGCAACAGGGATAATCCGGCGTTAAACCATCTGCCATAGTAAAGCGCGGGGATGTACAGCGCGCGGCTAGAGGCAAACGGCAGCTTTTTCATCGCCGCCGGCATTGCAGGTTGCGGGTCGCTATAGGAGATAAAAGCTCTATCCTGGGAGAACGACGCCGCCGCAGTGATATGTCGCATGGATTGATGATGGAGAACAAAAAGCGAGCGATCAAGCTTCTCATTTTCGGCATAATCAAGGACAAAACGGCTGAAACGGTCATTGCCAAAATCGGCTGCCCAGCCGACCTTCAAACCCAATCGGTGCATGGCAACAACGGTATTGTATGAACCGCCCGGTAGCATTTCGAAGCCGGTGCTGAAAACTTCTTCCCCTAGCTCGGGTATCTTCGGCAGCCCGGTGAAAACCAGGTCTACAAAATAATCGCCTGCCACGATAATATCGTATCTTTTCATAGTCAGGCGGAGATTATACTATACGTCATGTTTGCACTGTTTGTAAACTTTGGTATAATTCAATTAGCCTGAAACTTCGTATGACAACTTTCCGAATATTGACAAGGAGGCCGTATGGTCGATTATCATAAACTACTTCAAGTCGCAATTGAAGAAGCTAAAATTGGGCTTAAGGAAGGCGGCGTTCCGGTTGGCGCCTGCTTGGCAGATCAGGAAGGGAAAATTTTAGGCCGGGGGCACAATCGCCGGGTACAGCAGGGGGATCCCACCGTGCATGGTGAAACGGATGCCTTCCGCAATGCCGGGCGGCAGCGCGGGTACCGCGCTAAAATAATGGTGACCACATTGGCTCCCTGCTGGTATTGCAGCGGTCTAATTCGCCAGTTTAATATCGGCACAGTAGTTGTCGGCGAGTCAGTCAACTTTGAAGGTGGGGGTAAGTGGCTCGAAGAGAACGGCGTTAAAGTGATTGACCTCCATTCACAAGAGTGTATCGACATGATGCGCGACTTTATAAAAGCCAACCCAGAGTTATGGGCTGAGGATATCGGCGATTGAGAGCTTCAATCTCAGAGAAAGGAGGCAAATAGCTGAAAACCAAGAAAAGACAACTGAGCTAAACTATTGATGAATGTTCCAAGCAATATTGACCAATAAAACAATACATAAGGAGGATAGAAATGTCTATAAAAGTTTTCCGTTTGGTGAGTGTGCTTATATTGTTGGCGGTCACTCTCAGCGCCTGTGCTCCAGCAACGCCTGAAACAATTGTCGTAACCCAGGTGGTCACCCAGGTTGTTGAGAAGGAAGTGGAGAAGCTAGTTGAGGTCACTTCTACTCCCGCCCCCGTGGTAGAGAAGAAGCTTAAAGTATTTGGGGCTTTTGCCACCCCCATCGAAGAACCCTGGGATGTTGTGATCCACTCTGCTCTTCTGAAAGCTAAGGAAGAAGGCAAGATTGAATACAACTTCACTGATAACATTGGCTATTCGGGTGATATGGAGCGGGTTTTGCGCGAAATCTGCGACCAGCAGAAACCCGATCTCATCTTGGGCGATGCCTTTGCTAATGAAGAAGCTGTCCGTCGTGTGGCTGCCGACTATCCAGAAATCCCCTTTGCCTTCGGTTCCGGCTTTGGCCCGACCGAACCGAACGTAGCGGTGTTCGATAACTGGATTCACGAACCGGCCTATCTGCTGGGCATGCTGGCGGGTGGATTGACCAAGTCGAACAAAATCGGTGTGGTTGGTGGTATGCCCGTTCCTGAGGTCAACCGTATTGTCAACGCCTTCATTGCTGGCGCAAAGTCCGTCAACCCCGACGCCAAGGTTTTGGTTAGCTTTATCAATAGCTGGTTTGACCCGGCTACAGCTAAAGACGCGGCCCTCGCCCAGATTGACAGCGGCGCGGATGTGCTCTTTGCTGAACGTTTCGGCGTGATCGAAGCAGCCGCTGAAAAGCAGCTTTGGGCATTTGGCAACATGAGCGATCAGAACGAACTGGCCCCTGATTACGTCGTCAGCAGTGCGGTCTGGAACATGGAACCTACCGTCGCTTACCTGATCGCACAGGTAGCCGCTGGCACCTTCACTGCCCAAGACCTGAAAGACTTCAGCATGATGGGCAAGGGTGGGGCGAGCCTGGCTGCCTTCCATAACACCGAGAGCAAGTTGCCTGCCGATCTCGTTGAAAAAGTCAAAGCTAAAGAGGCAGAGATTAAGAGTGGCGCTTTCCGCGTCGACATCGACGAAGCACAACCAGCTCCAGTTAATTAATCTGCGATGATGTGGGCTGTCCCAAAAACAGCATTTGGGACAGCCCCGTATTTTATTGAGGTATTGCATGTATGCTGTTCAAATGAGTGGCATTGTCAAACGATTTGGTGAAGTCCTGGCCAATGACCACATAGATTTCAACTTGTTTCAGGGGGAAATCCATGCCCTGTTGGGTGAGAACGGGGCCGGTAAAACCACACTCATGCGAATTCTTTACGGCCTTTACCTTTCTGATGAGGGCGAAATCACAGTCAATGGCAAATTCTCCAAAATTTTATCTCCAAAAGACGCGATTCAGATAGGTATCGGCATGGTTACCCAGCATTTTACGCTGGTGCCTACTTTAAGTGTGGCTGAAAACCTGGCGCTGGGTGAAGAAAGCAGTTTCATCCTGAATCCTGTGGTCATCCAGAAAAATGTCGCTGAAGCCTCACAAAGCTTCGGCATCCAGGTTAAGCCTCGAGCCCTGGTACGCTATCTCTCAGTGGGTGAACAGCAGAGAGTAGAAATATTAAAAGCGCTTTACCACAATGCTCGCGTCCTGATCCTGGACGAACCCACGGCTGTGCTTGTCCCTCAGGAAGTAGAAGCCCTTTTCGAAGCCTTAGAACGTTTCCGCAAAGATGGGCTTTCAGTTATTTTTATCAGCCATAAACTAAACGAAGTCATGACAGTGTGTGACCGGATCACAGTGCTACGTGATGGTCGCGTGGTCGGTACGGTAGAAAAGACCGCTACAACCCAAACAGAATTAGCGTGCATGATGGTGGGGCGAGAAAACTTCGGGGTGAGCCGCCGGGAGGAACACGCTCAAGGCGAAGTCATGCTGCAGGTGGAAAACCTGGGCGCTCGTGATAAGAAAGGATTACTCGCCCTGAAGCAGATTTCTTTTAGCGTGCGCGCCGGTGAGATATTTGGAATTGCCGGAGTGTCTGGAAACGGCCAAACAGAGCTTTCACAGGTATTAGCTGGAACTTTGAAACCAAGTGGGGGTAAGTACTGGGTTGGCGGAAAGGATATGACCAGGGCCGACCCAGCTCAGCTATCTTGCGCCGGCGTTGGACGCATTGCCGAGGACCGCCATGCCAGCCTGGTGGGTGAACTGACCGTTGCAGAGAATATGGCCCTGGAATACCTGGATGAATTTGTCAATAACGGTATTTTAGACCGGACACGTATCCGTAAAAACGCCGATAAACTAATCTTAGAATATCAGATAAAAGCTTCAGCCGATGATTGCATCCGCACTCTCTCAGGTGGCAATATGCAAAAGGTAATCCTGGCGCGGACATTATCCCGCCAGCCGTCAGTTGTCATCGCCTCACAACCCACGCGCGGCTTGGATGTGGGAGCAACCGATTACGTCCGGGGCAAACTGCTGGAGCAACGTGATCGTGGGGCAGCGGTTTTGCTGCTGTCTGAAGACCTGGATGAGATCATGGCGCTGGCTGACCGCATTGCGGTCATTTACGAAGGTCAGATCATGGGGATCATCCCGGCCAATGAAGCTACAAAAGAGCAACTTGGCCTGATGATGTCTGGAACTGCTTCGGTCACGCATGGTAGGGGCGGGTCTGCTGAAAGGGACCATCTATGATCAAGAAAGTCAGACCCGCCCCTACTCAGGAGGTTGAGAGTGCCTAAATATCGAATTGAAAGAGCACCTGCTCCCATCTGGATGCGAACATTCATCCCAATCGCTGCTATCGTGGTGACCTTTTTTCTCACCTCAATACTGGTAATATGGGCAAAGGCGAACCCTTTAGAAGCTTATTACCAATTCTTGATTTCTCCTCTCTCCAATAAGGTAAGTGCCATTGAAGTACTGGTAAAATCCACACCCCTGCTGCTAACCGGAGCGGCAGTGGCTTTTGCATTTTCCTGCGGGTACTGGAATATCGGCGCGGAAGGACAGCTTTACGCCGGCGCTATTATGGGCGCCTGGTTAGGAATAGTGTTGAAAGAGGTATCTCCATTTCTGGGAATACCGCTGATGCTGGCAGGTGGCTTCCTGGCTGGCATGTTGTGGGCGCTTCCGCCGGCAGTTCTCAAGGTTAAGCTTAATGTCGATGAGGTCGTGACCACGCTACTATTAAATTCGGTTATTCTTTTTCTAGTCAGTTATTTCCTGAATGGTCCCTGGCGTGACCCGGTTTCCATGTGGCCGCAATCGCCCGAGATCGCCCATGGCACAGTTTTCTTCAAATTAATCCCACGCTCGAGACTGCATTTTGGGTTCATTGTGGCAGTGGTGGTCATTCTCATTGAATGGTTTGTCCTGGCAAGGACTGCATTCGGACTGAGGATGCGGGCGGTTGGGTTGGGGAAAGAAGCAGCGCGGTTTGCAGGGGTGAATGTCAATCGCACCATGTTGAGCGCAGCACTGATCAGCGGCGGCATCGCTGGTCTGGCAGGAGTGGGTGAGATCGCCGGCATCCATTTCCATCTCATCGAAGCTATCTCCGATGGGTTAGGATACACCGGCATCATTATCGCCACGCTGGGCGCTTTAAACCCATTGGGCGTCGGGCTGGCAGCTCTTTTTATCGGGTTGATTGATACCGGGGCTCAATCAGTAAGCCGCGCCTTGGGTGTGCCTATTTATCTTGGAAACGTCGTCCAGGCGACCCTACTGCTGGTCACACTGGCTATGTTCATTTTGCAAAACTACCGCATCAGGAGAGTATAAGATGGATTTATTTCTGATCGGATTAATCGCAGCTACTTTACGAGTAGCCACCCCGTTGATCTTTGGAACGCTCGGCGAGCTTTTCTGCGAACGCTCTGGCGTACTAAACCTGGGAATTGAAGGCATCATGTTCCTGGGGGCATTTTCCAGTTTTGCCGTGGCTTCCCAAACCGGGTCGCTCTGGCTCGGGCTTCTCGCAGGGATTATTGTTGGAATTATTGCCGGATGGTTGATGTCTCTACTGACAGTAAAGCTAGGGGTCAACCAGCACGTTTCTGGCCTGGGTTTCACCCTGTTTTGGACCGGTTTTTCTCTATACGGTTTCCGCCTGATCTTCAGTGAGCCGAAGGTGCCGCCAAAAATCGCCCCGTTCCTTCAGGCTTCCCCCTTTGGGGATATGCCAGTTCTCGGACCAATTTTTGAGCAATATCTTTTGACTTATGTGGCTTTCTTGCTAGTGCCGGTCGTATGGTGGTTGGTCAACCGCACCCGTTTTGGCTTGAAAATCCGGGCGGTTGGCGAAAACCCAGAAGCAGCCGATGCCGCGGGCTTAAATGTTTACCGTATCCGCACCCAAGGGTTGATGATCGGTGGAGCGCTCATGTCCGTTGGCGGTGCATTTCTTTCGCTGGCTCAACTGGGCGCATTCACCTATGGGATCATCGCCGGGCGCGGCTGGGTATGCATTGCCCTGATCATATTTGCTAACTGGAAAGCGGTGGGAGTGCTGTGGGGGGCGTTAATCTTTGGCGGAGTAGCAGCATTGCAGCTTCGCCTGCAAACGCTCGGCTTTGACCTGCCCTATGAGCTTTTCCTGGCGCTCCCTTACCTGGTAACTATTATTGCCCTAACGATTGCCGGGCGCAATGCATCTGTTCCGGCGGCCTTGCTCAAGGCTTATAAGAGGGAGTAAATTAAACTAAATAAAAAGACTGACTTTCTTGAAAATACCACATTTTCATGCTTTGCGGTGTCCAGCAGACATGAAATCTGCCCTGAAAAAACATAAAAACCACAGATGAACACAGATTATCATGATGACTTAATAATGAAGAAAATCTTTGCGTTCTTTGCGTCTTTGCGTGAGATTATTGAGTTTTTTCAATGGACTCAAGACTGTTATATCTAATGTAGTTTTGGAAATAAATTCCCATGCTGCTCAACATACCCATCCAGGATCACCTTTGCCAGCTCATAATCTCCCACTAAAGGGTGCAGAGTGAGAGCCTGCCTGGCTTTGTCGTAAGAGCCTTCCAGGGCAGCGGCAATGGTCAGGCGCTCATACTCCTTAACCTGCATCATCAGTCCCAGGCAATGGTCCGGCACTGTACCGACAGCCTGGGGTTGGATTGCGTCCTGGCTGACCCAGGCGGGAATCTCGACCACATCTTCATCCGCCATACCATGGATGGCACCCTGGCTGAGGATGTTCAGGATCAACGCCTTGGGTCTGCCACCATGCAAGGCTTCGATCAGGTCAAGCGCCACACCGGCGTAACCCTCGTCTGAGGCGACTTCTGCGATAGCATTCTCAAAGCTGTCAGAGGTGGGATTTTCACCCCCGGTTTCTGTTTGCATATAGGTTTGTTGGCACTGTTCAAGGTAAGCCAGATAAGCCTGCATCATCCCTTCCTGGTTTCCTTGCTTATGCAACCGTTTCAGGCTATCAAAAAACCTTCCGTTTAGGTATAAAATCTGTTCACCCCTGGTTTGGTCTTTTATCAAGATATTCTGGACCGCCTGCTGGCGGAAATAATAAAAATACAGGTACTCGTTGGGGATCATTCCCAGATTAACAATCAGCTCTGGTGGAAAGGGCAGATGGGGAATCCCATCTGCCTGTTGGATCATAGCTATGAAATCGGGCAAATAATCCTTACCCTGGTACTTCACGCGGCGAACCCAGCCCAGGTGGTTCAGGCCAAAATAGTCCAGGTGGACTTCATCGAGGGAAGCCTGAAGCAGGGTAGCCGCGGTGTGGCGCATTGACGAGGGCCCATCACAAATGCCCACCGCCCGCCACCAACCGGCTACACGCAGGACTGCCTCAGCCATCATTCCGGCTGGGTTGGCAAAATTGATCAACCAGGCATTGGGGCAGACCTGGCGCATTACCTCTACAATATCCATTAATACAGGTATAGAACGCATTCCCATCGCAAAACCACCTGCACCAGTAGTCTCTTGCCCCAGGACACCCACGGACAGTGGAACGCGCTCATCCACCACCCGCGCCGCCATTCCACCCACACGGAAAGTAGTGATCACATAGTCGGCTGAATTGAGAGCTGCTTTCAGGTCAGTGGTTCGCGTCACGCGAAAGGTCAGGTCTTTTCTCTCTAAAGGTTCTATCAAGGCACCAATCAGCTCCAGGGTCTCAGCATCTATATCCATCAGGGCCAACTCTATTAATCCCAATGATTGCTGACGAGGACGGATTGCCTCGACGATCAACGGAGTGCGCGCTCCCGCCGCACCGATGATTGCGATTTTCATCATGCCTCCTTTACCTGGTGACTCTGTTCGTACGCGGCGCGCTCGCTCAATTGTCGGCGCAGGGTATAGATATCTTCTGGCACCAGGAAAGAGGCTATGATGAAGAAGATAAAACAAATGATCCAGGTGGAAGTACATATTATCAGGATGGCAGCCTTTAACGAAATAGCATCCGCAATTACGCCGGCAATCAGCGGCGCAATGGCTGCACCACCCTCTTCGATAAAACTCTCTATCGCTAAAGCCGTGCTGCGCACTTCTGGCAAGGTAATATCATAAACTGTGGAAACGACATTTGGAGAGGCGAAGGGGATGAATAATGCCGTTACAACCAGCATACTCATAAAGAGACCTTGCTGCTCTAGCGGTACATTGATAGTCAAGTTCATCAAGATGGCTCCGATGATCACACCAGTTGCACTAACCAACACCCGGCCGCGTAGATACTTTTTAAAGAAAAAGTCGCCCAACGCGCCACCCACCGGGTAACCAGCCGCCAGCACCAGCACCGCCGGCACCATAGTAACCAAAATAGTATCCCCTGCATAACCGCGCTCTTTCTCCAGGTAAACAAAAAACCAGTAGGTGATCACATTCCAGGGAAAAACCCCAAAAAAGCCCTGTGCAAATAACAGGAGCAGGGTGCGTTTTCTGAAAAGATCGCGGGCCGTCTTCCAGTTAAAACGGTAGATACCCATTTGGGTCAAGCCTTCTAATTCAGGCTCAGTGCTGCCACGCGGCGCTTCCTCAATGCCCAAATAGATCACCGCTGCCAAGAGTAATCCCAGCGTACCGGTGAGGTAAAAAACATGCCGCCAACCGATTACCCCACCCAGCAGCAACGCCAGCAACATGCCGATTAAGTATCCCAGCGGCATGCTCAATTGTAGAATCCCATATATCTTACCCCGCACCTTGGGGCCGAAATAATCTGATATTAAACTATAAAGACCGGGATAACTCGAATCATCGATACCAGTGGTGGCGCGTGTCGCCACAAACAGGGGATAAGTGGGCGCAATGGCTGCCAGCCAGGTAGTTGACCCCCAGATGAATGAGGCCAAAGCCAGCAACTTGTAGCGAGGGAAGCGGTCCGCCAGGTAACCCCATAGGGGGTAAAATACCGCCCCAACGATCAACGCCCCGGAGGTCACTGCC
>Ga0315284_10017060_pt1 | contig 10295 bp, 7 predicted proteins | sample YL17G09_16_MG_FD_203696 | JGI IMG/M metagenome (GOLD analysis project Ga0315284, IMG submission 203696) | Sediment microbial communities from Yellowstone Lake, YNP, Wyoming, USA - YL17G09_16 | ecosystem: Environmental > Aquatic > Freshwater > Lake > Sediment | place: USA: Wyoming | collected...
TACAAACTATAAAAAATATACAAACTATAAAAAATATACAAACTATAAAAAATATACAAACTATAAAAAATATACAAACTATAAAAAATATACAAACTATAAAAAATATACAAACTATAAAAATATATGCAACTATAAATTAATAATAATTCTATATATTATATATTAAATGTTATATATAAAAAATATACAAACTATAAAAAATATATGCAACTATAAATTAATAACAATTCTATATATAAAAAATATACAAACTATAAATTAATAACAATTCTATATATTAAATGTTATATATAAAAAATATACAAACTATTAACATGTATAAGAATTGCAAATATATAGTTATATATAGTTTATATATATTTTCTGATAAACTATGAACAAAAGATTATTAATATTTTATTTCGACGACTATTACCTACATTTACAAACTATAAAATAAATGATATAATTATATCATTTATTATTATACTGGGAAAAAAATATTTTTCTTTCTTATTTACAACATTTTATTTAAAATTTTTGGAAACACATTTTCTGATACAACAATTGTATTTGATTTTTCTTTGGCAATTTCTTTTAATGTATTAAACCACAATAAATTTAACGTCTCTGGTGATTCAACTAAACTTTTAGATGCTTCTTTTAAAATTTCAACTGCTTTGCTATCTGCTTCTGCTTGAATAATTTTAGCTTGTGCTTCCATTTTTGCCTCTGATATTTGGGCCATACTTCTTTTAAGACTTTCTGGTAATTCAACATCTCTAATTTCTATGTTAAAATTACTGATACCCCAATTTTTAGCATAATTTTCTACTAACTCATTAATTCTCTTATTAATAATTGTTCTTTTTGTAAATAAAGCATTTAAATCATTTTCACCAATAACAGTTCTTAAAGTAGTCTTACATAAACTATCAATAGATACCTTATAATTTTCAACATTAAATATTGCTTTTTGTGCATCAGATACATTAAAGAAACATACAGCATCAATTATTACACTTAAATTATCATTTGTCATTAAATTTTGAGTACCTATATGTAAACTTTCTGTTTTTAATGACACTTTTCTAATATCATCTATACATACATTATAAGTATATCTTCCAGGATATAATATCTTTCTAAATACACCATTTCTTAATAAGATACCAACATATCCTTGCTGAATTAACACAACTGGACCACAACAGATACAAGGAACACAAACACATGATATAATCTGTCCTGTTATTTTAGCAATATTATTATATAAACATGTCAGACAATTAACTCTTGTCTGTCCATTTTGAACATTATCTTGAATTTGATTATATTCTAAATTATACACTTCGTTAAGATTCATTAGTATTTATAAAATTATTTATTATTAATTTAATATTATTTTATACTCAATTTTTTAATATATAATTAAATGTTAAGTTTAAGCCAAGAACAATTAAATTTAAGAGTACATGATAATATAAAAGTTATACAAAATAAAAGAAGCATTAGTAATGATACTATTGATATATATGTTAAATTTCCTAAAAATGAACAAGATGATTATTTATGGTTTTCATTAAGAAGAAGTACAAGAAATATTTATCAAGAAGATGATAAAGGACAAACACTTCAATATGGTAAATTTTATCCAATACATACGCAAATAAAAGAAAAGAAATCTTGTGTTTATAATCATTATGTACCAAATATTCCATATATGAGATTATTTGGTTCGTGTATAGGTAGAAATATTGGTGGTATATTGCGTAAAAAATCTGAACAAGGATTTAAATATATTGGTTCATTTACACCTCAAAGAAGTATTGGAAGTACTATTTCGTCATTTATTGAAGGAGATAAATCTGTAAAACTTAAACAAACAAGTGGTATATTGAAAGGAGAAACATATAAGAATGATATTATTAATGGAGTTAAAATATTATGTATCTTTGAAGGTGGATGTGTAGTATCAAAAAATAATGATAAAAATGGTATTAATATAGGTGATGTTATAATGAATATTAATAACATACAAGTTGATAAATTACAAGATATAGATTATATATTAAATCATTATAATCATAAAAATTGGATATATGAAATTTATAGACCATCAGAACATTCAATATATAAATTTCATATAGATGCTTGTTATTCTAATAATGATGAAAACTCAAGTGATACAATTCAAACATTTGATAGTGAAATGAACCAATTTTTAAAACAAGTATATAAGGCATATATTATTTTAATTGAAAATGATAATCGTGCTAAACCTCTATTATCAGACCAAAAATTATGCTCTTTTGATAATCAATGTTATGGTAATAAAAATAAAATGTGTAATTTTATTGAATTTGGACAAGAAGAAGATTTGAGTTAAAATAAACTTAGTATATTGTATATTCGGTTTATTTTTTTCTAATTCATTGGTTTTTGTAATGGGTTTTGTTGTAATCTTAATGGTTGATTAATTGTTGGTTGTAATGTTGGAGGTTTTAATAATAATGGTGTTGGTTGTTGTAATGTTTGTTGATTAATTGTTGGTGGTTTTAATAATAATGGTGTTGGTTGTGTATTTAATGTTGGTTGTTGTAATCTTAATGGTTGATTAATTGTTGGTTGTAATGTTGGTTGTTGTAATCTTAATGGTTGATTAATTGTTGGTTGTAATGTTGGAGGTTTTAATAATAATGGTGTTGGTTGTGTATTTAATGTTGGTTGTTGTAATGTTTGAGGTTTTAATAATAATGGTGTTGGTTGTGTATTTAATGTTGGTTGTTGTAATGTTTGAGGTTTTAATAATAATGGTGTTGGTTGTTGTAATGTTAATGGTTGTGTATTTAATCTTGTTTGTTGTAATGATGGTTGATTAATTGTTGGTTGTAATTTTAATTGTAATGTTGGAGGTTTTAATAATAATGGTGTTGGTTGTTGTAATGTTTGAGGTTTTAATAATAATGGTGTTGGTTGTGTATTAATTGTTGGTTGTTGCAATCTTAATGGTTGATTAATTGTTAGTTGTTGTGATGATTGTGTAAGTGGTTGTGAATTAATTATTTGTGTAGTAGAATGTGGTGTTTCTGTGATATATTGTTTAATAAATTCTTCTTTTGTTAAAATAGAAATACCTTTTTCTTGTGCTTTCTTAACTTTTTCTGTTAGTTTTGATAAATCTTTCACAACTAATATAGTTGTGTTTTTCTTAATAGTATCATCAACATGACCACCTCTTAATTCTATTTGTTTTTTTAAATTTGCATCAGTAAATCCTGTAAAAACAACATTTTGATTTGTTAAATTATTATTTATATTATTATTATTTGCTAAATTATTATTTATATTATTATTATTAGAATTTTCTAATGTAATTTGTGGAATGGATTCTAACCATTCAACAAAACGAGGTAAGTTATCTAATAATGTTTCTATTGTTTTTTGACCAATACCTTTAATACTTTTTAATAATTGTACCATTTCTAAATTTCTAAAATTTATTAATATATTAGGTTGATTTTCAAGTATTTTAGAAAAAGTTTTTTCACCAATATTTTCAAACATAGAAGAAGCATATAATAATTTTGATAATGATATATTAGTTATTTTTTGATGAAGTTGATTATATAAATTATTAGCAATAGTATCTCCAAATCTATGTATTGATTTAAATCTTTCTAGTGGTGCATCAATCAAATCTTTAATAGTTATTATACCATTATCAACTAATGATTTACATCTTTCATATCCAAAATTTTTAATACCTAAAGTTTCAATAAAATTTTCTAATATTTCGCTATAAACTTCTATATTTGGGTTAAGTAAATATATTTCAACTTCATTTTCATCCCATTCATATTGTCCATATTCATTTACATTAGGAAGTAATTCATTATCAGGTAGATTTGAAGGGGTAATAATAGATGTTATTTTAGGAATAACACCATTACTTCTAATAATAGAAATTTGGGCTCCTTGTCCTATTTTATTAATTACAATATTTCGGGCATTATGACCTGTTGCTTTTTCAATGGTAGCACCATCTATATCAATAGGATTAAAATGAACTATTGGAGTTAATATTTTAAACCTTGATACATTCCAAGATACTAAAATTACATCAATAATATGTGAATCATCAATTCCTTTAAAAGCAATAATATGTTTAGGGTTATTATCTTTTGGATAAGGTTGATAAAAATTATTATATATAACTAATCCATCAATGTCATAAAGAGCATTAGTTTTACGATCATTAAGATATTCTGTTAAATTATCAAGATTTATTTGTTCTAACTTTATAGGATTTGGTGTATTAAACCCTAATTCATTCAAAGTAATGACATCTTGTTCTGGTGAATTAGTTTGATTTAAAATATTATAAGCAATAAAAACCATTTTATTAGCAATAACTGGATTAATCTTTGACACAGTCGCACCTAGTTGACCTGATACAAGATTTCGCCCATTTTTATATATTTTACCTTCAATATTTTTAACCTTCTCAAATTCTTCTTTTGGTAAAACTATTTCCCCACGAATTGCCATATTAATATTAATATTATCTATTGGTAAATTAAGATATGGTATGTAATGTGTTATATCTGAACCAATATTACCATCACCTCTTGTTCTTAATGATAATTGTCTTTGACCATTTAAAAATGAAACCTCTAGTAATGCGGAATTACCATCAACTTTATCTTCAATGATATAAGGCCCTAAAAATTTATTAGTCCATTTAGTTAATTGTGTTTCATCTTTGACTTTATCTAAACTACCTAAATAATAATCTAATTTTGTTGGATTTATTATTGGTGGTGCACCAACTAAATTATATGGTTCAAACTTTGTTTCATAAATTTGAACTATTTGGTCATATACATTATCGCCAATTAAACTTAGACCATTTGAATATTTATCATCTAAATATCTTAAAAAATTAAAAAGTGTAGTTTTATCAAAGTCTTGAAATTTTAAATAATCAATATTATTTACATCTTCATTAATTTCATCAACTAAATTTTCAAATAGTTGATTAAATGGATCCTTGTCTCCGATCATAACTTTTTTTTGTTTAGACATCAAAATTTAAAATATATAAAATATGGTTTTAAATCAATAATATTTTTTTTCAAAAAAAATAATTGAAAAAAAATAATTAAAAAAAAATAATTGAAAAAAAATAATTAAAAAAAAATTAATTTTATAATAAAAATATTAGTCCATAATGAAAATATTCGTCGCCCATTATGAAAAATTAATTGATAGAAAAATACATATATTACAACAATTTAACAAACATAATATAACTGATTATGAATTTATTGAAATGAACTTTGATGATTCACACTACCCAAATATATCTATTTTCGAAAATAATATGAGCAAAAACACGATAGACTTGATGAGAAGACATTTATACATATACAAAATAATAGAAGAAACCCACGAAAATGCTATTATTTTTGAAGATGATGTAATATTAAGTGATAATTTTATTGATATATTAAACAAATATATTGTTCAATTACCAAAAGATTACGATATGTTGTTTATTGGTAATGGTTGTAATCTCCATATTGAAAAAAATAAACTAATTAATGATAAAAATATTTATCAAAAATGTTTATATCCTACAAATTGGGGTGGTGATGGAGCATCACGATGTGCTGATAGTTATATAATAAGTAAAAAATGCGCCAAAAAATTATGTGAATATATAAATAATTTATCATATAAAATAAATTTACCTATTGATTGGTGGTTAAATGTTGCAGCAAGAGACAATAACTTTAAAGTATATTGGGCTGAACCAACTATTGTAACTCAAGGATCACAAAATGGGTTATTTAGAACATCTCATTAAATCAATAATATTTTTATTTATTGAATTTTTAAATATTGATTTAAAGTTTAAATTTTAGATTATTTAAATCTGATTATCTTAAAATGAATAATGAATTTAATACTGATAACTTAATGTTATTACCAAATGGGCGAAGATTAGAATACAAATCTAAAAGAGGAGATAAGACATCAATAGCATGGGGACAAAGAAAATTATTAATGAGTGAAATTGAATTTTTTACAATATATTGGGACGATAAAAAAATACCAAATCCTCATTGTGTATATGCCGGAGCAGCGCCTGGAGATCATATTGTATTTTTAAGTAAAATGTTTCCTAGTTTTACATTTGATTTATATGATCCAAGAGATTTTAGTATAGAACCAATTGAAGGAAAAATTAATATTTACAAGCAATATTTTACGGATGAAGAAGTAAAAAAATATAAAGATAAGGATAATATTTTCTTCTTATCAGACATTAGAACAGATGATTATATTGATAATCATAAAACTATAGGTGCTAAATATGGATATAATATTAAATTTGATAATTATAATAATTTAATAATTGAGAAATTTGGTTCAAATATAGATTTAAAAGATTTACCAAAACCTATCAAAAATGAAATACAAGATTTAACAGAGAAAAATGTTTTTGGCGACATGCAATTACAACAAGAATGGATTAAAATTATGAATCCAGAACATGCACTAATTAAATTTAGATTACCATATTATTATAACAATACAGATGTAAATAAAACATATTTGAAAGGTGTTGTATATTGGCAACCGTGGGCACCACAATCATCAACTGAAACAAGATTAAAACCGATTAGAAATAAACAAACTAATAAATATGAAGAAGATTTATGGAACATTAGAGAATATGAAGAATGGTGTAGTTTTCATAATGTAGAAGTGAGATGTAAAAATATATTTAACAATATATTTACTGAAAACGAAGAACCATTTACAGATGAACTTTTAAATGATTATGATAGTACATGTGAAGCTATGATTTTAAAATTATATTTTGATAAATTTTGTCATAATAATCAAAACAAATATGAAATGGTAAAGATTTTATCAAAAGAGATAACTTTATTTTTAAATACAGACCAAAAAAGTAAAAAAACAAGAAATATATCATTAAATGATATTAGAAGCTCTGGTAAAAATAAATATTCTTTGTATGTTAAATCCTTAGGACATCCAAAAACAAAAAATATATTAGAAGAGAAATCTGAAACTGTTTTATTTAATGATGGTTATAATTCAACATTTGATTTTACTAATCAAATTAGTAATCAAGCCCCTCGTTTTAAGTTATGTTAGAATAAAAAACAACACGTAAAAATTTTATTAAAAATGAAAATTTTATTACATTTGATGAGTGTAAAGAATTTATTTATAGATTTTTATACATTTGATGAATGTAATTTAAATATTATTAATTTTAAACTTTAATTAGTTTAAAGTTTTAAAAATTGCTTAAAAGAATAAAATTTTAAATTTAAAACAAAATACTTAAGTATAAAGGGAAAAATGGAAATAGTACCATTTGAAAAGTTAAATATAACAATTATAACATTAGTAGTAGAATTAAATGCGTCTGTTAATATTAAGGAGGCATTTCTACTATTACCGATAACAAAGATTAATATTGATAGTATGAAGGATATTACTAAATGTAAAATACCACATTGTCCTATACCAGGTGCTATATTATCTATGAGATTTAGAGGTAATGTTAGAGGAATAATTAAAAATACTTTAAATCCATTTAAAAATGCGGTAACATTAGATATTTCTACAAAAAAGAAAAATATAAGTTTGAAGCTATCTGCTAATTGTATTCAAATGTGTGGAGCATCTTCAAGAGATGATGGTGTTGAAGCAGCTACACATATTTTAAATCATTTAAAAAAAATTCAAAAAATTATAGATAAAATAAAGCAATCGAATATTATTGACTTAATAGATTGGCTTAAAACAAATACAAAGGGGCGTGAAATAGCAAGAAATGTTGTAAATAATCAAAAATTTGATAATATAACATTATCAATTAGTAAAAAATTTATTGATAATATAATAATAAAACCAGAAAATAAACCAGAAGATTTACCAGAAGATTTTGATAATGAAATATTAAATTTTTTATTGCCTTTTATTGATGACTTTGTATATCACAGTGATTTTTGTGCAAAATTAGACTTTATATCAAAAATAGATACAATAGTAGATGATAATATTCAATTAAAAAATATTGATGAAGCAATGGTGAATTATAATTATTCAATTGGATTTGAGGTTAATAGGACGAAATTAAATAATTTTATAGATGGTAAATATGGTTTTATATCGCGATATAATAATGCATTAGCAAATAGTGTAACAATTGAATTACCTTATGAAAATACAAATAAAGCACATATTAAAAGACGAAAAAATAAAGTTCCTCATCATACTTTTTTAGTTTATAGGTCAGGTTCAGTTACTCAATCGGGTCCTGGTGGGATTATTATGTCAGAAGCATACTATTTATTTATGAAAACTATATCCGAATTTTTAAATGTTCAACAAATGGAAGGAGAAACTATTAATTACAGAACACAAGAAAATAATTTTAAACATAAATATATTAAAAAGCAAATTAAAATATAATAAAATATAATAAAATATAATATATAATAAAATATAATATATAATAAAATTTAATGGAAGTTCATATTCCAAAAATTATAATGCAAACTTGGAAAACTAATATACTACCAGATGAATGGAAAATTTCACAAACTTCAATATATAAACATATGTCATCTTGGAAATATGTTTTATTAACTGATGATGACAATAGAAATTTTATAACTGAACATTTTCCAGATTTTTTGTCTTATTATGATAAATTTCCTTATAATATACAACGTGCTGATGCTATAAGATATTGTTGGTTATATATTAACGGAGGACTTTATATTGATTGTGATTATGAGTTTTTAAAACCATTAGATGATTTATTTACAGAAGACCATAATTTATATTTATTACGCAGTTCTGAATATAACAAGATTATTACCAATTCTATTATAGCTTCAAAACCCCATCAAAAAATATGGTTAGATATGATAGAACATATGAAAAAAACAGGGGGTATATATAATATTACAAAATACACATGTGTTATGTATACAACAGGTCCATGTGCTCTTAATAATATAGTTATTAAAAATAACTATAAATATAAACAATTAGATAGTAAAGTATTAAATCCTTATAGTTGTTGTTTTAAAGAACATCAAAAAATTATTACTAACGACATGCTTTTAAAACAATTAGAAGGTGGTTCGTGGGTTAAAGATAGTTTTATGACTGTTTGTATAAAAACAACATATTGTAATTGTAAATATTTATTTATATTATTTATGATAATGTATTTAACTGTTTTAATTATTAAAATTATTGATTGAATAATATTGCTTTAAAAGACTTAATATATTCTATATGAAACTTTATAAAATGAAGCACTATAGACAATATTAAAAATAAATAATCCCTTACTACATATTTCATATTAATAGGGATATATTAATGATATATATTAATATATCGTATTCGGATGACCCGTTGGGTCATTTGACAAACTATAAATTAATAAAAATTCTATATTATATATAAAAAATATAAAAAATATACAAAATATACAAAATATACAAACTATAAAAATATATGCAACTATAAATTAATAACAATTCTATATATTATATATATTAAATGTTATAATAGGAATACTTTGTATTCTTAATAAAATATACAAACTATAAAAAATATAAAAAATATACAAACTATAAAAAATATAAAAAATATACAAACTATAAAAATATATGCAACTATAAATTAATAACAATTCTATATATTATATATATTAAATGTTATAATAGGAATACGTTGTATTCTTAATAAAATATACAAACTATAAAAATATATGCAACTTATAAATTAATAACAATTCTATATATTATATATATTAAATGTTATATATAAAAAATATAAAAAATATAAAAACTATAAAAAATACACAAACTATAAAAAATACACAAACTATAAAAATATACAAACTATAAAAAATACACAAACTATAAAAATATACAAACTATAAAAAATACACAAACTATAAAAAATACACAAACTATAAAAATATACAAACTATAAAAAATACACAAACTATAAAAAATACACAAACTATAAAAATATACAAACTATAAATTAATAAAAATTCTATATATTATATATATTAAATGTTATATATAAAAAATATACAAACTATAAAAACTATAAATTAATAAAAATTCTATATATTATATATATTAAATGATATAATAGGAATACGTTGTATTCTTAATAAAATATACAAACTATAAAAATATACAAACTATAAAATCAATATGCAACTATAA
>Ga0315284_10017061_pt1 | contig 10295 bp, 13 predicted proteins | sample YL17G09_16_MG_FD_203696 | JGI IMG/M metagenome (GOLD analysis project Ga0315284, IMG submission 203696) | Sediment microbial communities from Yellowstone Lake, YNP, Wyoming, USA - YL17G09_16 | ecosystem: Environmental > Aquatic > Freshwater > Lake > Sediment | place: USA: Wyoming | collected...
TGAAGCTACATCAGTTCTGCAAATATAACCCCCGTTTGCTGTAGTAGAATCTAGGAAACTTACTACTCCGATACGCTTGTCTGCTGGTGCTGCTACTGCAGCTGTGCCTGAACTGAGAACCGCACAAGTCATAAATGGTTCTCTTGCGGTAGTCCAATATAGTAACTCATCATATATTATTGGCGTTCTTGGCGGATTGCTTCCTGAACTTGTGGCATCAGTTCCGCAATAGAAAGAACCGTTTGTATATGATTTAACATCGCAAGATGCTGCACTTAAACCAGTAACCGCAAGGTTTGTGGTGTTTACTCTTGTTGCTTTTATTAGTGTAGCATTTAAGTAACCTGAATTTAGATAATAACTTTGAGTACCAGTAAACAAACCACTCATACCTGTTTGTCCTGTTTTTTTAACAAAAGCATTTGTTGCATTAGTCCAGTATGTAGTTTTCGTGAATACACCATTTGTAAGATTGGTTTCATAAGCAGTCTTATTAAAGTAATTACTGAAGTTTGTAAGTATAGTAGACTTCGGATAATAATAACTTCCTAAATACGATGTTAAGTTTGTTTCATATGCTAATTTAGTAAAGTAATTACTTAGATTGCCTGTGATTTTATTATTGATAGTATTATTTAATTCTGTTTCACTGTAACTCAGCATACTTCCTGTGAAAGATAAATACTTAGAATTATCAGTCCAATTAAATCTACCTTTGAAATACTTTCCACCTTTCAATGTTACATTTCCTACTAGTTCCAGATTGCCTTCTCCAGTAAGATTAAAAACTGTAACATTTGCTGTGGTGTTACTCATTACAATAGCAAAGCCACCATCTGGAATAACATCATTTCCATCACATTTTCGCAATACAAGATAATCATTAAAAGGAGTACCACCAAAATTTCCATCATAATACCATTGGAAACCATCAGTCACTGGAGAACACTTATAATTCTCTAATGTTCTGTATGGTGTTTGGTCTCCCCAGTCTAAAGTCTGGTTTACTGTGATATTTTGAAATAAAATAGAATTAGATGTATTTAAAAAACTTAATAATTTACTAATATTAAAAATGTAATTTGTTAAATTTTCATATAGCCAAGGATTAGTAGCATTCTTTGCTGCATTTGTAACATTAGTTACATTGTATATAGTGTAATTATTATACAATGCTGTTACATTGTAAATTGTATTATTATTATATGTTGTAATGTTTGTAATATTATAGAAGTTTGTAATATTTCCAGTACCTGTTCCTCCTAAATGTGATTTAATAAGAATTGTAGTTTCTTCTACATTGAAAAGGGCATATGCTGATGACAAAACTAATAAAATTCCTAATAAACTATAAAGTGTTTTCCTCATCATGATTCTGTTTTAAATATTTCTAGTAGTAGAAAAATCACACAGAAACCAGATAAACCCATATTAAGATAAGCCATAGGGATATCTTTTGATTGCTGATTATATATTGTATAACCTAGACTGGTTCTAGTAAATGATGCATTAACTAGAGTCTCATTTATGCTTGTAGTTAAGACCTTAGTTACTTCTACATTGTAGAAAGTAATAGCCACAATTGCAAATAATACAATAGCCAAAGCCCAAGACATAGTACCACCATTACCAAAACTTACAAATAGCATTACAAATGCTAGAATTTGTATTATAACTAAAAATTCTATTAACATTTTAATATATCACCTTATTTGTATTTAAATATTTATTTACTATACATCTCATTCAATTTATTCATAGTTTCTTTAGTCTGTGCGCCTGCATTTTCTAGATACCTGAGAGTAGTATCAAATCTCTTATGTCTTAAAAATCTCTGCACTGTAAGAGGGTCTTTACTTGTTTCCCACACATCTGTGCCTGAATTCCTTCGAAAGTCATGTGATGCCCAGTCTTCTTTCTTATATCCACACTTTTCTAATGCTTGTTTCAAGTCCTGCCAATACCAATGATAGTTAGTTTTAACATCTATAACTATATCCATTTTCCTGCTGAGCTCACGCCAGAGAAAATAATACTCTACATCTATATTTTTATTTAGTGTGTAACTAGCTATCTCATCTGCAAGTTGTTGGTTATGAATCCAAATTGGATTCTTTTTATTTCCTTTGCCTGTGATAGTTAGCAACATAACAAGTCTATACTTGTTAGGTGCATAGCAATAAGGTTCGAAACTAATATCTCCTTTTTTTAATGTTAATAATTCACTAATTCTTGCACCAGTATAGAATTGTGCTCTTGCTAAAATTTTATGTTTATAATTTTCAATCTGTTTTATCACTCTCAAACGTTCTTGGTAACTCAAATATTTTCGCTTACGTTTAGGTGTGGTATCTTGTGGTTTTAATAATACTTTTAACATTCTATTTCTTTTACTTTTATCTTTAATCCAAAATCTTACTAGATGCTTTAATGCACTATAATATAAAGTGCTGCGCTTTTTAATTGCATACTTCAATAGAAATTCATTATAAAATTCAAGGTTTTCTAAATTGTTATATTCTTTAACAAACTTCTTGACTGCAAATCTATACATAGCTATTGTGCCATTGCATAGACTAGTTCTAGTGTGTAGAAATGTTTCATAATCATCAATTGAAAATTTTTCAGTAGTTTCCATCTTGTAAATCTTCTGGCTTTTGCCATTGTATTTTATTACGTTTGCCTGCAATAGCTCGTAATTGTTCATCTGTGTATGCATCAATTGATTGTTGCATTACTTCCGTCGCTTTATGAATATCTGGTTTCTGTCTTGATGTAACTCTAAATGTAAATTTGAAGAATTGTAAAACATCTCTTACTACTTCTTCTATATCTTCTACTTGTTGATTAACCATATAAATATTAGAAATAGTCTGCAATTCTGGATTCAATTGAAGCAACAATATAGATTTGTATAATTTTTTTAATATTAAATCTGGTAAATAGATTCCTTCAGCCTGTGTTTCTAAATTCAATAATCTTCTACAAACTAAATCATTTCTAACTACAGGCCTGAAACTTTTCCAAATCTGGTCTAAAAAGCATATTGCTTTTTTTGTGTATGTTAAACTGTCTGAGATTTTTGCTGTGATTATTGCTTCATCATACAAGGTAATCAATACACTGATTCTTTCATTAGTTAAAGCAGAACTATGTGCTTTTAATTCACTATCAGTAGTGAAATAACTTTTGTATGAATTGCCAAGTGTCATCTGTTTTTATATCTTGCATTGAGTTTATTTTGAATAATATCTATTAAGTCTTGCGCAGAATCATCATCTAATTTCATAGCAAGAGCTAAACCATTTTCAAAATCAAACTGTATTAATATTCCATCCTTATCATCAAAAACTTCAGGTATCATTTTAACTTATTATCTTAGTTGCATTTGCTATTACTGCTTGCTTAGCATAATCAATTAACACTTTAGTTGGTGTTTGATTACCCTTCATTGACCAAAACACGAATGCAAATGTAGCAATTAATCCTAGTCCAATTAATGTCATAGCAACAAGCATCTTCATTTGGTCACCTGAAAACATTCCAAGTTTTCTACTTATGGTTAAATTTATTTTAGCCTCTATATTATGAGGTGAAATATTATTTAGCATAGATTTAACCTTACTAAAATTAATACTCTCTCTAAGGAATGATAGTTTTTTCTTGGTGTCTTCACTATACTTTCCTGACATGATTCTTTGCCTAAATTGTGACATCTTCTTTTCATCATTTATAACTTTGCCAATAGCATCAGTGATTTGTGCAAATTGTGCAGGTACTGTAGCACCAACACTACTAGCTATTGGAATAGTTATATTATGTGTTACTTTGTCTAAATAATTTGCTTGTGGATTTAAAACAAAATAACCATATTTTTTATCTTCAATCAATCCAGTTTCTGGCTTAAGTATTTTCCATTCTAATGTGTTATCTTCGTTAAAAAACAAGAACAATGGTAGCTTTTTCTTATATGAACGCCATTCATAAAATGCATGTGTTCTTTTACCTAGTAAGTAAATAAAGATTATCAAAATTACTAAAACTGCTATTAAGATAAAAGAAAAAATCATCCAAGTATAGACATTTGATATAAGTTTTGCTACTATTGCTCCTGCCATATTTTAACCTCAAAGACTTCTTCTATATTCTATATACTTTCTGTATTCCTTGTCTGTTAATGTTTTTATATACTCAGTACGTTTCTTTACTACATAATTACACCAATAAAAAATCCAACATATAGTACCAGTTACAAATACTCCCATAATAAAAAATAGCAATATACTTGTACTATACTCAGTACTACTTATTATGTAATACAAACTATCTCCTATATATTTCTCAATCATTTTTACCTCCTTCTACCTAACAATCTTGTTAAAAAATTTCCTTCTTGCGCACCTTCTGCGCTACGCACACTCTTGTTTTCACTAAATTGTGATTGTTGCGCTATTCTCTCATTTACTCTTTTAGTATCCTTAAAACCTTTAGCTCTATCAAGTTTAGTATCTAAAATAAATTTAAGTTTGTTAAATTTGCATTCCATTGGAAAATCATATTCATGATAAGACATAGAAAATAGAGTATCTATTTTAATAATATCAAAATCTATCATCTTGCTTTTTTTGGATTCTTCATCCTGAAATGATAATGTAACATCTTTGTTAAAAATAAAATCAAACTTCAACTTCAATTCTTTATCAAATTCACTATTATCTATTAGACCTTTTAGTAGCTCAGGAGTCTGGTCTCTTAACATCTGTTGATTGGGTATATCACCCTCTACATTGAAGTTAGAATTTAAACCTAAAATATCATCATAGTTTGGTTGCATCTTATATACCTATAAATTAAATTCAATTTAAATTATAAATTTTTCTTTAAAAAAAGCCGTTGTTTAATTTTTTAGACTAAACAACGGCTTAGTGATTTCAGGATTGAAATCAAAAACCTAAAATAATTTACTGTCCAGCACCTGGATTAAATACATTAATTAGTGCAAATGCAGCCATCACAATTATTCCTACAGCTAAAAGTCCAAAACCTGCAAAAATTGTAGTTCTTACACTTTTAACTGATGTATTTGTTACTGTATCATTACTAGCTATTAGTCCTGCCTGTAATGTCATCATTACATTTGAAACTACTAGATAGCCAATAACTAGCGCAACACCTATTGCAATTACACCAACTACCATTGCAACACTTGTCATGTTTACTGCCTCGGTGAAAAGACACTAATCAGCGCAAATGCTGCCATTACAATTATTCCAACTGCTAGCAATCCAAATCCTGCAAAAACTGTAGTTTTTGTAGCCTGGATTGACGTATTTGTCGCGGCGTCTGTTGCAGGAAGTGCTCTGATAACTTGTGCTACCACTAGGTAACCAACCATTAACGCAACACCTATTGCAATTACACCAACTACCATTCCAACATCAACCATATTATACCTCCGTATAGTTTTAGTTAAATAATCACATATAATCTATTTCTATTTAAATATATAATTTAATCTTTGAAATGCTTAATCACTTCATATGTTGGTTTATTTTCATAAGAGCTGAGAATTCTCTTCTCTCTATCTAAAGAAATATTACATCCTAGAGATTTTAATTTCTTAGCAATTCTTTCTACTGTTTTCATATCAATTTTAGGATTAATATATACATCTTTATATACTAAGACTTTTTTCAATAACAAATATACTAGTTTACTTGTCGAATGCAAGTATATCTTCCTCATCAAGTACTCCAGAATACCTTGTACAAGCTAATTGCTAATTCTAGAACTAATATACAAGTGACAAATGTTATTCCTATTGGTGTGAGCATACTATAAAACATACCAAAGAAGATTAACCCTACAATGAAGCAAAGTACAGGATTATAAGTCTTCAAATATAAAGTAGCTGTTAATACAGTAAACATGACTAGTAAAAAGTTTCCATTCACACTTGCATTATACATAGCATAGCCACTCTCTACAAGCGACCCATTAATCAATTGACTCCAACCTGTTACATTTGCCATTTAGCCACCTAGTATGCTTTTTCCTGTGAATAATTCATATACACCTGCTGTGTAAACTATACCTAAAAATATTCTAAGCATTACTGCTAAAGTATCATTAATTATTTCTATATCTACAAGAAAATTCACTATTCCAAACATTGTATTATAAATCAATGCTTTTCCTTTAGTATACAAACCTAGAGTGAAAAAATCTAATACTCTATCACTCCAAGTTGTTTGACTACTTACAGGGCTTCCTGTAAGATTATTTGTAATGCTATTTTCTTCTGCTGTAGTCAATGAAGATGAATATATCATATGATTAGTACCCCATTGACTTGATGTAGCAGAAGGGAAATTTCCACCATTACCCATAAAAGTAAATAATCCAATTGCTAAATTTAATATTATACTGAATGCTGCAATTTTAAATGCTATTTGTTCCATTATACTCTACGCTCTCTTAATAGATATGCAATTGTTATTAACAACATTATTGACACCATCGCTCCAGCAATTGCTAAATTTACAGCTGTTGATGCAGTTGATAATCTTGATAAATTAATCCATCCTATTGCTCGTAAAAATATTGCAAAAATCACAATCAATAATGCTCCCAATGTTCCAGTTGTAATAGTTAATGTAAATGCAAAAATAAGCATTAGCATATACATTAACCAAGGTTGAGTATTTGAATTAGTAAAAGTAACAGGAAATGCTATTAATTCACTACCTTTTAAAAATTTCTCAAACAATTTTTGTGTTGTACTATTTGTAAGATTAACTAACAGAGTAACATAATAATTATTACTTGCAGAATCTGGAACATCACAACTATAATCTACATTAGCAGATAGAGAAAACATACTACAATATATAAAACCTGAACTACTGTTTCCTCTAACTTCAAAATGTGATGATTGTATATTATCTCCTGTATCATTAATTCTAGAACGTATTATAATATTACCACTTTCATTTGCTAAATAACTATAAGCAGAGACTTGTGAATTAAAACTACTTGCCTCAGATGCTAAAGACAAATCAAATAAAGATATTACACATTGACCTCCAACATCAGCATAATAATTACCCATATCTCTCTCTGGTCTATTTGAACTCAGAACTTTAAGTGTGTATTCTGCATTTTGTATGAAATATGCTCCAATCTTGCCCTCAACATCAATAGCATCACCAGTAATCAAATATTCAACAGAACCTATATTCTTATAAAACAAAATTATCTCATCTTCATAATCATTAAACAAGTCATAAATTTGAAATGTATTAAATATAGCAGTTGTAGAATTTAACTCTATAAGCCAAATTGTAAGATTAGATTCAGACACACTTAATAATGAAGGTGATAATGATGGATATGTTCTATAATAACTATCTTGTGGATAATCTACTAAAAATTTAATCTTTCTATATGTACAATTAAGAGCAAACAAATAAGTATAGTTATTTATAGGTTGTTGGTAAACAGAACCATTATTACAAATTACCTGCATTGTTATCAATGTTGGCTTGCTAATATCAAATATTGCTAGTGTTTTTTCATCGTAGAGTGTAGCATTTATTATTGGTTTAAAATACACAAATATTGAATAATTGTCAAATGCTACAAATGTATAAGATATAGTACTTACCGCATAACCAGTTTTATTAAATGTTAAACTTATCACACCAGCAGGAAAAGAAAATGTTGTGCCAGACACAGCAGGATATGTTTTACTATAAGTTGTATCAGTTATAACAACACCCCCAGGAATTGTTTCATTCGACTGTATATGTTTGAAGTATAGTGTTATATAAGTTTGAGATAAACTCTGATTCAAATCTAATGCAGTATTAAAGTTTAAAACACTTTCATTAAAATACCCACCATTCTGTGTTGAACCTACTGTAAAATTTTCAAAAGCATTAGCTGTATAAACTTTTATTCTACTAAAAGTTGTAGTATATTTATTACTTCCTAGCCAGACAGAAAAATTATGTAGCATTGTACCCTTATATGAATCATAAGCATAAACAGAAAATGATGTTTCTGTAAATGTTAATAACTCACTATTAAATGCAGATACAGAACTATTCAATAAAGTCATATTATGATTTGAAGAAAGAGCTTGTAAAAAAATAACTTTATTGCCTACTGTTTCATTATCAAATAAATGTTGAAACTCTATTACTTCTGTGTTTCCAGTATTTAAAGTTTTATAATAATAAAAATATTTAGTTCCTACTTTCAATCTCAATGCTATATCACCACTAGAATTAGCCTTTACTGATGCATATCCTGAAACATATAAATTTCTACTAGAGTCTAAAGTGATATTAATATTAGAAATATTAACATAATTTGTAGAATTAAGTCTCCTATTATTTGTTATCTTAGCTGATACATCACCTGCAATAGAAGACACAATTTCTGTAACATGCAATCTTAAATTTATAGTGCTTGATGTTTCATTAGTCTTAGCATACAATCTTATAATATTAGTTCTATTACTTGGTATGCCTAAACGTAGGTTATTTATTGAGATTCTTTGAGAAAAAGAAGAATTTAATACATATTTAGAAACATTAGAACCATTAATGTTTATTATTAATTGTATATTTTTTAAATTATTATCACTTATACCCTCTACAAATAATGAATGATAAAAACTTGATGATATGCTTTGATATGTCAAATTTGCAATATTCTTATATCCAACATTATTTATTGTATTTGTGATGTTATAAAATCTAGTATAATTGTGGGCAATTAAACTTGTGTCAATTTGTGTAATCAATATATCAGGAGTAGAAGAACTTTGCTTCTTGCATGATACTCCAATAACATGCGACCCTGCAGTTAAATTTACTGCATTACTTAATACATAAACATTATTCAAACTATCATCATAGTTAGAAAACAATCTCTCTGAACCATATGAATTATTATCTATCGTATTTTTACAATAGTAACTTCCATTGTAAAGATTATAAATATTGAAAACTGATGAAATATGAGTTGTAGTACTCTTAGTTAATGAAATAGAACCAAGTAATAAATAAGTATAATTTGAAAAATTGAGTAATATTGTTTCATTAGAATAAATTTTTGGAATGTAAGGAACTTTTTCTACTGGTACAGTAAAATTTCTTAATACATCTGTGATTAAAAGAGCACCAGTTAGATTTATTCCTGTTATATTTGCTGTAAAACTAGTCAAGTTCAATCCTGCTGAATTATTTATTACTACTTTCCAATACTTAAATGTAGAATTATATGTTTTCGTGATTGTTGGCATTGTTGTTGGAACATTGTACATATATAAGCTATCTACTTTATCTACTCCACCAATTCCGTCAAGATATATGCCTCTACAATCTGTACCAACAAATCTTGAGTCGTAAGCACCGCTATTTACATAACGTGTCCCATCTACATAAAAAGAGAAAGTTCTTGCGGTTTTACCATTATCTATCATTACCCAGTCTTTATTTATAACAGGTGCCCAATTCGTATTTACATAAGCTGCGCCATTATAATAACCAACTTTACTGCCTAAGTCTGTTCTTTCTTGAAAATCAAAAGAAGGAGTTAGACCAGTGGCAGGGGTGGCGTTACTACAATATGTATAACGCCCATTTGCAAATCCTACTTGTCTGCGAAGAACAATTACTTTTTTGTGTTGATAACAAGGGAACATTTTATTTAATTTGTTTCCAGCTCCAGTAGCAATAGTTGCGTTTCCGTTAAATGTTACAGTACCTACTACATTCCAACCGTCTTGTGCTGAAAAATTCGCATAGCCACAAAAAGCAAGTTTAGGGTCATTATAAACTGGACTTAATGATGTAGTATTATATATATAAAAAATTTTTGCTCCAGTAAATGTTTTTACTGTGCCAGTTGAAATATTTAACCAAATTGTTTGAGATGTAGTTGGTGCATCAAGATTTCTAGCCCAATTAAAATTTGATGCTGAAATCATTGTTGGAACTAATAAAATACTAAGAAATACAAAACTTAAAAATACATTTCTCAAATTATTCATTTCTTCTTCTTGTAATTACCCCATGCATCATATTCAAACTTTGGTATGCTTGAACTTGGATACTTAAACACAACTGGACTATTACCCCAGACATCATTTCTTGCGTTTTTAGCACTCACTTGACTTAAGTAATTCCAAGTTGGTGATTTTGCTACATCTGTTTTTAATTTTCCAACTTTCTCACCAAAAGTCATGCCTGCATATTTCTTACGTGCTTCCCATGCAGACTTTA
>Ga0315284_10017065_pt1 | contig 10294 bp, 10 predicted proteins | sample YL17G09_16_MG_FD_203696 | JGI IMG/M metagenome (GOLD analysis project Ga0315284, IMG submission 203696) | Sediment microbial communities from Yellowstone Lake, YNP, Wyoming, USA - YL17G09_16 | ecosystem: Environmental > Aquatic > Freshwater > Lake > Sediment | place: USA: Wyoming | collected...
TCTGTGCGGAAGAATGTCGGGTATGTAGGATGAACGTAGAACGTCCTTGTCTCCTCGGAATATCGTCTTCGAACTAATATACTGCTGGAATATGGTATCCTGCATATCGGTCCCCCCGCAGAAGCAAAACGCTCCTTCCCTTCCCCTAGATTTCCTATGGAAGCCGCTCTCGGAATCCACTTGAAATAGGAGAAATGTGCAATGTGCTAGACCCTACTTAAGTGTTAATATTATCGTACGATATCATTTTTTCCACAGCCCAAGAATTTCGAAGAATTATCCGAGCCAGCTATGTAAGAAAATGTGTTCGACCGAATAAAATGAGATGTTGCACAAGCGTGTACATTTCGACAGGGGGACCCCTTGATTTCCTGTGGAAACGATTTCTCGACACCCCATTGCTCGTTGCATGGGGGTCTCCAACGGAAGTCGAGGTCCCCGGGGTGGTGAAATCGCTGGAAGTCGTCGGTGAATACCATTATCTCTCTTGAGTCCCTAGGCACTGGATACCTATGAAGAAAGTGGTCATCTTCTCTATCAGTGAAGATGCAGAAGAGATCAGATCTCTGCTTCAAACGTTGGGAATGGACGTGATTAAGGAGTTCGTCCAGAACAGAGCGCGACCCCATCGAGAAAGCTTTCTAGGTCCCGGTAGAATCGACGAAATCCTCAAGGAAATGGAGGAGATGGACGTTGATTTGATAGTTGTGAATGGAGTGTTGAAGCCGTCGCAGCACCATTTTCTGGAGATGAAATTCCAGATGGAGTGCGTTGACCGTACAGGAGTGATTCTTCGAATCTTCACAGACCATGCACATACTCCGGAAGCAATTGCTCAAGTCACTCTTGCCAAACTCAGATACGAACTACCGTTCCTCAGAGAATGGATTCACAAGTCTAAGAGCGGAGACAGGCCTGGTTTCCTCGCGGGAGGAGCTTACGCGACCGATGTCTATTTTGAGCACGCAAGAACCCATGCTCGAAGAATCGAAGCAAATCTATCGGATGTGTCTAAGCAGCGAGAGGTCACTCGAACCCGGAGACGCGAGAAGGGGTATTCTCTAGTTTCATTGGCAGGCTACACGAACGCTGGGAAATCTGCTCTCATGAACAAGCTGTGTAATGCTGGAGTGGAGGTTGATGATCGTCTTTTCTCGACACTGTCTACAACAACAAGACGTATCTCAGGGATTAAAGGCAATATCCTTATGAGCGACACCGTTGGGTTCATAAAAGATCTTCCTCCTGATCTTATCAATGCATTCAACTCGACTCTAGAAGAGATATTTGATGCAGATTTGATTCTTCTTATCTTTGATGCTAGTGAATCTGATGATGTAGTAAAGTCCAAGCTCTCAACCTCTTTGAAGATTCTTTTGCCAAAGGTTGAGAACAGATCTATGGTTATCATTGGGAATAAGATAGATATATTATCTGAGGAATCAAAAAATGGTGTAACTGTTCTTGTGAAGCCGATAATTCACCCCCATGATCTGATCCTGGTATCTTCTCTTTCGGAAGAAGGACTTGATCTGTTGAGGAAGAGGATATTGAGGGTACAGGGACACACTTGCGTCATCGAGGCCGAAATGCCACTCACGGACGCAGTCTATAGTCTCTTGTCTCGTCTTAGGTCTTCTGCCGAGGTCTCCATGAGGGTCATAGGCCGTCATGCCGCAGTCGTTGTGAGATGTAAGCCAGAGGATTCCGAGAGGATTGTTGGCTGGCTCAACGCAGCAGGTGCGGCGAAGATCTCAACCAATGCCGAGTCCCCGAAAATGCCCCCAGAGGGGGAAATGCTGTCCAGCGGAAACGAAGGGGCCCCCCTCTAGCCGAGTGCGCGGTCAGATCTTGAAATCCTTCTTCTTTGTGAGGACCTTGTCCTCGTATCTCTGCGGCAGGGACCAAGCAAGGTACTCGATATCATCGAGGTTCCTCACGAACTTGGCCTTGCTAGGCGTGTCTATCAACTCTGCTAGTTCACGGGTTTTCTTCACATAGTCGTAGTACCACCAGGCGCAGACTATCAGGCCGATCGGGGCGGCCACGACGATCCAAGCGACCCATCCGCCGAAAGGGTCGGACAAGTCCTGGAGAAACGAGATGTAGGAGGGCAATCTGTTGTTCTCGTTCATGTTCAGATATACGCCTACGATGCCGATGATGGTGAGGACGCCGAACAAGAGGCCAAGAAAACTGCTGAGCTCGAGTCTGAACTCTATCAAGAACTCCTTTGGCAGTTTCTCACCTGAGCCCGATAAATCGATACCCCGTTAAAATGGTTTTCCATCCATTCGGACGTCTACATGTAGTCACAGTGGGAATCTACTAACGAGTCGATGGACGAACGTGGCTCAGAAACTACCGACTCTGCCGACCCTCGCGCTCATTCTCATCGTCCTCCTCGGAAGCATTGCCCTGCTGGGCGCATCATCCGCGACCCCTAGATTGGAGATACCTCAGATGTCGTCAGTGGACGACGGGACCTCCGTGGCGGTCTCAGGCATTCTTGTCGACTTCCGCTCCTACGATGCGGGTGTCGAGAACCTTGTGTTGATGGATCCGCGCTCGGGGACCACCGTCAAAATCGTTTGTTACAAAGGAATCGGTCCGTCCCCGAGCCAGTATGCGGCAATAGGCGACGAACTCTTGATCAGGGGTGAGGTCTCGCAGTACAAGTCCTCTCCCACGTTGTTCACCGACAACGAGGGAGTCTCGGTCTTGAAGAAGGCGGAGTTCGTGTTGACCGTGAAGCTGCTTTCCACCAATTGGGTCCTTTTCGAAGGCGATGAATTCGTCATTCGCGGGGTCATGATGCAGAGCGGCCATCGTCTCTATGATTGCGACCTTGAGCACAGCATCATGGTGGTATCCGATGGCGTGAGTATATCGCAGTTCGATGGCAAAGATGTCCTGGTCACGTGCGAGCTCCGTTACGATGAATCGATCATGTCCCTGACACTGGTCGTTGAATCGGTCCGCATAGACTCGTGACAGCAACCCTTTTCTGGGGAGCGCGCAATGGCCATGACTGTGGCAGGGACTCTCCTCGCCTTTGACGACACCGATTCACCCGAGGGCATGTGCACCACGTACCTAGCCGCGCTTGTGATCGAGGAGCTCTCCGACTATGACCTCATCGGGCTTCCGAGGTTGGTAAGGCTGAATCCCAACATCCCATGGAAGACCAGAGGCAATGCGGCCATCTGCCTCTCGTTCGGTTCCGGCACCGGTCCGTCTAGGCCCTGCGGGGATCTGAACGGGACCCAACTGAGGTGTTACGCTGAAGGCAGGCAATGCGATCCGGATGATCTGCTACGTCGCGGCGCCAAGGTGCTGGAGCGAGTCGCCAAGTTCGAGTGCGACAAGACGAACCCGGGGATCGTCGCTTCCGGCAGAAAACCGCCCCAATCGCTCTACTGGCGCGCGGTCAGAGAGGTGCTCCCTCTGAGGGAGGTGGAGTCCGTCCTGAGGGAAACCGGGGCGACATGGAAGAAATACAAGGGAGGCCGAGGCGTCATCGGCGCTGCGGCTGCGATGTCTTGGCGACCTAAAGATCGGACCTGGGAAGTGGTTGCTTATCGGTCGCCCACGCGCTTCGGCACGCCAAGGGGCATCGATTCGAAGAGTGTCATCGCAATGGACAAGTCGACGCGGATGACCTTCAACAACTACGACTATGAGAACGATCACATCGCAATCGCACCCGGCTCGCCTTGCCCGATTCTATTCGGCATCAGGGGCGATTCTGCGGATGAGCTGCTCAAGGCGAGGACGATGATCAAGGGGGAGCGGCCAGATAAGTGGCTTCTGTTCATGACGAATCAAGCAACCGAGGATCACATAGTCGCTCGCAGAATAGCGTCGCTGAGACCGCGAGACTCCGCTCGTATCAACGCGAGAGTCGTTTCGCGCCCCGTCACGATTCCGGGGAAGCATGTGATCCTTCGGGTCTCGGACGGAACGGAAATCGACGCAGCATTCTATGAGCCATCGAGACGATTCAGAGACATCGCGCGTTCACTCATCCCCGGGGACGAGGTAGTTCTGTACGGATCCGTTCGAGAGACACCCCGGAGCCTGAACGTGGAGAAGATGCATGTCCGCCGTCTCGTCAGAGACGTTAGGAAGGTGCACAATCCCATATGCAAGAATTGCGCGAAGAGCATGGGGTCCCTTGGCTCCGGTCAGGGCTTTCGGTGCAAGAGATGTGGCGCCAAAGCATCCCCTGCCAAGGCCGAGTACAAGGCATTCCCCCGAACGATCAAGACTGGCTGGTACGAGCCCCCGGTCGCCTCTCGCAGGCACCTTCACAAACCTGTACGGCGAATGTCGAGGGTCAACATAGACAATCTATAAGTATCCTCAGGCAAATCATCCGTCCAGACATCAGCACAACAGTTGTTTCAGTGCTGGGTGTGTGAGCAGCGATGAAGGAAGCAGTCATTGTCAGCGCCACCAGGACACCCGTAGGGAAGTTTGCTGGCGGCCTCAAGGATCTGAGCGCCCCGAAAATAGGTGCGATCGCGGTTAGAGAAGCAGTCCGAAGGGCTAGGCTGGAGCCCAGGGAAGTCGAGGAATGCATCATGGGCAACGTCATCTCGGCAGGTCTAGGCCAGAATCCCGCCAGGCAGGCCGCCCTATGGGGTGGATTGACTGACGAGGTGGCGGCTCTGACGATCAACAAGGTATGCGGCTCTGGGATGAAGGCAGTAATGCTTGCAGCAGATGCCATTCTCGCCGGCAAGGAGCAAGTCATCGTCGCTGGCGGCATGGAGAGCATGACCAACGCCCCTTACCTCCTCGAGAAAGCCAGGTTTGGCTACAAGCTGTTCGACTCATCTCTAGTCGACGCGATGGTCAGAGATGGCCTCTGGGAGGTCTACAACAACTTCCACATGGGGAACACGGGTGAGATCGTCGCCCAGAGGAACGGCGTCACGAGAGCTGATGCGGACAAGTTCGCCCTTCGGAGCCACCAGAAATCTGTGAGCGCCATCAAATCGAACTCGTTCAAGGACGAGATAGTTCATGTGGAGATACCGTCCAAGAAAGAGGTTTCGATATTCTCGGTTGACGAAGGCCCCAGGGAGGACACCACGCTTGAGGCGCTCGCGAAGCTCAAGCCAGTCTTCAAGAACGATGGAGTGCTCACTGCCGGGAACTCCTCGAGCATAAACGATGGCGGGTCTGCCCTCGTGGTCATGGATTCGGACCTGGCTAGAGAGAAGGGCATGAAACCAATGGTGAGGATACTCGACTATGTCACATCGGGAGTGAAGCCAGAGCTTCTGATGGAGGCGCCGATACACGCAGTGAGGAAGCTGCTCCAGCGGAACAAGCTGGAGGTCAAGGACATCGATCTGTGGGAGCACAACGAGGCGTTCTCGACAGCGTCTGTCGCCACGATGAAGGTCCTGGGCATCCCCGAGGACAGGTTCAATGTGAACGGAGGCGCAGTCGCATTGGGCCATCCGATCGGGTGCAGCGGCGCGCGCGTGTTGACCACGTTGATTTACGCTATGCGTGCTCATGAGTCGAAACTGGGTCTCGCAACCCTCTGTCTCGGCGGTGGAAACGCCGTGGCCATGTTGGTGGAGCGCTAGCTACTGAGCGTTCAGCCCAAAGCATGATATTCATGAATCGATTACGGCGGCGCATCGCTCTCTCGGATTGATACCATGGATGCACGTAGGCTGAAGAACTCTGTTGCAGAGGACAAAGATGCGATGGTAGAAAGCCTCTGTTCGATGCTCAGGATCAAGGCTGTTGGACCGGAGAACCAGGGCCCGGGCGAGGCGGAGCGCGGAAAATGGCTCGTGAATCTGACCAAGAGCATTGGTTTCAAATCGGTTGAAGTGCTGGAGTCCAAGGACCCCAGCGTGACGGGCGGCAAGCGTCCGAACATAATCGTCCGCATGAAAGGCTCCACCGACCGGAATCTCTGGGTTGTGACCCATATGGACACCGTCCCCGAGGGCGACATCGCTGCATGGAAGTACCCGCCATACGACCCGAAGGTCGTCAAAGGCAAGATATATGGGCGAGGCTCCGAGGACAACGGCCAAGAGCTGATCGCATCGTTGTATGGTCTGAAAGTCTTGCTGAAGACAGGCGTCACTCCAGAGTGCAACATCGGCCTGGTCTTCGTTTCCGACGAGGAGCACGGGAACGTACACGGGATTGATTTCCTGCTCGCCAAGAACATCTTTAAGAAGGGTGACATGGCGGTCGTGCCGGACCACGGCCAACCTGATGGTGCAGCCATAGCGGTGGTCGAGAAGAGCATCGCCTGGATCAACGTCGAGGTGATCGGCAGGCAGACTCACGCAAGCACACCGCAAAAAGGCATCAACGCGTTCGAGGCGGCTGGCAGATATATGGTCGCCGCCGTCGATAGGCTCAGGAAGAAGTTCCCCAAGAGCGACGCTCTCTTCGACTACCCAGTGAGCACCTTCGAACCCACACGTTGCGACGCCAATGGACCGAATGTCAACACGGTCCCTGGAAGGCAGCAGTTCGCGTTCGATTTCAGGGTCCTCCCCAACTACAGTCTTGATGATGTGATGTTTGAGCTACGGAAGACCGCCAAGGAGGTCGGAGAATCAACGGGGGCGAAGATTGTGGTCACGTTCCTTCAGAGGGCCGACGCCGCCCCTGGAACAAGTCCCGACGCCGAAATCGTGAGAAGGCTCGAAGACGCAGTCCATGCAGTCCGGGGCGTGAGGCCACATCCCTTCGGGATCGGAGGCGGCACGTGCGCGGCACCATTCAGACGACACGGGATAGAGTCGGCTGTCTGGTCAACGATACCAGAGACAGCGCATGACGCGAACGAATATGCGAACGTCGCAGACCTGGTCGCAGACGCTCAGGTGTATGCGCTGCTGTTTGCCGGGAAGAACGTCAAGAAGTCCTAGAGATCCTTTGTGTCCTTCGCTTGAGGGTCGCCGAATATCCGGGCGACCATCCAATTAGCGTCAAACTTTCGGAACTCTTCGTATTCCTGGCCGATGCTCACATATGCGATCGGCTTCCCGATTGTCTTTGTTATCGAGAGTGCGGCCCCGCCCTTGGCGTCCGCATCAATCTTCGTGAGGATCACTCCGTCGATCCCAACGGCAGCATCGAATCTCTTCGCCTGCTCGACCGCATCCGACCCGGCAAGCGCGTCGCCGACGAAGAACACCAGATCGGGCTTCGCCACTCGCCGAATCTTCTTCATCTCATCCATTAGGTTGGTGTTAGTCTGCATCCTTCCAGCGGTGTCTATGAGGACTACATCCTTCTTCCTGGCTTTCGCATGCTCGACCGCATCGAAGGCCACGGCCGCGGGGTCGCTCCCCTCTTGGTGCTTGATGATCTTGCAACCCAACTTCTCGGCGTGCAATGTGAGCTGCTCTATTGCGCCTGCCCTGAAAGTGTCGCCAGCAGCGAGGACGCAGCTCAGGCCGCGTTTTTGCATCCTGTATGCCAGCTTTGCGATGGCCGTGGTCTTCCCGCCACCATTGATACCAACAAACATGACGATGAGTGGGGGAGGTTTGGATTTGATCTTCTCGGTCAGTGAAAGCGATTTCTCAGTCAGGACATCCTTGACCGCGACTCTCAGAGCCAGTTTGACCGCTTCGTCGATGTCGAACGATTTGTCGATTCGCTTTCCCAATAGGGTGCTCTTCAGGTTCTTTGAGAGTTCCTCAGCGACCGGCAGCGCGACATCCGCCTCCAAAAGTCCGATCTCGAGCTCATGGAGAAGGTCGTCGAGAACGCCTTCTTTCAGCCTCCTGCCGGATTCGTCAACAACTTCGGAGATGTCCTCGATCTTCTTTGCCTTCGCTTCCGAGGACACTGAAAAGAACCTCTCTCTCAGTCCCTTGAACATGTGCCGCCCTCAAGCTTTTCCGCCTGACTGAAGGAGGTCGTACTGTGCTTGCACCTTCTCCGAAAGCTCCTGAATCATGGCCTCGGTCTGCGCCGCTTTGTCAGTTATGGATTTGAATGCCCTGGACAGGTCATCGATCTTTGTGTCCAGAATCTTCTCAGCCTCCTCGGGTGATCTTCGGATCGAGACGCCCGAGCCGACTCCTACGATGGCATCCTTGTTGTCAGAAATCTTTGCGTGAATGTAAGAATCAGCACCCAAGGGGACTAGGACCTCGTCGCCCGCTGCGCCCTTGGCAATCTCCTTGATGGTCTCCCGCGCCCTCACATGCTCCTCGACCGCTAGCTGGATGAGCTCCTGCTGCTTTGCCAGGCCGTCGAGCTGAGCCTTGGCTGACTCCAGCATCATGTAGCTCTCTCTGACCTGTTGCTCGCTCGGCATCTCTTGCTCAGGCGTCACTTCTTCGCCTCCATCAGATGCTTCACGACGTGGTCGGAGATCTCGTCGGCCTTGAGCGATTTCACGCCGTCAATCCGCACGGACCTGCGCTTCACTTTGTGCCTGCTCCCCATGAGGGCCAAAGTCTTCTCCCGCGCGCCACTCTCATCAGCTGCTGCCACCTCGATTGCGAACGGCTGCCACTTGCGATGAGATATCATGAACTGTCCGCTGACTTCGAAAGCCTTCATGTTGACCAGCACCGCCCTAGAGGAGGCACTTCAGATAAAGCTTTTGCCTGGTAGGTCTCGCCCATCATATCTCCTCGCACAACATTGATAACGAATGGCCACAATGAGAACTGTCCGTGCGCAAAGCGATAGAATGCTTCTACCCCGGCAAGAGTTTCCCGGCCATATCGGTCACGGGGAAGACATGTTCTCTCAGATGCAAACACTGTTCTGGCAAGTACTTGGAAGGAATGATTCCTGCGACAACACCGTCGGACCTGCTCGAGGTCGCCGAAGCACTTGCCGAGAGAGGAGCTCGAGGGTTCCTTCTGAGCGGTGGCTCCGACGAGACCGGGAGGATCGGGATCGTAGATTTCGCGGACGTCATCAGGGAAATCAAGGCGACAACCGATTTGAAGATCAACGTGCACATCGGGCTCGCCAGCCCAAAGGAGATTCAACGCCTTGTTGGCTGCGGAATCGATTCGTTCTCTACGGACGTTTACGGCTCCGACGAGACTATCCGAGACGTCCTCGGATTGAACGCGAGGGTTGAGGACTACGTCAAAGTAGTCGCAGATTTGAAGAGCTGTGGCGCTAGGGTGGCACCGCATATGTGCATCGGGATTCATGGAGGTGCGATGAGAGGGGAAATGGTCGCGATCGAGCGATTGAGACCGCTTGAGCCCGAGGCGCTGGTACTGATTTCTCTGATACCCACCAAGGGAACTCCCTATCAGTCGGCAAGTCCTCCGAGCAATGAGATGATCGCATCGGTTGTCAGAAGGGCGCGAGAGGAGCTGTCGACCACCAGACTGCTCCTAGGATGTATGCGCTCCAAGCTCGACAGGTCTGCCGAGTTCGGGCTCGTTTCTGAAGGGTTGGATGGGATCGTGCTTCCTTCTTCCAGCACGGTCGACCGGTTGAAGAAGGAAGGCTATGCCGTCAAGAAGCGGTCAGTCTGCTGCGCGATTCCCTGACGATTACTTGTAGATCGAACCAGACGAGTACTTTCTCTCGATTGGGACCAGGTACGCTACCCAAGCTATGTTGGTTACTACGAGCGCGATCAGGAGCAGAGTCATGATCCCCGTGAAAGTCCCAGACAAATCCCTTTCGATTGTCGCTGTGGCGCTCGTTCCAGGGTTCTCCATATCGTTGAGCACAAGGTAGTACTTCTTGTAGCCGGCATCAATGGGGGCCGTGATTGTCAATTCCTGGTTTGCTATGCAGTTGCACCGATCTCTATTCAGACTGTAGGAGTACATCAGAGTCATCGAGTCTTCGGAGTAGTAGTACCGGTTGAAGGTCTCCTCGTCTAGCAGATACACTTGGACCGTTCTTGTTGATTGAACCTTGACATCGGCCGTTTTCGTCAGGGCGAAGGAGTCCGAGGAAAAGAAAGAAGGCGGATCTGCGTGTGCGGAAAGCGAGAGGGTCCTTGACCCCGTGCTCTCGATTCCTCCGAGTATCGATGGCACTCCGAGTATTAAGACGGCGACGCCTGCGACTATCGCGATGATGAGCGATCTCTTGATCGAGTTCTTCGCCATCAGATGCCTGGCGCTCGTGCTCCTCGCAAAGCGTATTTCGAGTATCCTAAAGAAGAAGCTTTCGAGACAGATGATGAGGAGCAGGAGCACAACTACGGCAAGGAATGAATCAAAGGGGAGGTAGAGGTGCGGTTTCAGCGTCGCCCCTCCTACGACGAATACAAGGATGAAGCCGAGTGCTACGAGCATGA
>Ga0315284_10017066_pt1 | contig 10293 bp, 9 predicted proteins | sample YL17G09_16_MG_FD_203696 | JGI IMG/M metagenome (GOLD analysis project Ga0315284, IMG submission 203696) | Sediment microbial communities from Yellowstone Lake, YNP, Wyoming, USA - YL17G09_16 | ecosystem: Environmental > Aquatic > Freshwater > Lake > Sediment | place: USA: Wyoming | collected...
CTCTCTCTCTCTCTCTCTCTCCTACCAGCTCCACTCTACTCACCGTCCACAAAGATCCCGTCCGTCGCCTGCGCCACAACGGCGTCGTACGACCTCCGCGAGCCGCGGATCAGCCTCGACTCGGTCGAGTAAAACCCGCCCAGCTTGAGCAAGGCGCGGCGCAGCGGCGAGGCCTCGGTGCCCGGGGCGGGAGAGGGGGAGGAGCCCCCGGACCACTCGAGGGACTCGGGGCGGGAGGAAGCAGTCGCAACCAGAAACGCCTGAGGAGTTTGTGTGCGGTGGGCGCGGGGGGGGGAGGGAGCGGGGGGGGGGGGGAGCGCGTGAGAGGCGCGGGAAGGAAGCAGGTTCGAGTTTTTTCTTCGGCCACGGCGGCGAGCGAGAGCAAGAGAGCCCCAAAGTGATTCCTAGTTTTTGTTTTTTTCGTCTTTTCAGTTGCCACTTACCTTTGGCCTGGCTGTCCTCTGTCCTTCATCTTCGTCGTCGCTGCTGCTTCCTCTTCCCCCCGCTGCTCTGGCCGAAGCGGAGAAAGAGAGGTAGGGCGGAGAGCAGGCTCGGGCGAGAGCAATAATTGCCGACGCCGACGTTGCTGCCGAGGGTGTCGCCGCCGCCGCCACCGCCGCCGCCGCTGCCGAAGATTTGAAGAGGAGGGAGCTCGCAGCAGGAGGGGGCCAGTTCGCAGCAGCAGCCGAAGTGAAAGCTCCCTTGCGTCCCATGCTGAGAGCCAGGCGGCCCAGCATCGTTGGCGAACGAGAGAGGGAGAGAGAGAGAGAGACAGAGAGAGTTCGAGAGAGAGATTCAAAGAAGTTTTTTCTGAAATTCAGAACAGTTTCTTTCTTCAGAAATCGAAGCAAAAGAGGCTGCCGCCGGCTCTCAGCATTCGTCGGCTTTCATCTCGCTCTCTCGCTCCCTCGCTCGCGCGCGTCCTCCGTTTTCTGTTTCAGCTCGCTCCCTCTCTAAGCCATCATGAAGCTCCCGCGCGGCCACACCCCTCGGGTGACCGCCGACGGCAGGGTGGAAGTCCACCGCCACGACGAGGAGGGGCTCGCCCGCGGCGGCTTCGGCGAGCGGATGCTCCGGTCGCTGGGGTGGCGCGACGGCGACGGGCTGGGCGTGGGCAGGCAGGGCCGGGCCGAGGCCGTGCGTGTGACACAGAAGCTGGACAACAAGGGGGTGAGAGCGAGAGAGGTGGAGGAGAGGGGGCGAGAGGAGAGAAGAGAGCGTGCTCAATTGGCTAGACCGAAGCATGAACGTCGACGACGACGGCTGACCCCCCCCAAAAAACTTCGAAAAACCAAACAAAAACACCCCTCAGGTCGGCGCCAACAAGGCGACCGCCCCCGCGACTGACTGGGGCGACGCGTGGTGGGAGCGCGCGTTCGACCAGGGGGCCAAGAAGCACAGAGCCGGCGGGAGCGGGAGCAGCAGCTCGAGCTCGAGCAGCAGCAGCGACAGCGACAGCGCCGACTCTTGTGGCGACGCCTCGACCTCCTCCTCTTCTTCCTCCGACTCCAGCGACAGCGACAGCGACCGAGAGGGCAAGAGGAAGAAGCGGAACAAGAGGAAGGAAGGAGGCGACACTGGCCGCCACAGGGACGGCACCGTGACGTCGGCGACCGCGGCCGAGATGGGCATCGCCCGCGCGCTCGCGCTCGACCCGTGGGGCCGCTTCGGCGGGCGGGACGGAAAGATGGCGAGGATCGCGCGGATGGAGCGCGAGGCCGCGGCCAAGGCCAGCGCGGCGCTCCATGAGACGCTTGGCGAGAAGGGGAAGGAGGGGAAGGAGGAGGAAAAGGAAGAGGAGGAGGAGGAGAAGGAGGAGGAGAAGGAGGAGGAGAAGGAGGAGGAGAAGGAGAAGGAGAAGGGCGCGGCGAAGGAGGAGAAGAAGAAGAAGAAGCGGAAGAAGGAGGAGGAGGCCGGGGCCGGGGCCGGGGCCGAGAGGGAGAGCAGCAGCGGCGGCGGCAGCAAAGCGAAGAAGAGGACCAAGGCAGGCATTGTCGTCCCCCATCTCGCCGCCGCCCCCGAGGCGCCCGAGACGCCTCCCTTCAGGCCTCCCGCTGGCTGGTGGGGCACCCCCTTCTTCGTCCACGCCGGCCGGCTCGAAGGGATCCCCCCCCCGCCGCCGGACCCGGGCGCGAGGAGGGCGGCGCAGAGGGCGAGGGGCGGCGGGGAGGGAGGGGGAGGCCGGGGGTTCACCGCCGCGGACCAGGAGGCCCTGGCGGAGCGCACGGCGGCGCTCAAGGCCGCGGGCAAGCGCGGGCTCGGGGCCGCGTCTTCGAGGAGGGAGAAGGCGGTCGGCCACGACTGGAAAGGGTCCAAGGTCGTCTTCGGCGACGGGAGCGACGGCGACGGTGAGGGCGCCGGCGGCGGCGAGAACGGCGAGAGCGAAAGGAGGAAGAGGCAGAAGAAGGAGAGGAAGAGCGAGGAGACTCCTCCTCCTCCTCCGGCCTCTTCTCTCGACGTCTCTTCGCTCAAGTGGAAAAAGGCCGTCGAGGCCGCTCTCCGTCTCTCCCAGGAAAGCGGCGGAAAGGCGAGCAAGAGAAAGGGCCTGCCCGTTGCCGAGCTTGCAGGTCGGGTCGCGACGGTACTCTTCTCGAAAGTCGAGGCTAAAAAAACTTGGAGCAAGGAGGAAGACCTCGAGGCCGCACTCAACCGATCCCTGCGCTCCCTGTGCGACTCGAGCTCGCGCTTCGAGGTGGATGGCAAGGGACGGGTCAAGCTCGCCGCCGCGAAGAAATAAGAAACTAGCACAGAAAACTTGCAAAAAAAACGAAAAACGAAAAACAGAATTTATCAGAAAATGTAAAAAAAAATGACCCCCCTGTCTCTTTCGAGCTCTCTTCATTTCCGAAGCGTCGACGACAACGACGCCGCCAGCCCTTTCGCCGCGCGCACGAGCCACATCAGCACGCCGCTCTCGAGCGGGTCCTCGGCCTCCTCTAGGGCCCGCGCCTCTCGCGCGGCGAGCGCGGCGCGGAGGGCGGCTCTGTCCGAGGGCGCGAGGCGCCACGACGGCGGCGACGGGGGAGAAGACGGCGAGGAGGAGGGACCCGCGCCCGAAGAGAGCCTCCTCTCCGCCGCCATCCCGTCGACGGTCGGCACGCTCTCTCGCGGAACCTCGACGACGTTGTTCCTGGTCCCTCCGGCGTCGACCAGCGACGGATGATGGGGCGAAGCGGCCCAAAAGTGCTCCTCGTTCCCCGTCTCGGCGTCCCTCCAGCTCCAGCAGAGCTTCCAGAGATGCCTCCCCGGACGGAGCCTCCGCGTCAGCGTCGCTCGGCCGGTCTTCTCGTCGATCGTGGCCTCGAGCCTCGCTCCCCATCCGCCGTCGAGCCCCGCGATTCGAGCAATAACGGGAGGAGAAGGGCTCGAGGAAGAGGAGGGGGAGGAAGAAGGCGGCGAGAACTCGAGCGCGCCGCGGCGGAAGCCCAGCGTCACCGGCGCCGCGGCGTCGTCGCTGCCTCCCCCCAGGACGAGGTCCGCCGCGGCCTCCTTGATAGCTTCGAGCTTCGGGGCGCAGGGCCTGACGGAGGCGAGGTCGGCGTAGAGCCGCTCGAGGCTCGGGGAAGAAGAGAACGGTGAGGGAGAGCCTTCGTTCTCGCCTTCTCCGTCGCCGTCGTCGTCAAAGTCGCGGCACCAGCAGGCGTGCGCGAGCGCGACCGCGGGGGCCCTCCCCAGACCCGCAGTGCAGTGGACGTACACCACGGGGTCCCCGCTCCCGTCTCCCGTTCGGGACCTCAGAGCGTGATCGAGGACGGCCACGGCGTCGGGGAGCCTGTCGCGCAGGCTGAAGGGATCGAAGTCGACGACGGGGACCCGCAGGTGCCTGATCCCCTCGGCCGCCGCGGCGCGCCTGATCTCGTCGCCGTCGATGCCAAAGTACTCGAGGTCCGCCCCCTGCTGCAGCTGGAGGATGTGGGTGACGCCGGCCTCCTCCGCGAGCCTCGCGACGTCCCGCGGGCTCTGAGGGCACGAACCGACGAGCACCGTCCCGTGCTTTTTCCTCTTTCCTCCTCCGCTGCGCCGGAGCAGCGGCGGGGAGCTCCAGTTGATCCCGTCCTCGTGGCGGTAGGAGAGCACGGCGCCCATGCGAGCGGACATCTCTTTGGAGTACTCGTCGGACTTGAGCTTGTCTTCGATCTCGGCGAGCTCGGCTTCGGTCGAAGAAGGCGAAGCCAGGGGCGGCATCGTCGGCCATCGCCGGGTCGACGAATTCTCCGAGCAGCGACGACGCGGCACCAAGGAGGGCTTGGAGCCTCCCGCGCGTGCTGCTGTCACGAGACGCATTCTGTGAGGTGTCGTAGGCCCAAGAAAAGGGAGGTCTTGCCTCCAAGAAAAGGGAGGTCTTGCCTCCGTATGGAAAAGGATAGAGAGCCAGAGGAAAAAGAAAGTGTTTTTGTTCTTTTACATTTCCGCTCGACTATCTCCTCCCCCATCGATCTCCAACTCAATTGAAACATGTCGTGGCTCGCCAGGGCTCTCGCGACGGGCTTTCGCAGCGACTCGAAGCTAATCTCCGTGGTCAATCTCAGGGGAATGCTTTCCCCGCCCCAACGAGGCCCGCGCAAGCTCCTCAACGAGGAGCGAGCCAAGCCCTGGTGAGTTTTCCCCCCCCCCGTCTTCTCTCCCTCTCTCTCGCGCTCCCTCCAAACTCAAACTCTCTCTCTCCCCCCCCTTCCCCTCATAGGCTCGACAAGGCGTTTTTGCTGAAACCAGACGCGGTCGCCATCAGCGTTTCGAGCCCCGGAGGAAGCCCAGCGGCGACAGAAGGCCTCGTCGCCGCGATCAGGGAGCGCGCTGAGGCAACCAACATCCCGGTCTGGGGCTTTGCGACCGACGTCGCCGCCTCGGGCGGGATGTGGCTCCTCGCGGGCGCGTCCGACGAGTGCTTCGCGCTGGAGACGAGCGTCGTCGGCTCGATCGGCGTCGTCGCCCCCTCGTTCGGGGCCATCGGCGCGCTGTCCAAGCTGGGGCTGGAGCGGCGCGTGATGAAGGCCGGCGCGGCCAAGGCCGGCGCCGACCCTTTCACGCCCCTGAGCGACGACGAGAGGGAACGGATCCAGTCGATCCTTGACGACTTGCACTCTACGTTTATCTCCGCGATAAAGAAGAGCCGCGGCCCGAAAATTGAGCGAGCGACGGCAGCGTTACTAAAGAAGGACGCTTCCGCCACCGACAACGATGACGAGGAACGTAAGAAACTTGCCGCTCTGGTCCCCGATCTCTTCTCCGGGCGCATTTTCACAGGAAAACAGGCAGCCCGTCTGGGTCTGGTCGACGGCGTGGGGGGTATGAGGGAGGTCTGCAGGCGGAAGCTCGGAGGAGGAGGAGGCAAAGCGGGAGAAGGGGGCGGAGAAGAGGTCCGAGTTCGGTTCGCAGAGTGCGGCGAGAGGGCGGCCACAGGAGGCGGGTTCTTCGGCGGCGGCGGCGGCGCTTCGTCGGCTTTGCTTTCGGGCCTTCCAGCCAATGCCGTGGACCGAGTGATGGATACGCTCGAGGAGCGCGGGGCGTACGCGCGGTTTGGCGGCGTTTGTCTGTAAAAAAAAAAAAAGCTCGAACTTTTTTCCTTTCACTTCTTTCCTCAGACTTGAGCGGAGAGAGACGGCAGTTCAGTGAATGACGATGCAGACTCATCGGCCTCCTCCCCTGCAGCAGCTCCGCGCGATGTCATCCTGTTCTCGCCTCTCTCGGCGGCGACTAGCATGCGGACGCGATGCCTCACGACGCCTCCCAAGTAACTTTACATCGGTCTTCGCGAGCGCCAGCTCGGAACAGATGCAGCCTCGAGCTGGATCGACGGCGGCCCCGACGACTCTGCCGCCGCCGCCGCCCCCCTCCCTCCCTCCCCCTCCCCTCCCGTCCCCGCTGCGCTCCGTGCTCTCCACCGGCGCGCGCACCACCTCCGCCGCCCACGCCGCCTGGGACGCCCTCGTCCGCCCGGGCGACTTCGCCGTCGACGCGACGGCCGGCAACGGCCACGACACGCTGAAGCTGGCGCGGCTGGTCGGCGCCTCGGGCTCGGTGCTGGGCCTCGACGCCAGCCGGGCCGCGCTGGCGTCGACGCTCGCGAGGCTCGAGGAGGAGGCGCGCAGGAGGGCAGCCTGCGGGGCCGCTCCGCTGGGGAGGGTCGACCTGGTGCTCGGGTGCCACTCGAGGCTCGCGGAGGCGGTGCGGGAGAGGGAGCGGCGGCGAAGGAAGGAGAGGGAGGGGCAGGGGGAGGGGGAGGGGGGGGGGGAGGGGGGAAGGCTCTCCCTCTGGTCGCTCGGAGAAGAAAAAACAGAGGAGCGAGAAGGGGCGTCGGACCTTTCTCTCTCTCCCCCCGTCGCGCTTGCGGCGTTTAACCTCGGCTACCTCCCAAAGCTCGACGACTTGGACGGCGGCTTCGCCAGCACCGGCACCAGCAAGAGCAATGCCAAAGCCGAAGCCGAAGCCGAATTCGAAGCCGCCGCCGCCCAGCTCCTCCTCGACGAGAGGGCCCAGCTCGCGACGGCGACCAAGCCGGACACGACCGTCCTCGCCATCGAGGCCGCTGCGAGGCTGCTGGCACCGGGGGGCACGGTCTCGATCTGCTCCTACTTCCAGCACGCGGGCGGCGGCGCCGAGGCCGAGGCGGTTCGACGGGCGCTGCGGCCGTTTGACCCTCGCGTCTGGACCTGCGTCGAGTCTCGGGTGCTGAACAGGCCCGAGGCGCCCGTGCTGACGCTCTGCTACCGGTCAACGAGGCCGAAGAAGGGGGGCAAAGGGAGAAAGGTGGGGGTGAGCTTGTGAGAAAAGTGGTTCACTCTCGCTGGATAGGACAGTCCGAGCCGAGGCCTGGAAATCCTGGGGTTCGGAAAGAAAAAGGGCAACCTCGATTTTGCTGTTGGGCTTCTTCTCACTTTCCAAGAATGAATCAAGGGATAAAGAGCTTCTTCTCGGGCGCCGAGGCGGCCCACCACGGCGGCTCCTCCGTTCCTTTCTCCGAGCTCAGCAAGCAGCAGCGGGAGAGGCTTCACCGACGGTAAACAAATAAAGAGATAACGCGGAATTGGAGTAGAAAGGAACACGGCCGCACGCGCACGTTCAATTGCTCATCATTGCTTTCCTGCTTTCCTTTCTTCAACCGCAACCTCTTCCTCTTTTTCCTCTCTTTCACCTTTTTCTCAGGTTCGACCGCCTCACCCGCAACACGGGCCTGCTCACGCTCGCGGACCTCTCGGCCCTTCCTGAGCTCCATGGAAACCCTTTCGTCCCCATGCTCTTCGCTTTCCTGTGCCGGGAAGCAGGGAAGGCGAAGAAGAACGAGGCTTTGAACGTCGTCGAGTTTGGGCGAGCGCTCGAGAGCCTCAACGGCAGCGGCAGCCGCGACAGAGGAGGAGGAGATGGGAACGACGACAGTCTCGCTGCGGCCGTCTTCCGCGTCCTCGACTGCGACGGCGACGGCAAGCTCTCTCTCGACGAGCTCGAGGGCGCGCTGAGGCCCGTCCTGAGGGCGAACAGCGGGGGCGAAAACGACAAGAGCAGCGGCAGCAGCAGCGGCGGCGTCCCTACCACGCTCGCCGCGGTCGCGGCGATTCAAAGGCACGACGGCGACGGCGATGGCAGGCTCTCCCTCCCTGAGTTTCGTTCTCTGCTCGCCGCAGCAGGAGGGAAGTGACTGAAAAGGGGAAACCTTGAGTGACGTTACAATATCGGTGTCTTTGTTACAGAAAAAAGAAATAAAAGAATTCCCAGCTTTCTCCTCTCCAAAACAAGTCTCCGAGAAAGAGCTTTCTCCTACTCGTCGTCGTCATTAAGGTCGCTTTCCGAAAACTTGCCAGCGACGGCGTCCCTGAACTTGGCTCGGGCCGCCTCGGCGTCGGCCCTGGCCGCAATCAGCCTCGCCTCGGCGAGCCTCACGGCCGCTTCGTCGACACGGGCCGCGTCGGCGAGCGCGGAGTCGGCCGCGCGGGAGAGGAGAGGGGAAGAGGACGAAGAAGAAGAGGAAGGAGAAGAGGAGGAGGAGGACGGCGGCGATGACGCCTTGGCCGCCGCGGCGCGCCCGATCGCCGCCGTCGCCGCCGCGGCCTTGGCGCGGTAGTCCGCCGCGGCGGCAACCGCGGCGCGGAGCCTGTTGGGGGCGTTGGGGCCCAGCAGAGGGAGAGAGCGCGAGGAGGCGGCAGCAGCGGCTGCTGTCGTCGTTCCCGCCGTTCCCGCCGCCGCTGCAGTCACTCCCGAGGCGGCGTCTGCCGCTGCCTTCTTCGCCGCCGCGGTCTTCGCCCTGTACTGCCCCACCAGAGCCATCCTCACCGCGGCGTCGCCGCTGGGCCCCCCGTCGGGAGAGGAGCCGCCGCTGCCGCCTCCTCCTCCGAGGTTGAACATCGAAGAGGAAGAGGAAGGTGACGACGAGCTGGGCGACGAGCCGCTGCCCGACCCCGAGCCAAAAAACCCGCTGTCGGCAAACCCGCCCCCGCCCCCGCCCCTTCCCTTCTTCGCGTTCTCCAGCCGAGGCCTCAGCGCCTGCGTGTCCGTCAGCACCCGCTCCCGCAGCAGGACGTACTGTCGGTACTTCTGGACGATCCACGGCACTCCCGAGGCGTGGACGTCGCTCAGCCCGGGCTTGCGCCCGCTGTGCGCCTCGCGGAACGCGTCGGTCCAGGGCGCGAGCTCGGCCTGCAGGGCGCGGAGCTCCTTGAGCCCCGCCATGTAGTTGGAGAGGACGCCGTTGACGGCGACGGAGGGGTTGGAGGAGCCGCTAGAGGAGCTGGACTGGAAAGAGGAAGGAGCGGAGGAAGGCGGAGGAGCCTTGGTGGCGGCGGCGGCCATCGGCAACAGCGAGCGCCTCGACGCCTCCTCGCTGCCCCCTCCTCCTGCTCCCCCTCCCCTCGGCGCCGCGGACAGCCCCGCGTACGCCTCCTGCACTGCCTGCAGCACCCTGTCCGCGGCGTGCCTCTTCCGGGCAGCCGCCGCGATCGCGGCCCTGTGCTCCGGGCTCAGCCTCTCCCCTTTCTTCAGCCGCGACAGCTTCCGCCGGCCCTCCTCGCTCGTCTTGCGGCCTTTGGCCGCCTTGGACATGCGCAGGCGGGTCTCGCGGGACTTGGGGCCGCGGGACAGGGCCGCGAGGCGCATCTTCTCGCGCGTCTCGGCCGAGAAGGGAGACGGCGGGTTCCGGTCGTCATCGCCGCCGCCCCCGCCGCCGCCTCCTCCTCCGTTGCTCTCCTTCCTCCCCTTGTTCCACGGGTCCCGGCCCCGGAGCTTCTCCGCGGCCGCCAGGCGCAGGCCCGGGTTCGCGGCGTGCCTGGCCTTGGCCGTGGCTGAGAGCGCCGCGCGGTGGGCCGGGTCGAGCGCGCGGCCGCGGTTCCACGCCGGCTGGCCCGCGGGGCGGCCGCGGCGGCGGGGGGGAGCGGCAGGATCGCTGCTGCTGCTGCCGCTGCTGCTGCTGCTGCTGCTGCTGCTTGTGGAAGCGCTCTTCGAGGGAGAGAGCCGATCGGACGAAGAAGGCGAACCGCCCGCTCTCGCCGCCTCCGCCTCGAGCACGGCCGAGGCGGCAGCAGCGGCAGCAGCAGCGGCAGCGGCAGCAGCTCGCCGCTCGTCCTCCTTCCTCAGCCTCAGCCTCCTCCGGGAGAGCTCGACGGCGGCGAGGACGGCGTCGGAGCCGAAGCCGATGCTGCCGTCGTAGTCGTCGTCGAAGCTGGAGGTGACGCCGCTGGACGGGAGAGGAGGAGGGGGCCGCGCCGGGTTCCTCGACGCCGCCGTTGTCGAGGAGGTCGAGGTCGCGGCCGAGGCGCCAGCGACCGCCGACGACGCCAGCGACGACGACGGCGGATTCCGCTTCTGTGAGGCGGCCCCGACGATCCCTCCGCTCGAGCTGTTGGACGAAGACGCCGGTGCCGTCGCCGCGGCCGCGATCGACGGCCGAGAAGAAGAAGAGAAAGAGCGGAGCGCCGCCGGAGGAGAGGGCGCGGCGAAGACGGCTGCAAGGGCCAAGGGGCGATGATGCCAAGGCGCCGCCGACACCATCATTGCCGCGCCCGCTCTCCCCCTCATCCGCGAGGGCTGGCGAGTTGGCACCGGTGATGCCCTCATTCAAGGATCTCTGAGAGTTTCCTCCTGTCAGAAAGCGAGGCGCTGCAGCGCTGGGAGGACTGCTGCGCGCGAGACGATTGCGGCTCGCCCTGGCCAACAGGACGAAGAGAATGAGCGGGAGCGTTTCAACTTTTTCGTTTCGCTTGATGTTCCGCCCTACGCGCGAACGTCGGCGGCAAACGGCGACAGCGCTGGGTGCTGCCGAGAGACGGCACACGCGAGAGGGCCGCAAGGAAAAGACGAAAGCGCGCG
>Ga0315284_10017067_pt1 | contig 10293 bp, 7 predicted proteins | sample YL17G09_16_MG_FD_203696 | JGI IMG/M metagenome (GOLD analysis project Ga0315284, IMG submission 203696) | Sediment microbial communities from Yellowstone Lake, YNP, Wyoming, USA - YL17G09_16 | ecosystem: Environmental > Aquatic > Freshwater > Lake > Sediment | place: USA: Wyoming | collected...
GAAGTCAATACCTGCATTGTATCTAGCAGTTATCACATCATCTATCTTCAAAACTGACTGTGAACTTGTCGCATACTCTAACAAACTTGCAACACTATGACATACATCAACTGATGCAAACTTTCCAAGACTAGCAACACCAGTTATTGAATCACCCTTCGTCAAATGCTCAACATCTAACGGTGTCGGCAAATTCGATATCAACGGTCTAATATACGTCTTACTATCAATATTAACTGTAACATTTGCTGTACCATCAGTATGAGCGTAACCTAACAGTGTCTTTAGCGTTGCATCAAGTTCAATAGCTTCAACCATACCCTGGTAAGGTAAGTGCTTATATGAAATCTTAACTTGAGCTCCATCATGAGGTTCAGCAATATAATCCATATCAATCCACAATTGCTGACCATCAACAATTATTGCACTATCAAGAACTGTAATCCAATTGTCTACAGGAACAACACTATTTGTAACATACGCATTCACTCTAGCAGTAGGTATACTCTTATACGTCATCTGGAAATCTGCCGGATTAGATGACGGCGGTGAATAAATTGCGCCACTACTATTCACTAACACAAATTGATCAATATCGCCGCTTGAACTCTGTCGATACACAGGTGCCCAACCTGCAATAATAAGATCTAATGCAAGCGGCACGTACATTATTGACGATATCTTAGCAAATGAATATGGCGCATGAACTCCACCAGAAGGATGTCTAAACACTTGTCCTGAAATCATTGAAGGATTCTGTGACGTAAATGATTCTGTTGCTATCTCAGTAGTACCAGTAGGCGCAGTGTACACACCGCGAATCATCCAGACTTTGTTTGTAGCAAACGGCAAATATATTCGTCTAGATGTATTGCTTGTATTTGTCACGAACATTGTACGAGTACTACCATTAACAGACGTAGTCGATGACACTATCGGCGTCACACTTATTTGCTTATTGCGCATTGTTGTCTGATAGTTAGCAGCGTAACTATTAACTGTTCCAGTATGAGTGTAGTTCAACTGTTTTGAATGTCTCATTGAATACAATGACGTATCAGACATGTTAGTGCCTGATCGAACTATACCACTATGAGGATTGTAAGCTGCTTGTGCTATTGGAAAAGTCGCTGCATTTACATAGTTCACACTAAGTGTTTCATCGGGTACAAATGCCAAACCATGATTGTTTGGATACTGTACATCGTAAACAATCCAGATCTCTTGATTAGTTAGTGAAATATTAGTACCTAATGTAAAAGTAGCAGTAGCAGTTCCAGTATTTAACCACGAACCAACAACATCTACTAGTCCTACAGTATTCATATAGACATACGGTTTTGAATTCGGATCAGAATCATCAGTTCCAAGAATAATAGTTCCAACCGGTGAACCTGCAGGCGCTTTAACTACAATATTATTACCATTGGCCCAGTTACCAAGCCCAGTTGATCGATAATAATCTTGTGAAGAATCAGTATCAACAGTGTTAATTCTAACTACATTAGACACGACTGTCGTCTGTAAATCACTAATAGTAGTTCTGGTCTTGTCAGCTGCGCAGATTATTGAGTAACCTGTTATTGCAGCATCACTAAATGCATCGTACTTAATAGTAATTGGTCGTCGAACATTATTTTGTCCAGTCAACAATTCTTGTACAGATGACTTCAAGATTTCTTCATAAGCAATTTGTTTTCCAAACACAAGTTTGTGCCGCAAATCAATTGTATCTTGCTGTGCAACTGAATCATTAAACAATCCATCGGGCCTATCAGATATACCGCCAATTACGACATCTGATGCTTGCTGGCCATTCAAATCTTCATCAATGAACGGTGATATTGATCGTCTGAATACCAGTGCTACTGGAATTGCATAGACGTAGCCATCAACACTCTTAAGTTGTGATCTTGATGCAATATCTCCATTACCAGCTCTCCACAGACCATAATCACTAGTAGATGCGCCCATATTTGAGAAATTGAATGGATTTACGGGTAGTAATGCACCACCTTGAGCAAACGTGATAGCATCAAACACATTTGAATTCTGAGCATTTGGAGCAGCTACATTTTCTTGAATACGAATTCTATACTGAATCTGTACTCGTTTAGTAGTTTCAGGATAAACAGCTGCTATGATTGGATCAATAATGTCATCAGCCAATGTACTAGTAATATTTTGTACGTTGCCTTCTTTATAAATATGCGTAGCGTCAGGTTTGTAATCTGTTGATCCACCGGATATCATCGTTTTCCATACTTCAAGAAATATGAAGTCGTATCGATGATTACCGGCACCAAGTGAAGCTGCACTCAGATTAACATCAGAAGTACCAGAGGACAATACGTTTATTTGCCAGCCATTTACAAATGCAAAGTCTTGAGGCATTTGGAATTTGTTTGGCCAAGTAGCATTGAATGTAAATGATGAAGCATTTAAGAAGCCGCTTTGGGCTTGGTTTGAAATGTATTTCTGAAACTTGTCAGATATGACATCAGATAGGAGATTGAGTTCTGAATCAAGAACAGGCTTACCGTCTTGAAATATTAGAGTATCGAACCCATGAAATTCAGGCTGTAGTGTTCTAGATACTCCGGTGCCGTAATCAAATGTTGACATTATTTGCTCCTACTGTCATCTAAATATGATACCTATTTTTAGCTACTCTTTGTAACAAGTCAGATTTATTTTTCTTTTGACATATCAAATGCATAGTAATCGACTTTTGAAAAAAATTCTGGATCAGTTGGTTGCTCATAAGATTCACTCAGATTAAGAGAATCTTGCCTAAGTTTCGGATTAATAAACTGTTTGATTCTAATTACAGTAGTACCATCTTTGAGAGTTCCTATTTCAGCTGTCTGTCGATATTCAGATGTTTTTGTTTCTAATTTACCGGCAAGAATGTCTTTTACTTTATCACTAGTTAATGTGATAGATTTAAAGTTTGCAGAATCTAGCTCGTCTTGTAACTTCTTAGCTTCATCTTTTTTATCTTGTTTATAAATAGGTTCGTGCCAATCATTTGGATCATTATAAAGGTAGCCTTCTAAAATTAAGTTGCGATTTTCATCTCGCACATGTCTAAGACCTAATGATGTTTGCTCTGACTTATGCATTGCGTCAGCTGAAAATGCTAAAAATGGTTTATCTTTAAGAAGTTTTTGTAGTTCATCTGGTAATATGCTTATATATTTTGAATGAGTCGGTTTATTAGCACCTTTTTTATCGCCAGGTTTTACAATACTATCTATTGCAACTTTATTTGATGCTAACCAATGTAGCATTTGTTTTTGCTTTTTACTTTTAATTGATGTATCTGTTTGAAGCTTTGCTGTAACTCTTCGCTTACTTTTAGGATGTCGCTTCAAATATGTTTTTTGTTCTTCTAAAGACAAGTCATCCCACTTACGAGCTTCTTTCAAAAACTCACGCTGAATCACAGCTAAATGTCTCATAATTAGCTCCTATAGTAATTATACAGTCGATTTCTTGCCAAGCAATTTTTTGATTCTATCAAGCATTGATTTCTTTTCAGGTTCCAACTTCTTTTTTGCAGCATCTTCACGAATTTTTGTAAGGAATGGATCATTAGATTTTACAGGTTCTTTTACTGGTTCGGGCTTTGTCATTTCATCTATTTCATTTTTAACAGCATTGTCATCAGATATGTCAGGTTCTGATTTTGTTTCGGCTTCAGGGCCTTTGCTTGTTTGAGCTAATAGTTGGTCAATGTCAGTCTCTTCAGGCTGTTCAACTGTATCAATATCTGACGGCGTACGTTCTTTTTGTCGTTTGATGTCAGTTTGATCACTACGAGTTTTTTCAAGTTGTTTTTGGCGTTCTTCACGTCGCGTTTGTAATTCTTCTCTCTGAGCTCGTATTTTATCTATATTAGAGTCAAGTTCTTTTGATCGCCCTTCAAGTCTTTCACGTTGCGCAGTGAGTTTTTCACGAACACCGGCCATTTGCTTCTGAAATTCAATATATACTGGATCATCTGTAGCCTTAAATCTCGTCACTGCTGTCTGTTCTGGCTTTTTCTCACGTTCAATAAATTTCTGTTCGCCCTTTGTCACACTGTTAATTTTTGCATCGTCTTTTTCACTGATAAATCCAGTCTGCAATCGTGTAGGTTTTGTCCCTGTCGTTGCAGGATCTACAAAATATCCATCACCATACATCAACAAGTCAGTAGCGTCAGGTACCTTAAAGTCTTTAGCATCGTTTTCCATTTGCAATCTAAGGCACATTTTTGCGCCAATATTTTTCTGAATTTTAGACGGCAAACTCGACTTCGACGGCGACTGAGTCGCAAGTACTATATGAATACCTGCAGCCCGAGCAATTGTAAGTAGATGAGCAGTATCAGCTTCTAATTTTTTAGCATTTGCATTTTGATCGGGACTAAAAAGATCCATTGATTCATCTACTATTGTCACAATTCTATTCATCTTTTTACGTTGATCTGCAGGTATCAATTCAAAAATATTCTTTTCATCATCGTTCATTTTTTCAGGATCTTTAGTAATAAACCCATTCCACTGTTCAATATTTTTGAATCTTCCACCACTTATTTTCTCCATATTTCTTAAAAACTCTGATCGTCTATCAACTTCACTGCTTAATGCAGCAAATGCTTCTTCAGCTTCCTTTGCAGTAGTAGCTATAGGCCTAGCTAGATATTCACTTTCACTATATTGTTGAAATTCTCCGCCATGCTTTCCTACATCAATCAAAACTAATTTACATTCATCCGGCGATTTACCCATTTGAATCGAGTTTATAATACTCTGAATAAACACTGACTTACCTGATTTTGTAGCACCTGCAACCATTAAATGAGGTGTATCACTAAAATCATATGTCATCGTGTTATTGTCTTCATCTTTACCTAATGCAATTGGCAGCTTTGTAGGATTTTTAGAATCTCTTACGAATTTATCATTTGTAAGTAATTCTTTCATTGAAACAGAGTCTCTATCTTCAATTGCTGTTCCTTTTGGAACATGTACATCAATAGTTTTAGTTTTTCTATTTTCAGTAATTGTGACGTTTTCGTTTCTACCAACAAAACTGCTTATTGTATCTTTAGTGTCTCTATTCAATAGTTTGCGCGTAAACTTAACTTTATCTTCGTCTGACAAATCTTTAAGACTTAATTTGTATGTTATTACATTTGGACTGTTAGTTATGTCTGATACTTCAGCATTGATCTTCATTGCTTTCAACGCACGTGTCAATGACTCATTGTCTTGCTGAATCGATTCCAGTTTTTTAGAATTTGGAGGACTTGGATCACTTAAATTTGTTGCATCGCGATACAACTGATCTTGATTCTTTTTGACGTTTTCTATTGTTGTCTGATACTGCTCGTTTGATCTATCTCCGACACTTTTTAGTTTTTGTTCGTTTTCAGTTTGTAACTTTTGTTCTATTTGATCAGATAATATTTCTTCTTTTTGTTCTTTTGCAACAGATTCTTCATTGATTACATCAGATTTTTCAGGTAATTTCTTAGGCTCAGCGTCTGGACGATTTTCTTCTACAGTAACTTCTTTTTTTGTCACTGGCTTTTTCTTACTAACTTCTTTCTTCTTATCTTTAAGCTCTTGCTTTATCTGTTTAATGTGCTTTTTAGGTTTTGCTTTAACTTTAGTATCTTTCTTGTCAACTTTCTTAGATTTTGAACCCAACCATTGCTTATATAACTGCTTAAACAATGACTTTTGACGTTCATCACCACTCTTTAATGACTTAATCTTAATAGAAGGATTCTTACCACGTTTTGAACTCGGATTCTTAACTGTCCGATTACCCTCTTCTTTCAAAAAAGAAGCAGTAGAACGATTACGCTTGCTAGTCTTCTTTGCAATCTTGTACATGTCAGATTGCAAATGCTGCAAAAACTCGTTCTGTATCAAAGCAAGAAATTTCATGTCAGTCCTTTATGTCTATCTCTTTACTTAAACAACATATCATCTAAGTCATTTTGAAACTGCGTATAAGCCTTATCAAATGCAGACCCTTTAATTTTATCCTTTGGTTTCATTTTTGCTTTAAGCTTAATTGCCTCAGTAAGACTTTGCATTGCCTTATCTAGACTAGCATCATCATCAGCTCTTGATAATCTTCGTTTGAAATTTTCTTTAATTTCAGACAACATGCCTTCATCTAACTGTCCTGTGCTTTTTAACTTTTCAACAATCTTAAACCCCATAATACCAGCATAATCAAAAATGTTACCGTTTGCAATGTCAGACTTCTTTGTTGCATCTGGCTTAGCTTCATGCTCTAAAACATCACTAACTAATGCATGTCTTAACAAACTCTTTTTGAATTACTGCAAAGTGTTTCATAAGCTCAGCTTTCAATACTTGTTAACGTATGCACGTCTATAATCTGTTTTAACTTAATTCAATACTAGAATTACATTTTAGCATAACCATCTTGCCAATCTTCATCATCTTTATGCTTAAGCATATACTTCAAATCTTTTATTTCTTCTTCATTCATAGGAATTGATGCTAGCTTTTCACCTGCCATTGTAAGCTTACTAACCATACTAGCAGCAGTATCTAAATACTTATTTTTCAATTTCTTGTCATTAGTCATTACGGCTTTATTAAAATTATCACGCATAATAAACATAGGATCTTTTTTCAACACGTCTGCAGGAGTCATGTACGGATTATTAAATGCGCTTGAAGCAACTGAATTAAACATGCCCCAACTTAACATTCTAGCTGTTTCTGCAGTCAATGGTCTATCAAAACTATTAGCAACATCGCTAATTAAGTTTCTAAATTCATCATGCGAATAATCATTCTTAATCTTTTTCAAAACTTGAGCTGAATCTGTAATAGATGTATCAGTATCTGATTCTGGTAATTTATCAGATAGTTTACTAATAGCATCAACTATAGTATCGAACTCTTCTACATTTTTAACTTTCTCGAGCTTATCAATATTTGACTGAATATCTTTTTGTATTTCTAGAAACTTTGCATCAGCATTTTTCGGAAAAGTAATACTAATTTCAAGTGCATCACCCAATTCTTCATCAAATGAATCTTTATCACCTTTTTCTAAACTTGATCTAGCACTAGTAAGTATATCAAGCATGTCACCTATATCAGATATTGCACTATCATATTTGCTAAACTCACTTTTCTTTTTATCAAACGTCTCTCTAACGGCTGAAGTATCTTTACGAGGTTTTGCAGTAATCTTTCTTTTGCTTTTTGGATGACGCTTCAAGTAAGCCTTTTGCTCATCAATAGACAAGTCATCCCACTTACGAGCTTCTTTCAAAAACTCGATTTGAATTCGCGCTAAATGATTCATGCGATGTTCCTTCTTAGAATGTCAATCTCAAAACTCGTTCTGTATCAAAGCAAGAAATTTCATATTACTCTATAATCCTTTCACACTTCTACTTCTCAACTATAGCACTTTTATAAACTCAACTACAAATATCTATCAGGTTGAGTCTTAATATTCTGTATAGAATCCTCCCATAACGGAATACTACTCTTATACATTCGTCTAAGTACATCCCATTCATGAGAATACTTTGCCAAAAAATATATCTCATGATCACCACATTGCTCTAAAAACACTTTAACCTTTTCGATATCTTCATCGTGCACTTTCTTCTTCAACTCTATATACACGTTTGACGGCCAAATATGAAACTGATCTAACAGTAAAATGTCAGGTATATATACAGTAAATCGTTCGTGATCCAATTCAAATATTTCAGGCTCATACTTATACTTCACATTATTCAATTTCAACATCCTGCAAAAATTAGCCTCAATCATACTCCTTACGTAATGCCCTACATCTTTTCTATACCCTCCATAACCCCAATTCATACCGACATTATCAGCACCTTTAGCATGAATAGTACCAAGAGTTGCTTTCATTATTCTCTTTGCTAAATTACTAGCAACTAACGGAGCATCTGGAAACAATTGTTGATACATATGCGTTGTCAAATTATGAGTTTCAATATGCTGCGGTAGTCGCTGTACAATTGCAAAACAATATCTACAATATATTTGATCTTCAGTGTCACTTAACTGACAATCTAACTGTCGGTCTTGCACGTGCTTATGCTGATTGATATCAAAGTCGCGCTCCCATTGTAAGCGTAATTTATTCCTAGTTTTTAATGTCGTGCCTATATTTTGCTTATGTTCGTCTGATAGTTTCAAGCCAATTCTACCACTAGACATTGCGTCTGTAATTGACTGACTACAAACCACATTGACACAATATTGATCCTTGTATTCTTGAATAGCCATATTATGATCGACCTTAATATGACTAGACAAATCACTCTTCATTAAATTACAGATATGACAATGAATCTTGTTATATGTGTCAACAGTACCATACTCTTTCTTATTACATTTATGACAAGTACTATCATTATAGTCGTACGGTAATTTGTCAAAACATTCAATACAGTATCTTTTGTCTTTACTTTGCCAATAAGTATTTATGCCTCTAGCTATATTCTGTCTAACTTGTTCATCCAGCTGCTTACCGTAATTAAAGTGCTTCTTTCCAGACATTGATTCAGCATGCTGTCTGCCAATCTCATCAATTGACAATTTTTGATCTGGAAATTCTTCAATAAACATATCATACGTATATTTGTGTCGTTTCAAATGACTCAATGTAATAAGTCTAATTCTGGACATAACTTCATCATTTGTCTCACGTAAACATAATGGACATACAATAAAACTCTCTAACTGTTCACACTGTAGTCTTTTCTTAGCTGCTCGTCGTTCTAGTGTCTTATGTCTATCTTTACTTTTGGTTTCATGTACACTATCTGCTATTTTTTGTCTATGTTCTTTACTAAGTATTCGACCCTTCATTGACGGATTTTGTATCATTAATTCAATACGTCTAGTTTTAATCTCTTCATTAGCCCAACTCGCTTTTAATGCTTTACTAGTTTTAGCTTTTGACTCATCATCGCGTTTTCTTGATTCTATCAAATTTTTTGAATATATTGAAGCATCAGAAAATTGTCTTAAATACTCTTCTACAGTCATACCATGCTGTGACTTAATATGTGAATCTAAACGTCGTTTAACATCATGACATATACGACAATATACAAATTCATCAGTGTCATAATCCCGTTTTTCTTTACCCAATTTTGATTTACAGTCATTACATCTAACAATGGTCGCATACTTTGATTCAACAAGCACTTCATTGCCACAAGTCACGCATTTTCGCTGATACACATGAACCTCAATTCTCTACAATAAAAAAGACAGTATACCCATGAATATAGATATACTGTCCTATGATAAGAATTTACACTAATCTTATGCAGCTTACAACATACACTAAAACGTCAATCTCCAACAGATTGTCAGCGTAGATGTACTTGGTTTGTTCCAGACAGGGAACGTATGATAGTTCACCATGTCTCCGCCGCCCGACGATATTGATCCAGTCCCGCCAAATAATGACATTTCAACAAGCGCACCAACAGCTTCAGTATCATTATACACTGTCTCGAATTCAACTATGTTTGTACGAGTCAGTGACTCAACACCCAGCGTATCTACATAATACACTCGATTAAATATCTTTCTAAACAACTCATTAACAAGTGCTGTTTGCGCTGCTGTTGCAACTGGCGGATTCTGCAAATCCCAACCAGGATCACCAGTACCAACTGCCAATGTCTTCAACCCAGGAATATACGTTCCCAAGCCTGCATTATCTGACATTACTTGTGCCATCAAATAAGAAGCTTGATCTACAATAACATTTTGCTCTACACGTGTCTCGATAGTACCATCTTTATGCTTCATTGTCATAAAAATGTCGCCACGCTTAATCCATCGATAATTAGTCTCTTGCATATTTCCTCCAAATTTGTTAGAATTTTCTCTTCTCAGTAGTTCCATCTTTATGCTTCATCACACCAATAGCTGCATCATTTCTAATCTTAGGCACTTGCTCTTTCATTGCCGGTGCTGCCTTTTTAGCCTGCTTAATCTGCATTAAAATCCTCCAAAGAATCGCTCAATCCAGAAGAACAACATATCTGTAGACTCATTAGTAATAGAATCTAAATCATTTGTTGTAAACGGATGAGCATTTGTTTCGTGACAAAACCCATATTCATTATCTACAGTTGTAACACTCTCAAGATACGGTATTGCAAATCTCATCATCACTTGCTCAATAGGCAACTCAAATTGCTCTCTAGCCAATATACCAAAATTAACTTTCTCTTTTATG
>Ga0315284_10017069_pt1 | contig 10293 bp, 8 predicted proteins | sample YL17G09_16_MG_FD_203696 | JGI IMG/M metagenome (GOLD analysis project Ga0315284, IMG submission 203696) | Sediment microbial communities from Yellowstone Lake, YNP, Wyoming, USA - YL17G09_16 | ecosystem: Environmental > Aquatic > Freshwater > Lake > Sediment | place: USA: Wyoming | collected...
GAGTTGAAGAAGGATCTCAGAAAGTACGAGACCTTCGACTGACGGATATGAACGACGGTTCGGATTTTTATACAAAGCTCGAGTTCCACAAAATCATCTCGAGGATAGCCGACTGCGCGGCGACGGATCTCGGCCGGGAGAGTGCCCGGCAGGTCGGCCTACTTCCGTCCCTCCGAGACGTCCATCAGGCACTCCGTCAAGTCTCTGAGATGAGGAGTTTGCTCGAGGCGGATGCTCCACCGCCATTCGATGGAGTTCTCGACATCCGGTCAAGCTTGCAGCGGGCGGCCATCGTTGACAATACGCTCACCGCTCAGGAACTTCGAAGTATCGCCAATGTTATCTCGGCCAGCCGACGGCTGAAATCCTATTTCTCTCAGCGGGCAGAGCAAGGTCCATTGCTTGCCGAGTTAGCTCAAGAGATTGCTGTGGAGAAGGTTCTTCAGTTCAACATCGAAGAGGCAGTCGACGAATTGGGGGAGGTAAGGGACAATGCAAGCCACGATCTTAAGCGCATACGCCGCGCAATTTCCGATGTGGACGAAGCTCTTCGCGGCCGAATGCTGTCGATTCTGAGGCAGGCGCTCACGCAGGGGTGGGCACAGGAAGACCTCGTCACGACCCGCGATGGGCGGTTGGTTCTCCCGGTGAAGGCGGAGCACAAGCATCATGTTCCGGGCTTCATCCACAGCATTTCCGCCAGCGGCGCGACCGTTTTCCTTGAACCGGCTGAGACACTTGAACTGAACAACAGCCTTCGAGCACTGCAATTCGATGAGCAGCGTGAGATCGCACGCATCCTCAAAGCATTGACTGGACAGGTTGCGGCTTGCAGAGAAACGTTAGGCAATGCAGTGGAAGTCCTTCGACTACTAGATCTTATCTATGCAAAGGCCAGGTATTCTCTCGCAACCAGCGGTTCTGCCCCGACGGTGGATGAGAAACAATACGTTCGATTGCTCGGCGCAAGGCATCCGATCCTAGTGGAATCCTTGCCGCTGCAGAGGGTGATCCCGCTCGATCTGGAGATCGGCGAGAAGTATCGCACTCTGGTAATCACGGGGCCCAATGCCGGGGGCAAGACCGTTGCCCTCAAGACAGTCGGATTGCTATGCTTGATGGCGTTGGCCGGACTCCATATTCCTGCTTCTGCTGATTCGCATGTCCCTTTTCTCACCCAGTTCTTTGTGGATATCGGTGACGACCAATCGATTGAGCGGGATCTCAGCACATTCACATCACATCTCAAGGTTCTCCGCACCATTTGCGAGAAGGCAGGCCGTTCCACCCTGGTTCTCATAGACGAGCTTGTCCCCGGAACCGATCCTATGGAAGGCGGTGCCCTGGGAGCTTCCGTGTTACTCTGGCTCACATCGCGCGAAGCCCTCACGATCGTCACTACCCACAACAGCTTCCTGAAGACTCTTGCCTCATCAACAGATTCACTTGAAAATGCTTGCATGCAGTTCGATCATGCCAATCTGACCTCGACGTTCAGATTGCAGATTGGGCTGCCTGGGAGTAGCTACGCCCTCGTGATCGCCGAGCGTCTTGGCTTGAGCAGTCACTTGATATCTGATGCAAGAAACTACCTTAGCAACGATAGTGTCCGGCTCGAAAGACTACTGACTCAACTCGAGGAGCGTCAGAGAGCGCTTGAGGTCGAAGCAACCCGCCTCGCACAAGAATCTGAGCGATATCACGAGATCGCCTTGTCATATGAATCCAAGGTCCAGTCGTTGAAAGCTGAAACATCCACAACCAGGCGTAGGGCATTGCAGGATGCCAAGGACTTTTTCCAGAAAGCCCGGTTGGACGTCGAGAACATTATCAAGGAAATACGAACGGAGCACGCTTCCTCGAAGGCTGTAGGACATGCACGGTCAGAGATGCGGCGCATTGAAGCAGCGGTTGACGAGGAAATTGCCGCTCCGAGGCCAAAACCAGGGGGGGAGGGTGGAGGTGTCTCAGTGGGGGATATCGTGAGATTGGTCCACAGTGACGAGGTGGGCGAGGTTTTGGAACTTGTAGAAGACGATCAGTGTATTGTTGTTATCGGTTCCATGAAACTCCGAGCAAGTAGGTCTACTTTGACCTCCGTAAAACATGAGACTGCTCGACAGCGAATGCCCCACTCACAGGCTGATGTGCAATTGCTGGGAAAACGTCAGATCGATGTCAGAGGGCTTCGTGGAGCGGAAGCCACGGCCGTGATCGACAAGTTCCTCGACAGCGCTGTCTTGACCGGTTTGCCGAGTATTGATATCGTCCACGGCAAGGGCACAGGCGCGTTGAGGCGACTCATTGCCCAGACCCTGAAGGATCATCCCCAGGTAAAGTCCTTTCACCTGGCTGAGTGGAACGAGGGAGGAGACGGAGTTACCGTCGTCGAACTGAAGTAGAGCATATGAATACCAGAATCCGTCGCGTGCTTGTGGCAAATAGGGGAGAAATCGCTGTCCGAGTCATTCGAGCGTGTCGTGATCTGGGGATCTACTCCATAGCCGTTTTTTCCGATGTCGACCGAGAGCTTCCTCATGTACGTCTAGCAGATGAGGCCTACTGTCTGGGGGATCCTGCTCCCAGACAAAGCTACCTGAACATTGAGCGAATCGTGGACGTTGCTAGGACGGCAAAGGCCGATGCCATTCATCCCGGCTATGGCTTCCTCGCGGAGAATCCACGATTCGCGCAAGCTGTTTGCAGCGCTGGGTTTATCTTCGTCGGACCACCAACAGAGGCGATCAGTCTCATGGGTGACAAAGCCGAAGCAAGACGCCTGGCGGCTAGATGTGGTGTTCCGATTCTACGGGGAATTGAAATCTCAGACAATTCCGACGACTCGGTCACCAGCAACATTGACGACAGAGATTTTCCGCTTCTCGTTAAGGCGGTTGCAGGCGGTGGTGGAAAAGGCATGAGGCTGGTCTGCCGACGCGAGGATCTCGCGTCGGCTGTGCGAGCAGCCCGGTCCGAGGCACTCAACTCCTTCGGTGATTCGCGAGTATATGTGGAAAGGTATCTGGAAGAAGCTCGACATATCGAGGTGCAAGTGCTTGCGGATCAATACGGTCACACCGTTCACCTCGGAGAACGCGAATGCAGCATCCAGCGTCGCCACCAAAAGATTGTCGAGGAGTCTCCCTCCGTTGCCATAGATGACCAACTCCGTGCTCAACTCGGCACCGCAGCTGTGATGCTAACCCGCGAATGCGGCTACTGCAATGCTGGGACAGTGGAGTTTCTCCTAGACAAGAACAAGCGCTTCTATTTTCTCGAGATGAACACGAGGGTGCAGGTTGAGCATCCAGTCACCGAGATGGTCACGGGTGTTGACATCGTTCAGCAGCAGTTGAGGATTGCCGCTGGGGAGCACCTCGACGTAGCGCAAGAGGCGGTGCGAATCAGGGGCCATGCCGTCGAATGCAGAATCTACGCTGAGGATCCGCTGAACAACTTCTTTCCCTCACTAGGTCGATTGAGATACCTCCGTACGCCCGTGGCATTCCATACGCGTGTAGACATTGGATTCGACGAAGGAAACACAGTGCCGGTGCAGTACGACCCGATCATTGCAAAAGTGCTCTGTCATGGCAGGACCCGAACGGAAGCCCTAGATCGGATGGTTTCCGCACTTTGTAGATTCCACGTTGTCGGCGTCGCGACCAATCTTTCGCTATGTCGCTGGATCATGGAACACGAGCGCTTCAGGCGCGGAGACTTCCACACGCGGTTCCTTGACACGGCTTTCGATCCACAGACTTCACTATCGCCTCCGCAGAAACTTCAAACCATCGCTGCAATCGTTGCGGCAGCATGTAGTCTCAGAGAGAGCCCTCGTGCGCTCACAACGGACGGAGTTGTATCTGCTGAGACGTGGCGGAGACGAGTCTTCGACTGAACTGGAGAACCATGCCGTGAAGCTGCGATACGCTGTTGTAGGTTCAACCACGCATAAACTGGAGTTTCCATCCAACGAAGTCGTGGTGCTCAACGGCAAGAGCTTGAAGTATGACCTCAAGCGCATAGATGAATGTTGCTATTCTTTACTGATCGAAGGCTTCTCGCATGAACTCCTACTTATGGAGGCTTCACAAGGACATTATGCCCTCCAAATCGGAACGTATTCCTTCGATGTCAGAATCGATCGGCTTGATCCGCTCCTACGCGAAAAGACTCAGCAAGGCAAGGAAGCTGGTGCGCACACGATGACAATTCAGGCACCGATGCCGGGGATGGTGGCACGCGTACAGGTGAAGCCGGGGGATCACGTCGCTTCTGGCGGTGCAATCCTCGTTCTGGAGGCGATGAAAATGGAAAACGAGATCCGCTCGCCCTGCGCTGGCATTATCAAGACGGTCCATGCGAAAGAGCACACTCAGGTCGAACGTAACGACGCACTGGTTTCTATCGAGGTGTTATGATCGAACCGGTCGTAAACGTTGATTTGGCGAAAGAACATGGACTGACGGAAGAGGAGTATGATCGCATTCTGAAGATCCTCGGGCGAGTGCCGACATACACAGAACTGGGCGTTTTCAGCGTCATGTGGAGTGAGCACTGCAGTTACAAGAATTCGATTGCAGTGCTCAAGACTTTGCCTCGGTCGGGAAAGAACTTGCTGGCCTCAGCTGGAGAAGAGAACGCAGGACTCGTTGACATCGGTGACGGACTAGCCGTGGCGTTCAAGATCGAAAGCCACAACCACCCCTCGGCGATCGAACCGTACCATGGGGCTGCTACTGGTGTGGGTGGAATCCTGAGGGATGTGTTCACGATGGGAGCACGCCCTGTGGCCGTCCTGGACTCGCTCCGCTTTGGCCTGCCGGTAGACGACAAAGTGCGCCACATATTGCGAGGCGTTGTCAAGGGAATAGGGGACTACGGAAACAGCTACGGAGTACCTACTGTCGGCGGCGAAGTGTACTTCGCGGAGTGTTACCGCGACAACCCGATCGTCAACGCGATGGCAGTCGGAGTAATCAAGATCGGTCAAATAGCACGATCCCAGGCCTCCGGTGTAGGCAATCCTGTGCTGATTGTAGGTTCGTCAACGGGCCGTGATGGCATCCACGGTGCAACATTTGCCTCTGAAGAGATCTCGGACGAATCCGAGACCATGCGATCGGCCATTCAGGTCGGTGACCCCTTTACCGAAAAGCTCCTTCTCGAAGCGACACTTGAGGCAATCAGAAGCGAATCCCTTGTTGGTCTGCAAGACATGGGTGCAGCTGGGATTGCTTGTTCCACAAGCGAGACCAGCGCAAAGGGTCACGTCGGCATGGTTATTGATCTTGATCGTGTCCCGAAGCGGGAGAGAGGCATGACTGCCTACGAACTAATGCTGTCAGAGTCACAGGAGCGTATGCTCCTAGTAGTTAAGCTGGGCCAGGAGGAGACAGTCAGGCGCATATACGCGAAGTGGGACATCCACCTTGAGGAGATCGGTCGAGTCACTTCGGGCACTGCTTTGATCGCCTATCACAACGGCAAAAAGGAAGTGGATGTCCCGGCCGAGTCGCTCGTCCTTGGAGGAGGGGCTCCGGTTTACTCCAGAGAATCGCGCGAACCGGCGTACCTATCGCGTCTTCGCTCTGTTGATCTAAACGCTCTCCCGAAGCCGAATGATCTTGGAGCTTGCCTTCTTCAGCTGCTCGCGTCGCCCAACATCGCATCCAAGAAGTGGATCTACCAGCAGTACGATTCCATGGTCCGAACCAACACAATTATCCAGGATGGGGGAGATGCTGCCGTCGTCAGGCTGAAGGACACGCAGAAAGCGCTGGCACTGACAACCGACTGCAATGCGCGATACGTCTATCTGAATCCACGAAGGGGCGCGCAGATCGCTGTAGCTGAGGCAGCGAGAAATGTTGCGTGCGTCGGTGCTAAGCCGATTGCCATCACAAACTGTCTGAACTTTGGTAACCCCTATGATCCGGAGGTCTTCTGGCAATTCAAGGAAGCTGTGGCTGGCATCGGCGACGCGTGTAGGGTCTTTGATACGCCTGTGACAGGTGGCAATGTGAGTTTCTACAATGAAGGTCCAAACGGTGCAATTTACCCAACACCGGTAATCGGGATGCTTGGCCTCATTGACGATACTGCGCACGCGTTGACAATCGGCTTCAAGAACGAGGGCGATGCCATCCTATTACTCGGACGGCTCCGCGGAGATGTCGGAGGATCCGAGTATTTGCGGGTGTGCCACGGACTAGTCGCCGGAGATGTTCCATATCTCGACCTTGAGCTTGAGAGCCGACTACATGCGCTGTGCGTGCGCCTCGCTGAGCTAGGATTGATCAATTCAGCACACGATGTAAGCGAGGGAGGAGTCGCGACCTGCATCGCTGACTGTTGCCTTCTTTCCCATGGCCACCTTGGTGCACGAATCAAGCTGAACTACAAGACACGTACCGACTTCCAGCTCTTTGCCGAGGACCAATCCGTTGTCGTCGTCTCCGCGCGTGCCAACAACGTGCAGGGCATCGAGGCTGTCAGTTCCGAGTTTGCTCTTCCGTCTCTCATTCTCGGAAGCGTGGAGCCTTCGCAGCTTGATTTCGATGGCTTCATACGGCTACCGGTCGAAACACTTGCCGAGGAATGGGAGGGAGCGCTAGAGAGAGCAATCGAACGAGGAACAGCGGATGCAAGTTTACATAAGCTATCTTAGATAACAATTCTTCTTGACCCAATCCTCTCCGCACATCGTTGCTCAACGCCGCTGGACCGCACCAGCGATTCTGTGGGCGCTCTTCAGCGTCTCATCAAACAGTAGCGTCCCGCTGAAGTGAATGTTTGCTGCTCCCTCGAGAACCACATGTTCGTACCCGCGGTACGTGATTTCGAAGCGAACTGTCACCGTCTCACCGCCCCGCGTATGAACGTGCACGGGACTGCAAAGCCCACTTGATGCGTTAGCGACGATGGCACAGGCAACCGCACCGGTTCCACACGCCAATGTTTCAGCTTCCACGCCGCGCTCATATGTACGCATGATGACCTCGTTGTTGCGCATAATTATCAGGTCAACGTTCTTTCCGTAAGGCGCGAAGCGCCCGTGATATCTGATGGACCGACAAAGGGATACGATGTCCATCTCATCAAATTGCTCAGGTGTCCTGACAACCTGCTCGGCTGGGAATACGACATGAGGCGCACCGCTGTCCACGACGTAGCCCCTCAACTCCCGGCCAGCTATCTCAAGTCGAAGGTTAGCGTCGATGATAGAGGGATTCTTCATTGAGAGACATACATTCTCCCGTTTTACCTCAGCATGATACCTGTCGTTCCCGAACGTAAATTCGACGGAATTTCTTGCGGAGTACCTCAGCCCGAAGTAGTAGACTGCCGCTCGTCCTCCATTTCCACACATCGCCCCTGCCGAACCGTCAGCGTTGAAATACATCATCTCGAAGGCTGCGAGGTGAGTCGGCTGGAGCACAATCAACCCGTCGGCACCAACTCCCCGATGTCGATCGCACACAGCCCGCGAGAACTCAACCCACGCAATTCCAAGATGTCCATCAAGGTTGTCGATCAGGACAAAGTCGTTGCCTGCCCCACTGACTTTGACAAACTGAACTCTCGTCATTGCGCTTCCAGGAAAAAGAAAGCCGCCCACTCAGGCGGCTTATGTGTGGAGATGCGGGGAATCGAACCCCGGTCCGAAGAGAAGACCACCAGAACATCTACACTCGTAGCCCGCTCTTAGGTTTGCCTACGACGACCGGAGCAGGCGCGGTGTTCGCAGGCCTTCCCAGAAGTTCTAGCCTCAAGGCTCTGGGTGCACCTTGAAGCGAGCCTCAGTAGGTCGACACCCTATCGCAATCCCCGAGGCAAGATCGCGTAGAATGGGTTGCCTTAATTAGGCAGCCAGTGCGTAGTTGTAGTTCGCACTTATTGTTTTTTCCGCTTCTTTCCTCCTTGCAGAGGCCCTTTCAGGACGTGCACGCGGAGAGCACGGAGTGCCATTCTGACCATCCTCATCCCCGTCGAATCCATTTCATCCCCTCGATTACAATATAATGCCTCCATGTCCATTTTGCAAGTGGCCGGTATCATTTTCTTGGAGAGCTGTTCCGCATCAGTGTCCCCTTTAGGTATTCAAACGCCTCCTCAGGCGAATCGACCATCTTGATGTAATTCAAATCCTTCCTTGAGATCATCCGATACCGGATTAGAGCCTTGAGGTTCAGTATTTCCTCCCAGTATTTCTTCCCATAGATGACAACCGCCAAAGGTTTCGTGACCTTGCCCGTCTGTAAGAGGGTCAGCGCTTCCATCAGTTCGTCCATTGTCCCGAAGCCGCCTGGAAAGACTACCAGGGCCTTCGCGAGATATACGAACCAGAGTTTCCTCATGAAGAAATAGTGAAATTGGAAATCGAGGCCCTCTGTGATATATGGATTCGAAAACTGCTCCGCGGGCAGTGTGATGTTGAGACCGATTGATTTCCCACCTGCGGTCAACGCTCCACGATTCGCAGCTTCCATGATGCCAGGCCCGCCTCCCGAGCAGACAACGAATTTGTGGTCATCATCAAGCGACATGGCCCACTTTGTTACCATGGCTGAGAGCTTTCGAGCATCCTCGTAGTATCGGGACATCTCATAATCATTTTTTGTCTGCTCATACGCTTGCAATAGTTTCTTAGAGGCAACGCGTTTACGCTGAATCTGTTCGCGGACTTGGCGATATCGCTTGAGAGACTCCTTTCGCGACTTCACACGGGCGGACCCGAAAAACACTATCGTGCTCTTGATCCCGTGTTGACGGAACCTCCGTTGGGGTTCTAGGAACTCCGCCAAGATTCGGAGTGTGCGAGCATCAGGACTGCGCAGAAACTCGATGCTTGTGTAGGCGCGTTCCGCTTTCTTCTTTCGTCTACCCATGATTAGCTACACGTAGCGGCCGCCATCAACAACGATGGTTTGGCCAGTGATATATTGCGAAGTAGTTGCAAGAAAGATAACTAAGTCTGTAACATCCGAAGGCTTACCATATTTGCCCAACAAGATTCTTCGACGTGCAATGTGTTCGACCTCTCCCCTTTCCTCACCGGTCATGACGATTGTGCCGGGAGCCACGGCGTTCACAGTGATGCGCGGAGCCAAGGCCTTTGCCATACACCGCGTCAGCATCAGAACACCTGCTTTCGACACGCTGTACGGCATGTGCTCGGACCACGCCTGCAGACCACCCAAAGAGGCTATGTTGATGATCCGTCCACCATTCTTTCTCCGGAGCATCACATCCGAGACACATTGCGACGTTGTGAATACTCCCTTTAAATTTGTGTCGACGACTCTGTCCCATGTTTGTTCGCTCGTCTTGCGAAAGGGGCTCCTTAAGAAGATCGCGGCGTTGTTGACCAGCACATCAATCCTGCCGAACTCACGGATCACTCTGGCCACCATGGCTTTGACCTGCCAACGCTTCGTGACATCCGCGTGCACAGCTATTGCTCTCACGCCTCTTTGACGGATTTCCCCGACAGTCTTCGCCGCTGAAGCCTGCGATGTATTGAAAGCTATGACAACATCAAATCCCTTCTCGGCAAAGGCAAGAGCGATCTGCCGTCCGAGGCGAACTGCTCCCCCCGTAACTACCACGACTTCACGTTTAGAATTCACTCGCTTTTTCATGCGCACTCAGTGCACCCGGCGAAGAACTAGAACCCCTTCAGCAATGGCCGTCAGAAAATGCACGGCAGTCGCGGCGTGGTCCTCTTTGCGCAGTGCCTTTTCAGGATTGACCTCCAGTGCGTGAATGAGATCGCGTAGCGAAGCCCAGCTACCGTGCGAAGAAGTCCTACCGGTTGATTCACAAGGGAGGAAATTGTCCTGCAAATGATGAAGAAAAGTAAGCAAATCTTCTCCGAAACACGGACCGGCGCACTCCGGACTGTCGACTATCTTGCGAGACATCACCCGTGCCTGTTCACGAATCGACTCCAGCGACGACGAGTCTCCTGATTCAGTACCAACGCGTGACATTCGGCAGAAGCGTTACAACGATAATGATAAGCATGAATGCCATCCTGAGACCGGTTCTGGACGCAAGTCTTGAGATCCCTGTTACATCGGCCTGCTATGGCTAAGGCCGAGACGATGGTTCCCATGTGCCCGAAAAACGAAAAGCCTGGGCATCCACCCAGGCCGTTCTCAGAATGGCCGTCGAGCCTCGTGCGTCCACCAGGACTCGAACCTGGAACCCGCTGATTAAGAGTCAGCTGCTCTACCAAATTGAGCCATGGACGCAGAAAACCGCATCCAAGCAAGCCTATTTTGC
>Ga0315284_10017070_pt1 | contig 10293 bp, 5 predicted proteins | sample YL17G09_16_MG_FD_203696 | JGI IMG/M metagenome (GOLD analysis project Ga0315284, IMG submission 203696) | Sediment microbial communities from Yellowstone Lake, YNP, Wyoming, USA - YL17G09_16 | ecosystem: Environmental > Aquatic > Freshwater > Lake > Sediment | place: USA: Wyoming | collected...
CCAACCTGTGACTAGGAGAGTGAGCACCTGTCGACGTAGCAGGAGACCACTGAGGGGCCGTCCAACCTCCATTGCATGCCATTCAACTGCTCCAGCCGGCACCTTGCCAGCCAAATGGCCCAGTGTATAGGTAATCCGCCGTCGCGCCTGCTATAATTGGGCCGGCCGCTCATGCGTTCCAGCCACGTCTCCAGCTTCCTAGGTGCGGGTTTGTGGCTGTCCGTGGCGAGCAACTCCCGAGTGGGAGTCCGGCGCTTGGGTTAGAATAGCCGCGTCGGACCGATCGAACCGTCGACACACCATGCCAGAAGAATCAGAGTGGCAGACGCGTCAACGTCTCGTTGATCCAAGGCTTGAGGCGGCTGGGTGGCAGGTCGTCTGCTTCAACCCGTCTCGGCCGCTGTCCTCAGTCACGCGCCATGCCAGCAAAGAGTACCCCACCGACAACGGGCCGGCGGACTACGCCCTTGTCGTGAACGGGCGAATCCTCGGGATCGTTGAGGCCAAAAGGCTCAGCCTCGGGCCCCAGGGGGTGCTGACCCAGGCCGAGCGCTATTCGAGGGGAGCCACCGCCAACCCGCTGGACTTCGACGGGTTCCATGTTCCATTTCTGTACTCAACTAATGGCCAAGTGATATGGTTCCACGACGTTCGCCATGCCCTTAACCGGTCTCGCCGGATTGCGGGGTTTCACACTCCCGCGGCTTTGGAGGAGATGCTCGGTCGTGACTTGTCCGCTGCGTGCGACCGGATGCTCAAGATGCCGAAGGACCATCCCAAGGTCCGTCCCTACCAGGTTGAGGCAAACGCTGCGATCGAACGCGCCATCGCCGACCGTAAGCGGCAGATGCTAGTCGCCATGGCGACCGGGACCGGCAAGACATTCACCATGGTCAATCAGGTCTACCGTCTGATTGAATCAGGTGTGGCCAAGCGCATTCTGTTCCTGGTCGATCGCCGCGCGCTCGCAGCTCAGGCGGTTCGGGAGTTCGCATCATTCGAAGCACAGCCAGGGCTGAAGTTCGACAAGATCTATGAGCTCTACAGTCAGCGGTTCCACCGCGACGACTTCGATGACCTCACCTTCGACCCCACTGTCTTGCCGACCTCGTATCTACAAAACCCTCAATCAGGCCATGCTTTCGTCTACGTTTGCACTATCCAGCGCATGGCCATCAACCTCTTCGGCAGAACCGCCATCCTGGAGCGCCCAGATGAACCCGCAGAGGAAGAGGAGGTTGAGTGGATCAATATCCCCGTCCACGCTTTCGACCTGGTCATCGCTGACGAATGCCACCGGGGATATACGACGGCAGAGCTTTCCGTGTGGCGAAACACGCTGGACCACTTTGACGCCATCAAGATCGGCCTGACTGCCACGCCTGCGGCGCACACGATGGCGTACTTCAAGGAGCCAGTGTTCCGGTACGAGTACGATCGAGCCGTGCGTGAAGGATACCTCGTGGACTATGACCTTGTGGCGCTCAGGTCTGATGTCCGCATTAAGGGCATCTTCCTGAAGGAGGGCGAGAAGGTCGGCATTGTGGACACCGCCACCGGGGCTGAGCAGATGGACATGCTCGAAGACGAGCGCGAGTTCGATGCCTCAGAAGTTGAACGTAAGGCGACGGCCCCGGAATCTAACCGCAAGATCCTTGAAGAGATGAACAAGTACGCTCTGGAGCACCAGGAGCGCTACGGCCGATTTCCCAAGACGCTGATCTTCGCCATCAATGACCTCCCGCACACGTCGCATGCTGACCAGCTGGTGGACATCGCGCGGGACATATTCGGGCGGGGGGATGCCTTCGTTCAGAAGATCACCGCGAAAGTGGACCGGCCTCTTCAGCGGATTCGGGAGTTCCGGAACCGGCCAGAGCCAGGTGTCGTCGTCACCGTGGATCTGCTCACCACCGGCATCGACATTCGCGACTTGGAGTTTCTGGTGTTCCTGCGGTTCGTCAAGTCGCGCATCCTTTTCGAGCAGATGCTGGGCCGGGGTACTCGCAAGGGCGACAGGTTCGCGCCGGATAAGTCGCACTTCACGGTGTTCGACTGCTTCGACGGTACCCTCTTTGAATACTTCCGGCAGGCAACAGCCATGACAGTCGAGCCGCCCGAACGCGAGTCCAGGACGATCGCTCAGGTTGTCGATGACGTCTGGCAGAACCGTGATCGGGACTACAACGTCCGCTGCCTCGTTAGGCGTCTCCAACGCATCGAGAAGGAGATGTCGGGAGACGCCCGGGAGATGTTCGCGGCGTTCATCCCTGGAGGCAACCTCGCCGGCTTCGCCAGCCAGCTCCCGAGCCTGTTGCGCAACGACTTCGCTGGCACGATGAGCCTTCTCCGGAACGAAAGCTTGCAGGACCTCCTCACGAACTATCCGCGCCCCCAGCGCACCTTCGTTGTGGCCTATGAGACGCAGGACACCGTCAGTTCGCAATGGCTCATACGGGATGGAGCCGGGCGCGAGTACAAGCCTGAGGACTACTTGGCTGCCTTTGCTCGTTTCGTTCGGGAGAACCCTGCCCAGATTCAGGCCATCGAAATACTGCTGAACAGGCCACGGGACTGGAGCACCGACGCCCTGGGGGAGCTGCGACGAAAGCTGGCGTCCACGCCGGAGCAGTTCACCATTGAAAAGCTCCAAAAGGCGCACGAGGCTTGGTATCATAAGGCTCTAGTCGACGTCATTTCGATGATCAAGCATTCAGCCCGCGAGACGGAGCCACTGTACACAGCGGAGGAGCGTGTCAGGCTAGCGTTTCTAAGGGTCACGGCTCGCAAGTATTTCACCGCGGAACAGCGGCAATGGTTGGAGCACGTTCGCGACCATCTGATCGAGAACCTGTCCATCGACCGGCAGGACTTCGATGACCTGCCCGTTTTCGCGCGGGTCGGCGGCTGGCGCCAGGCGGACCGGGCCTTTGACGGGCGGCTCACCGAGCTAGTCAGAGAACTGAATGAGGCGATTGCGGCATGACGGACGTTGTCCAAAAACTGTGGGGCTTCTGCAACACTCTTCGCCATGACGGCATCGACTACGGCGATTACATCGAGCAGCTCACCTACTTGCTCTTCCTAAAGATGGCCGACGAGCGGGGCATCGAACTGCCTGAGGGCTGCGACTGGCCTTCTCTGGAGGTCAGGTCCGGCACCGATCTGGCCGATCACTACGTAGACGTGCTGAGGACGCTGGGTCAGCAGAGAGGGCTGCTGGGCGACATCTTCGCCAGCGCCCAGTCGCGCTTCAACAACCCTGTCAACCTCAAGCGACTGGTCAGTCTCATCGATGAGACCGAATGGACTGGCCTGAACATCGACGTGAAGGCAGCCGCCTTCGAGGGGCTGCTGGAAAAGGCCGCCAGCGAGGGCAAGAAGGGCGCCGGCCAGTACTTCACTCCCCGCATTCTCATCCAGACCATCGTGCGGTGCATGAAACCAGACCCGCGTCGCCACCGTGAGTGCACTATCTGTGACCCCGCCTGCGGCACCGGCGGCTTCCTAGTTAGCTCATACGAGTGGCTAATGGAGCGGACGAAAGGCGGCGCCGTGGATCGGGAGATGGCACAGCGCCTCAAGCACGGCACCTACTTCGGGAAGGATCTAGTGCAGCGGCCGCGACGCCTGGCCCTCATGAACCTCTATCTCCACGGTTTGGAGCCGGAGATCGAGTTGGGGGATTCCATCTACGAGGCCTTCGCCGGCCGGCGGTATGATGTGGTCCTCACCAATCCGCCTTTCGGTACGAGGGGCGCGAACCAAGCGCCGGACCGGGATGATTTCGTCATCGCCACCAGCAACAAGCAGCTGAACTTTATCCAGCACGTCATGACTATCCTCAAGCCCGGCGGCCGGGCGGCTGTCGTCGTCCCGGACAACTGCCTCTTCGCCGACCAGGCCGGAGAGGTGTTCAAGATACTGACCGAGGACTGTGACCTCCACACCGTCCTGAGGTTGGCGAACGGAACGTTCATGCCGTACAGCCCGGGCACGAAGACCAACGTCATCTTCTTCACCAAGGGCCCTCCGACGGAGTCCACCTGGATCTACGACGGCCGTACCAACGTCCCGCGCATCACCAAGAAGGATCGCCCCTTGACACCCGAGCATTTCGCCGAGTTCGAGCACTGCTACGGCGACGAACCCAACGGCCACGGTAGGAGGGATTCCGCCGACTCAGCGGAGAACCGCTGGCGGCGCTTCCACGTCCGCGAGGTCCAGGCCCGCGATTTCAAGATCGACAGCCTGAAATGGCTGAAAGACGAGTCACTGGACGACGCCGATGAACTGCCCGAGCCCGAGGAGCTGGCCACCGATGCCATCGCCGAGCTCGAGGGTGCTGTCGAAGAGCTCAGCGCCGTCCTAGCGCTGCTGGAAAACGGCGCCAGCGAGGTCGCGCCGGTGGCCGAAAAATCGCAATGACCATCGCAAACGCAGCAAAGGTGAACGGCTCAGTTAACCCAGCGCTCGAGGATCTCCCCGAAGGATGGGCGGTAACGAGGCTGCCTGAGATCTGTGAGATCAATCCGCCAAGGCCTCCTAAGGACGCGTTGCCGGCCGACTCAACTGTCACGTTCGTGCCGATGCCAGCAGTCGACGCCAAGGAAGGCGCGATAACAACTCCGGAGACAAGGACATTCTCGGAGGTGCGGAGCGGGTACACGTCGTTTCGAGACGGCGACGTCATCATGGCCAAGATCACGCCGTGCATGGAAAACGGCAAGGCTGCAATCGCTCGCGGACTTCACAACGGCATGGGCTTTGGATCGACGGAGTTCCACGTTCTACGTCCGACCGACGCCGTGATTCCTGGCTTCGTGTACCACTTCATCCGTCAGGAGTCCTTCCGTAGGGCGGCCGAAGCGGAGATGACTGGCTCGGTAGGACAGAAGCGCGTGCCTCTGCGTTTCCTCGAAGCGGTGGAGATCCCCTTGCCGCCCGTTGCGGAACAGAGGCAGATCGTGGCGAAGGTGGAGGACCTGCTGACGCGGGTGAGCGCCGGCCGCGAACGGCTGCGCCGGGTGCCCGCCATCCTCAAACGCTTCCGCCAGGCCGTCCTCGCCGCCGCCTGCTCCGGCCGGCTGACAGCTGACTGGCGGGAAGAGCACCCGGACGTGGAGCCGGCGACAGACTACCTTAACCGCATCTTGGATGAACGCCGTTTGACGGGACACTCAACCCCCGGCAAGGCCAGGTACTTGGGCACCCTGACGTCCGGAACAGCAGAGCGGGAGGGCCTGCCGGAATGCTGGACCTGGGCTAGCTTGTCGATGCTGGCCACCTACGTCGGCGATGTTGACCATCGCATGCCCAAAGCGGTTGACTCAGGGATTCCTTACGTAAGCACCAGAGATTTTGTGGATGACGACGCCATCGACTTCGAAGGCGCTAAGAAGATCTCAGAAGCGGACTTCGCGATGCTAGCGGCCAAGATTCGGCCTGGGTTCGGTGACATTCTCTTGTCACGCTACGGAACGGTCGGGCAGGTGCGGCTTGTTCGAGACCGCCGTGCGTTCCAAGCCTCGTACAGCATCGCAATCATCAAGGCCATTAAGTCCGGCGGCTTGCACCACTACACGTATTGGGCCTTGCGGTCGGAAGTGGTCCAATCGCAGATGCTTCGGAGCATTCAGGCAAGTGCCCAGCCCGATTTGGGGCTGGACTACATCCGTAGGCTGGCCATACCGCTGCCGCCCGAAGACGAGCAGCGTGAGATCGTCCGCCGCGTCGGGGCGCTGCTTGAACTGGCCGACACCATCGAGAGGCGGGTCGCCGCCGCCACGGCGCGGGCGGACAGGCTGACGCAGTCGATCCTCGCGAAGGCGTTCCGCGGCGAGCTGGTCTCCACGGAGGCAGCGCTCGCCCGCCGCGAGGGCCGTGACTACGAGCCGGCGTCCACACTGTTGGAGCGAATCCAGCGCGAGCGCGGGGCCGCCGTGGACGGCCGAAAAAGGAAGCGTTAGGACAAAGTGGAGCCGCTGCAACTTCGGGAGCTGACCGTTCAGGCCCTGAGGGCCATGCACGCGCTCTTTCGTGACGGGCGCATCAATCCGGGTCAGTTCCGGCAGGATCCAAACGTAGCTAATATCGGCAACCGGGTCGCTCTGATGGCGGTCGAGGCCGGGCTTTGGCAGGCTCCACGTCCGATAGACGCCACAACCCGACCCTACGTCTGGACCATGCTTCCAGATGACGACCGAGAAGAGGTGAGGGCCGCTCTCTGGGAACTCGTCACGAGGGGCATCCTGATCCCGCGAAGCATTCACGACGAAGACAACACCTTCTTCACGATTACGAGGCAGGGCCGCGACGTGCTCGAGGCGACGGAGCCCACGCCGTACGACCCGCACAACTTCCTGCGGAGAGTCGGCGAGGGTGCCCCTATGTTGGAGCCAGAGACCCTTGCGTACCTGTCGGAAGCTGTGACCTGCTTCCTGCACGGTCACAACCGTGCCGCGGCCGTGATGACAGGTCTAGCTTCCGAGAACGAAGTACTGGCATTGATCGAACTCTATTCTCGGTCGCTCCAGGGTGAGGAGAAGCGGTCCTTCGAGCGCGGGATCAGCCGGGCCAGAAATCTGAAGCAGAAGTTCGACGTTCTCTACGCCGACCTGTATCAACATCGAGGCGCCTTGCCAGACGGGCTGCGGGAGGTGGATGTCTGGCTCAACGGCGTGTTCCAGCTCATCCGCCTGACGAGGAACGATGCGGGTCACCCGATTGGGGCAGAGCCGGCGAGAGAAGCCATCTATGCTAACCTGAACCTCTTTCTGCTGTATGCCCGCAATCTTTCGGGCGTAAAGGAGCACCTGCGAACGACAGCCGCTGACCCAGAGCATGCGGGGGTCGGGGAGGGAGGTGCGCCGTCGTCGACGCGCTGAAGCGACTGGGATGGGGGACCACCCATACGCAAACGGAGGCGAAGACGCGATCACTCCCACTCAACATTCCAGCTTTGGAATGAGCGAGGCGCCCAAGACGTTGAAGATGGAGATTCCTACCCGGAATATCAGTTTCCAAGTGCACCTTGTACCCACGAGGCTTCTTTGAGGTCATCCCACAGCCAACCGTAGGCGAGCTCCGTTGCGGAGCCAGGGTGGAACACGTCGAGAAGTGCGTAGTGCACTCTCGGGAAAGCCCACGCGCTTGCTTCGGGGCGGGCAGAGCGCAGTCGAGCTAGTAGGGACCCCAGATTCACCTCGCCCGCCCGCTCACCCAGACGAAGATCAATAGCGCTTTCGCTACCGCGGGGCAGTGGCTCCAGATGCCAGCGGATTCGGGGCCCTGTCTCGAATCCCTTGCCCGGGCGTTGCGGGGAAACCTCACCTACAAGACGTGCGGGCAACATTACAGCAGTGCGCAATCTGGGCGCGAAGCTCTGCAACCATCTGCGAACGATCTGTGAATAACCTTCCAGCGCTCCTGCGTATACGGCCTTCGAGCGCTCTAGCAGTCTCTCGGGAGTGTACGGATCCCAGACCCACCCACCGGCGCCGAAGTCGCGATCCGGTCCCGGCCAAGGGGGACGCAACTCCGTTCCACCAGACCTACGGAGGCGATCCATCTCTGCCCTAAGCAGGTTGAGAGCGTAGCGTCCTCCTCGCAAGCCCCCGCGTGAGCCCGCGACAACGGCATCAGCTGGCAATCGAGAGAGGCGTTCTTCCAGTTCCCCGAGAGGGATGGCGCGACCGTCGAGTGAGCCCCGGCGGACAACGGTCAGCGCTGCCTGCCACACGGCCTCGTGTGCCAAGGGGCCTTCCTCAATCGGTAGTGCCCGGCTCCTCAACAAATCGGACAGTGATCCTGCCAGATCGTCCAGTGCCCATCTCCAGGCCCACGCGGGCTGCGGTGCTGGCCGCCCATAGCGGTACCTAAATGGCCCGGATTGTGGCAAGGCTTCAGCGTATGATGAGAGGTCCGCGACGTTAGGAAGGTCAGCGTCGCCAGGATACCAGTCGGTTGCCAGCCATCCTCCCTTCGTCGATACCGCAAGGGGCCGCAGGGAGCCGTCTTGCCGGACTGGCGCGATAAGCATCGCGAGCGGGCCTACGCCCCTCGTCCAGGCCTCCATGGCCGTCCTGACGCGCTCTCCGGATTCCAGGGGGGGTGGCAACGGGACCTCTTCTGCGAGACCCCATCTTGCCAATGCCTCCTCCACAATCTGGGAGGCGAATCCGGGATGCTTCTCGGCGAGCGGTGTGAGAATAGCTGACACGAGGTCGTGGCCAAAGGTGGCACTAGCGATTATCAGAGGGAATCGCCAGTACTCAAGTCGTTGAGGGTCGCCCGCAAGGTTCTCGGCCGTAAGTGGATCTCCACCTAAGCTCTGAGCGGCAAACCACTCGGTTAGGATAGGCAGGGGGAAGCCAAGCGCTCCTCCGCGCGCGATGACCAATCCCGAATCCAGAAGTGGAGCTAGCTCATTTCTCAGTCCCACGTCGGCTTCTGGGACTGGCCCACCACCGCGGTCCATGGAGAATGTCGCGAGCCGTTGAAGCAACCGGTTGGCACTCAAGCGATCGGCTTTTACCCGCCGCAGGGAGCGCTCCACAAGACTCGATAGCAGCTCGCCCGTTGAGCGTGGCGCTGCCATACCCTGCTCCGCTAGGTATGTGCCGAGCAGTACCGCGAAGAGAGGCCGGCGAACAGCCTCGTGGACCGACGGCGGCCACGTCGAAGCTTCCCCTGCCGTGATCGCACGACCGGCCAAGCGCCCAACAAGAGCATGGGCCTCCGCTTCAGACAACTTCGCGACCTGTACAGCTTCCTCCGCTCCGATGAGCGTCGGAAGTGGCCTGGTAGTGAGAACGACCGCCGTCCTCGGCCATTCGGCTACGAGGACCCGAGCTTCGCCCAACAACTCGGCGGCGGGCCCGATTCCTGCTTCGTCAGCTCCATCGAGGATCACCATGGCTCCTTGGATCCGAGGATTGCCCAAGCCGCTGGCCTCCTTCGACGCAACCTCTCGGAGCCGTCCCACAACCTGCCGGGCTTCCAGGTACATTGGCACAGGCGCGTTGGCGTCATCCCGCGCCTTTGCTATCGCGCCCTGAAGGAGACGTTCAGCCAGTAGAGACTTCCCAACACCTATTTCGCCCATGAGGAGGAGAAGCGGGTTGTCCGCATGTGGTTGCAGCTCGGATCCAGGCGCCCCAATTGACAGATCGTCAGCAAGCTCGAGAGCCTCAATTCGGGGTACGCCGGCTGCCTGCCAGCGCATTGTGCATCGCCCTCTGGAGGCTCGGCCGACTTCCTCTAGTCGGGCGAGGCGTCCTAGGCCAGGCCTACGTCGCATAGCTCGCACGATCTCGTCGTCTAGAGTGAGTTCGAGGGCTTGTCGCAGGCCACCCGCTGTGCTCGTCTCCATCCACTTCGCGCGCGGCCCAACTTCGGTCATCAGGGCCTCTGTTGCTTCGTCGCGTCGGGCTGTCTGCAGCTTCATCACCCACAGGCGGCGGTCGTTTGCGAGCGCCTCGCGAATCTCCTTTTGAACCGGCTCCGTGGTCTGTCTTTCCACGAGCCAAATGACGATATCGGCTTCCCTGACCTTGCGCAAGTAGCTATCGTCCAGAGGCTCGGAGCTAGCCGGGGTAAACTCGAAGGCCCAACGAGCCAGGAACGGGACACGGTCGAGTGTGCGCACCGTTTCCCTGCGGGCCCATTCAAGCCGTTGGTCGACGACGCTGCTCACGAAGGCGACCAGCGGTCCTTCGCCTGGTCTAACGGGGGGCGGACCGGAAGTGATGACACGACGTAGACCCAGCAAGCAGCCACGGGCCAGTCGCAAGTACCAAGGGACAGTCTTGCTCACATGCTCACCCAAGTGCGAGGTATGCTGCGCTCCTTCGCTGGGGGTCTTGGTCTCTTCGCGATTCATCGCCGAATCTCTTCCTCGACCGACGCGAATCACCTCCCACCGCCACATTGTAGCGCGTTTGCACGAATCCAGGGGATCTGTGGCGCCAACGATGTGTCTACGTGATTGGCTGCGCGGCATCGGGCTTGGGTACTGGAATGAGCGGCATACTGAGGGAAGGGGAAGAGTGCCCGGATAACCGCGATTGGAGGCGTGACTGCACGCTGACTGGCCGTCCAATCTTCGATGCACGAACTAGGCGCCTGCCGGCTTCCGTCGTGCCATCATCTATGGCCCTAGAGAGCGTGCCCGCGGAGCAGGAGATCTGATTGTCAATCAGGGCGTGGTGGCTCGGGTTTCCCTGTGGGCGGTGGCCTGTAGCCTCCGGGCTGGTCCAGATACGTCAGCACGCCAACTCTTCAGATACAGAT
>Ga0315284_10017071_pt1 | contig 10292 bp, 9 predicted proteins | sample YL17G09_16_MG_FD_203696 | JGI IMG/M metagenome (GOLD analysis project Ga0315284, IMG submission 203696) | Sediment microbial communities from Yellowstone Lake, YNP, Wyoming, USA - YL17G09_16 | ecosystem: Environmental > Aquatic > Freshwater > Lake > Sediment | place: USA: Wyoming | collected...
AAGGATTCTAAGGCTCCAGGAAGGATTCTAGGGCTCCAGGAAAACACATGGTCTTATTTAGGATCATATAATATAGAGGTATCTCTATATATCCCTATATACATAGTGTAAATTCTCCAGGAAGGATTCTAAGGCTCCAGGAAGGATTCTAAGGCTCTAGGAAAACACATGGTCTTATTTAGGATCATATAATATAGAGGTATCTCTATATATCCCTATATACATAGTGTAAATTCTCCAGGAAGGATTCTAAAGCTCCAGGAAGGATTCTAGGGCTCCAGGAAGGATTCTAAAGCTCCAGGAAAACACATCGTCTTATTTAGGATCATATAATATAGAGGTATCTCTATATATCCCTATATACAAGTGGTAAATTCTCCAGGAAGGATTCTAAGACTCAAGAGCTTCGCTAGGAAAACACATCGTCTTATTTAGATCATACGATCTAAACATCATCAAGACATGTACAATTAACATGACCTATCATTGCTAAATGAGAAAGCTGCAAATCCCATCACAGATATACCAACAGAGATAACAACAGGTGCACCATCCTTCATATATATTGAGACAATTGAATTAGCATGTGATAATCTCCCTACTTTAGTCATCCAAGAATCACACTTAGCATAATTGACTGTGATAGTATAATCTTGTATAATAATCGATGTTCCACCGGCATCAAATATTTCATCTGTTTGTCCTGCATATTCTGATGTATTTCCTCCTTTTACACATTTAGTTGCACCCGTAGGTATTCCATTCTTTACACCAGCAATAACAATACTATCATCGACAAGCGTAAATTTCAGCTGATCACATCCTGAATTCTTATACTTAATCAGAGCGGATGATAACTTACCCATTGTAATCTTACATGTTGGTTTAGATCCACTGTAATATTTGGCCATATGATTGACAACATTTAAATTGTCATCTTCATCTCCATTCATATCACATGGAATTCTATCATAATCATCTTCTGTACATTGACATATAATCTCCGAGATTTTACCGTTCTCCTTTATATCTGCTGTCATTGTCAGTCTATCTTTCTTGGCATATGCTTTGAATATTTTTGTTGCTGCTTTGAAGTTTACCCTAGCTGTGACTGGAACGTTTGACATCATTTCTACATAATTTCTGTCAAATACTCTCATATAATCAAGTAATCCTGATTCTGGTATGAGCATGTAAATACTGATTGTTTTATCCTCATTGACATGATTCATTGTCAGAGAATCAGAATGGAACACATACTTAGCCACAGAAACAAAGTCACCAAATATCTCCATCATCACTCTTAAATAAAATGGATCAGAATAAACCATCACAACTTTTCCAACAGTCATATTCGATACATTACACAGATTGGATAATAAATAATGTCTGTTATCTAATTGATACGGATGAGTTGCTTGAAGTGTATTTACATCATAAGGATCGTATTCTGCTTCTCCCCTGGAGTTTAACGCTCCAGTTCCAGCTTCCTCCTCTATGTAAAAATTCATAAATTTATCTCCAGGATTTTCTCACTACTTAATTCATCTTTAAGGTGATGTTCATTCTCCAGAGTCTATAAAGATCGGTCTTTATATTGCTGTATTCTGTTTCTGATGTATATTATAAATGGGTGGAGAGGGGTAAAATATGTACTCATAGAATTATCACTTTCATGTATAGCACACAAATCATAATGTTGTCCATTATACAACATAACTATATGGGTATATGTATCTGGAGGAAGGTCAGAAAGAACATAAACATCTCTGGTCCTCGTATCAAGAAACAGAAGACTCTTGTAAATAATTTGGCCTATGAATGGTACTATTTCATCACCCATCGGACTATTACTACGTAACGATTCTTGTAGACTAGCAAGAATATATTCTTTCCTACCACTGTTAGCCAATTCCTTGAAAACACCACCACCTAAAGTTTCATATCTTGTTCTACCATGTTTGTCATTTGGATCTTTCTCTTCTAACATGGAAGCCAATTCTGATCTAAATTGTGCTACTATCTCGAGTCTTGATATTTTAACACCATCTATCATCTCGGTTCTATATGGCTTGTAAAAAGCATTACATATCGCGTGGAATAAACAATTACCATCTCCAACTGTTTCAATGTGGCATGTATCAAAAGGAATATTATCCCAGACGAATCTTTTAACAGACATTATAGATAAGTATTTATAATGTGTATTTATAACGTGGTTATAAAATTCTTTTACGAGATGGTGATAGAGCTTCTTATTTTTATCTTATTTGTCTGGATTATTTTTGCACTTTTGATCAAGGATACCCACACTCAAGATACGATGATAGAAAATCATTATGATTCGATGATAGACGAAGTGTGTAATAAGAGTAAATTTACAACACCAAGATACCTAATTAAAGAGAGCAATTTCAATAATGGTACATACACTGAATTTAAAGCTAATTCTATTCCTGTTATTCATCTATGTCTCATTGATAGAGGCGGATTTAAATACGATGATAATACGATTAAGATGGTTGTGTTACACGAGATTGCTCACGTGCTATGTACGGATGAAAAACATACAGAGTTATACAATAGAATAGAGGAGTCTCTTATTGTATCAGCAACAGAATTAGGATGGGTGAATCCAAACAATATGAATGATCAGTATTATCCCTGTAAATACGAATAGAAAATTTACACATACGTTTAAGAGATATATGCTCGATATTAAACATTTAATGTATCAGAAGAAGACATCACAACGAGAGACACAAGAGAAGACAAAGTACACAATTCATGCTTACAAGGGAGAACATACACATCCTCTTTCCTTTTTATTTATTCCATCTTGTCAACCTTCACAATTTATACAAGTAGTATCTATCGATCCAGCAACAGATAATTTTGCATTTAGAATAGAGAAGAGATGGATTAATGGATATATAGAGACTGTGTGTTCTGACAAAGTCAAATTTAACAGGTTAATAAGGGAAGATGGTTATATGAGTATGTTCAGTGAGCTTGTTCTATTCTTGGATAAATTCAAGACTCTATATGCTGAGACTTCATTATTCATTATAGAGAGACAGATGGCAATTAATTTCAACGCAACTAGAGTTGTTCATATTATATTTGGTTATTACACCACTTATATAATGGGAGCAACAGATAATTTATCTAGAGTACTCATAGAAATAGACCCAAAAGTCAAAGGTCTTATGTTGGGATCCCCAAAGGGATGTGATAAACCATCTTTGAAAAAATGGGGTATAGATGAAGCTACAAAACTACTCAACGCAAGGAAAGATTTCAAGGGAATATCAAATCTAAACAGCTACAAGAAGAGGGATGACATCGCAGATACGGTGATCCAAATAGAAGCATTCTTCAAACTAATAGGTCTCCCTCTTACAGGTCAAAGTTGGACTCAAACAATAGAATTCAGCCCAATAATAATAATTGACGACGAAGAAACGGACTCTGGGACATTTTTTCTTGTTGATTAATCTAAGGGAAAAATATGTAAAGATATATTTTCTCCATGAATTAAACAGTAACATCTCAAGGATGTCATCAATTAACAAGACAGACGTTTCCTCGAATTTTAAGGGAACAATGTATGATTTCACAGATCCAGCGAGACTTGGTCCCGGCATGTGGCATATTATGCATGTCATTAGTAAATGGTCTGATGGAGATCCTATCAAGGAAGAGCACGCAAGTCAATTGTTCGAAGCTATATGTGATAATTTCAAGTGTGGAGAATGCAATGGTCACTGTGAGAAATATGTGAGAGAGACTGATCCTCCTCGTAATCATGCAGGAATTAAGAATGGACTTTTTGATTGGACGATTGATTTTCGGAATGCTGTTCAGAAGAGAAAGGAAAGACCAAATCTCTATGATCACAACATTATGGATCAAATATTCACGGATAAAAGTTTCATGGCTTGTACGGAAGGATGTGGAGAAACGAAATCGAACAGTAATATACAGTCCAACTTCTCGATAGTTAGAGTTGGAAAGTATCCTGATTATGTTGATGTTTATGGTGTTGGTGATAGACATCTAAACCAATTAAGCATAAAGGCACCAAATCTCGTTCAACCGATTGGTTCCATTAATATCGCTCCTAGAAAGAGAAAGTAAGAAGATGAATGTCTATTTCTTAGATCGTATGATCTAAATATATCGAATAGACATATCATACGGTCAAAAATTAAATAGAAAATAAACTCATATTGTTGCTTTTTGGTATATTCTAAAACAATAAGAAGGACAGATCGTCATTCTCTCTCTAGAACCCAATCAACCCAATCAGAACCAAACTAGAACCAAAATGAACACACTTAACAATCAAGCACCAGTCGCTGTCTCGGCACTCATGGCTAGCTCATTAACCATTGGTGAGAAAGTCAGAACGGTCAAAAGAGCAAATGACGGTAAAGACAGGGACTTTTTAAAGTTCAATCCTATGACAGACATTGTCTTCGGCAAGGTGGAAGACAAGAAGTTTCTCGACAAAGAGAAGGGAACTGAAGGTACTTACTGGATTATTTACATGCAGCGTAAGTACTCTAATGGTACAGTGGGTCTTTGTGAATTTAAAGGTCCACAGGAAAAAGCCAATCAAGGTATCAGTAAATACGATCCAACCAAGGCTAAGAAGAAGGATGGTCAAGCTTCTCCACAGAATCAGGCATCTATGATGAACAATATGTTCGCTCAACAACAGATGATGATGGCTCAAGGTGGGATGAACGGAATGAATCCTATGATGAATCCAGCTATGATGCAACAAATGATGCAAGGAGGAATGAACCCCATGATGAATGGTGGAATGCAAGGTAATAATACCGAGCAGAAGAAGTCTTTTGACAAATATTCTATCAAAGCAGAATATAATCCTTATTCGAGAGAAGATCACAAAGCTTTCCTAGATATGTGGGATAATATCTACAGAGCTATTCTCTGGAAGTTAAACGAACCATCAGTGAAAGGTGCCTGTGGTATGAAAGGTCTTAATATCAAGGATGAAGCTGATCTTATGCAATACTCAGTCCGCAATCAACATGCAAGTGTATCATATCCGATCTATTATCCTACTGATAAATCGACAAGTTCTATTGTAGAAGGGGCTACACCATCTAACTTTTGGCCTGTGTGGATGGAAGGAAGAGAAGCAACTCTATTTACTCGTCCTAATGTAAGTACAGATTTAGACCCTATTCCTGTTGAGGCTGAACTTCTTCAGAATTGTTCCTTCGACTTTGAAGCTATATATAGGATGTCGAAGATAGTTATTAATGGTAAAGGACCAACCGCTGGTATTAGTACAATCATCAGTGAAGCTGTTGTGAGTAATCCATTTCCTTTGACCAGACAGACTCATATGGGAGACACTATCAATAATCTCCTTACTACTGGCGGTAATGTATATGATATCTGGAACACTAACATTGCAGATATTAAAGCAAGTATTGATGCTGAGAAAGCAGAGAAAGCAGCAGCTGAAGGTATCAAGCCTGGTGAAAAAATAGATAATTCTGGTAATAAGCCAACGAGTTCGGGATTAGCTCCTATAGGAAGATCATCTCAAGTTGGAATGAATCCAACTGCAACGTATAATCACGTAGAACATTCTCAACAAGAACATTCTCAACAACATCTATTCCCACCGCAACAGATGTCTAATAGTGGGAGTGGACCTTTCGCGGCTTTAGATCATCAAGGAACTTATCAACAACCGCCAGTCACGATGAGTAATTTCCTTGGCGGGAATCAACAACAAAGTTATCTTCCACCACCAGCACAAATACAAGGTTTCAACTAAGTATCTATTATATCAAGGTCGAATGACCGTGAAATATATTCTCTATAAACAGTATCATTGTATAATAAAAATTTGCGTCGTATTTATATGGACATGGAAACTAGTGTACTTTACATTCCTCCAAACAAAAGGTTTGGGAATAAACTAATAGAAGATATTTGTCTGATTCCACCACTGATAGATGATATAGAAGGTCATTCTGATAATAATTTATCTTCGGTTCCACGTGTAAACAATAGATCTAATATGATCGATAACTGGAAGAAGAATAGATTAAAAACATCATCAATGACTCCAGAACAAGCATCGTGGCAGAATAGAAACTATATGGATCTTAAATCTCTCTATACAAGGTATTGTGGTTATTGTTGCAAATTTGGAATAAAGTCTGTAACGTTTGACTTCTTGGTTTCAACAATATTCAAACTAGCAAGAAATGAATCTCTTCACGAAATGAGCGTCGATTACCTTAATGATTTGGTTAAAGGTTCATCATCTCCGAGCGCACAAAGAATGAGATGATAATACATCATAGAAATATATAGATCATACGATCTATACATAGTCTAAATTCTCCAGGAAGGATTCTAAGGCTCAAGGACTCAAGAGCTTCGTCAGGAAACACATTGTCTTATTTAGGATCATATAATATAGAGGTATCTCTATATAGCTCTATATACATAGTGTAAATTCTCCAGGAAGGATTCTAAGGCTCAAGGACTCAAGAGCTTCGTCAGGAAACACATTGTCTTATTTAGGATATATTATATAGAGGTATCTCTATATACCTCTACATACAAGTAGTAAATTAGTAACCAAGGTTAATTATCTCTATAAGTCATTCGACTCATATTCTGTTCCATTTCATTCAATATATCATTTACTCATCCCTGAATGATACTGAACCATTTTTATCAATGAAAAGCTCATGTTGCATCAATAATCTGCATCTGATCTTGAATCTCTCTGTACAAGGTGGTTTGTGGTCTTTCTTCACTCTGACATCAGTCTTTCCACTCAGCCATTTCATTGTCTCATTATCATCCAACTTGATAGTGAGTGATGATCCTAACTTCGACAGTGGACACGAAACAGTTATATTTGATGTTCCAGGTTTGTCCGAAATAGGATAACAGAGAAATCTTGGGTCATGTGCTCTCTTGAAATGTTCTTTTAGATTAACTCCTGTGAAATGGTGATTCTGTCTTAATTTAAACTTATCAGAATCGCCCACCTTCAATCCTGATGTGTAAATAGGTGTGGTACCATCAGATATCTTGCCGTATAATGCTCTTATATTAACCTCTTCAGCTGTAATATTGTGAGCTGTCCAAAATATAGCTGTTGTTGGTGCCGTATCTTTGAGAGCAATGGTGACAGATCTAGTACATTGTTCATCATTAACATCATCACATATAGCAACGTCATTCGTATAATATATGTACTCTGTTCTCTCACACTCATTCCATTTCTTTTCATTATTTCTTATCTTGGCAAACTTACCGTATAATTTAGGCTCGTCAAGTGAACCACTCACAGGGACGCCGATAAGTTTATTCAAATCAGGTGCAACGTTAATCCATTCCTCTCCTTGTGAGATTCTCATTCTTAACAAGCTGGAAATATTTGATCTGAATGTATAGTTATGTGTAAATATTGATTGAGAATTCAATAAGAATAGTGGAAAAGCATTACATGACGAGTATGAATAGAAGAATGGTTGATCAGCTCTTATATTATGCATAGGAAGTGCTTTCGAGTATTCTTGTAATTCTGGTGTATTACCCTGTCCTATATTGTATTCATCGTCAAATCCAAGTTTCATGAAGTAATTAGGCTCAATGTTTAACCAATGATTATCAAACTTTTGCAAATCAATATAGTCATCTACTTTAGTAACACATTCTTCCACCATTTCATTCATCACATTCTTACACCATGCAATTTCACAACTGTCAATATACTCTTTCTTGACACCTATAGCAGGGAGAAGACCTTCCAAATAAGAAGACATAATATGTTCGTATCCAGTTGGTGGTTTAAATTTACCTCCTCCCTTACCTTCGAAAAGTAGAGTATTAAGACTATACCAGCATATAGGCATAATTTCAGAGCTAAAAATACTGTCAACTTCTCCCGGGACCATCTCTGGATTTTCACTCATATCGTCTTCATCTTTCTTTACCATTGGTGCTGTGTATCTCCTGTTCAGATTATGACTCTTGCAAACAGCATCTAATTCCTTCGGATGGCAAGACATAATCTTTTCTTGTGTATTTTTCAGGTATAATTTCTCTCTTTATGAGTTCCGTAAACCGGGGAAACATGGGAAACATTCATATTTCGATGATCATGATTTATATCATCTATACGATAGAAAAGTCGTACATGAGTCAGATATCTATTTGTATTTATAAGAGTTTGGCACCATATCAAGAAAAAATATCATATAAAGGAAAAATAATAATGTAAATTCAGCCAAGGAACAATTGCTCTGAAAACAGAAAGAGATCTTAAAGAAAGATTATTCAGCCTCAAAATCAGCCAAGATGACCACACCAGGAAGAACCTCACCAAAGAAATTTCAACAAAACGCTAATGCGATCATAACTGCTCTCCCACCAACCACCAAAGGTAGAGCAGGCGTTAATCCTCTAACAGTCAGACAAGAAGTACAACAATACAAGCAAAAATTCAGACTTGATACACCATCAAAGATTAAGCCTATCCTCAAAACACTCATCGAGTGGCACACGGCTATCGTTCGCTACAGAAAGGTATTCGCAACTCTTCCTAAGGGAGCAAAGATCAAATTTGAGGTAACATACGAATCTACAGGTAAAAATGATAATGTTACCTACACAATTGAACATGTAAAAGCTGCTGATGAATTATTCAAGAAGGGTATCAGAAATATTGAATGGTATTTGAGAGCCAAGGGTACAAAAGTTGTCCTTCCTGGAGCACCTGTAGAAAGAAAACCAAATGTATTCAGTCAGACACCATGTTATGTTCCAGATGGAAGTCCACTTCTTACATGGATTCGTACAGAAGATTTTGGCTTGGTTATCAATGGTGAACAACAAATGACAGTTCACCAATATGTTATGTCTAGACACGTCCGAGAAGCAACCGAAAAAGGTCAAGGTAGTAACTACTACACATTAATTGCTGACGTTCCAGGTCAAGAAAATGGTGTACCTCTCTACCAAAGCGGTCTCTTCTTGAAACAAACAGTCGATGATTTATTCTTGTTAGCTATTTCACAAGGTGGAAGTAACAACGGTTTAGGTTTAACACCTGCAGCCAAACAATCTGTCAGACAAAATGACGGTAAATTAGTGATGAAGGGTGCAGGATCATATTTCGACGTTAGCAAAAGCAGAGCCTTTCAAACCTTGTTCGCTTCAGGTGCCCAATTTGAATCACAATACGACCCAGCAAAGAAGCTTTGGGTGAATGTACCAGCAACTGGAGATAAGACTGTGTCAAAAGTTGTCCACGATAGAGTAGCTGCGACAAGAACAATGAAAGTGAGACAAGCAGAAAACCAATTAAGAACTCCTGGGGCCGAAAATCCTTGGAATGTAAACGGATCAATCTTCTTCCGTGCCCATTTGAAGTCTCTCATCAGTGTAACAATTGCTACTAAGAACTTCACTGGTCTTAATGATGCTAGACTATGGCCTTTGATCAATGCCGGTGCTCAACTTAGTCCAAGCCAGGCTCTCGTCGCTTTCAGAGAACTACTTGAAACTGAGTTACAAGCTACTTCTACCGTTCGTAACACGAGAGGTGTCGACAGAAAGAAAACAGCAGCAGACGCCATTAGAGCAACCAAGATCTCCAAGCCTGTAGGACTCTAAATTCGATCAAATACATCTCGGTCAAACGACCTAGAAATACACGACAAATATACTATATACTTCGTCTCTTTATCTGAAATGGCGACTCAATCTTCTGATGTCAGCGTTAACACTGATGTATTCGCTCAAAATAGTGTCTTGAAATTAACGTCAAATGATTTCAAGCTTGATACACCAGAGAGAATCTCACTAAGGAAAGATGAATGTACAATTGTACTATTCTATGGTAATAACAATGAGTCAAACCAGTTGGCTAAGCTTTGGTCACAGGTTGCCCAAGAAACAGTCGGACCAACAATGGCTGCTTGTAATTTAGTCGAAGAGAAGAAGGTAGCGACTGCAATGATGGAGATAAAGTCAATGGGGTCTCACCCTTTTCACTGGGCTAGTATGAGAGGATATCCATTTATATTAGATTATAGAGGAGGATGGCCTGTAGCTTTTTACAATGGAGATAGATCGGTTCAAGCTATGTTAGATTGGGTTATGACCTTAGCATGTCAAGCAAATTATTATGAACGATATGATCTAAGTGGTGGAGCACAGACTGATTCAAAATTAGAGATGTCAAATTCGACACAATATCCCTCGGCAGATGGCTC
>Ga0315284_10017072_pt1 | contig 10291 bp, 8 predicted proteins | sample YL17G09_16_MG_FD_203696 | JGI IMG/M metagenome (GOLD analysis project Ga0315284, IMG submission 203696) | Sediment microbial communities from Yellowstone Lake, YNP, Wyoming, USA - YL17G09_16 | ecosystem: Environmental > Aquatic > Freshwater > Lake > Sediment | place: USA: Wyoming | collected...
TGCGCCTGGAGTTGATCTCATGAATTACATGTATTCGCTTCAATTCTGTGGTTGTCAATGTCACCTTCTTTTCCATAAGGTGACATTTTCACTTAACAGTTATGAAGTGTCAATTTCACTTAACATCAACACATCCGGTCGGTAGCCCACAGCCAACGTAACGAATGGTATAAGCCGAAGAAGCGAAATCCAGGAGGAAGCCGGGTGAGAAGTCGGAGGAGGCCTATTGTACTGATGACCATCGAGACAACAGAACTCGATGAGAGGGAAGGGCCTCTACTTCAACCAAGTCAAGCGAGAAGGTAAGTGACGGTGCATGCCGAAAGGCCAATCACACCACAAGACAAATCACGAGAACCTCAGCGCAGACTATACTTGAGAGCCAAAAGAGACAGAGCATTCTGATCTGGCCTGATGTGGCAGGTTATCAAAATCGGGATGGTCAATAACTTGAAAGCTCCAAGAAGAAGGTTGTCGGAGAGCCGGATGAGGGAAAACCTCATGTCCGGTTCGAGGTGGCAGGGGATGGAAACCAGACAAGGTGATGGTACTGAGGCACTCTCGCAGGAAACCGAGAGCAACGGGTCTGCCACACCTAAATCCAGGCGCCTTCCCCTGACCCTACCACCAACGGTAACACCGCCAACTCCTACGCCAACGCCGGTTCCACCAACGGTCATGCCACCCACCTCTACGCCCACGCCGCTAGGTGGGGGAGGCCGCATCGTCTTTAATTCCAACCGCGACGGAAATCTATGTGATGAACGCCGACAGTGGTGGAGTGACTCGCCTCACCAATGATCCTGCCGCCGAGCGGTTTCCCAGCTGGTCGCCCGACGGCAAGAAGATTGCTTTTTTCTCCAACCGTGACGGCAATGGCGACATCTACATCATGAACGCTGACGGCAGCGGCGTGACCCGCCTCACCGACCCATTGGATCGCTGCGCAATGCCGGCCTGGTCGCCAGATGGTCGGCAGATCGCCATGGAATGCATGCACGACGAAGACCCTGAAATCTACGTGATGAACGCCGACGGTAGTGGCCTGACCCGGCTTACCAACAACTCAGGCGAGGACTGGCTGCAGTCTGTGAGCAAAAATCGGGAGATATTGTTTTTACGAACTATCAAGGGATATACCGGTTTCACAAGAAGGCCGGGCCATAGATATTATTGGTTGCACAAATTTAGGGGTGAGCTAATACCAGCTGCAAGCTGACAGCAGCTACACCCCTCGCGAACGGTGTATTTTTTGCCAGGCTTGACACGATAATGGGAGCGTGTCTTGCCCGTCCCGCAGCGGCTTAGCCAGGGCGGCAGAATTATATCTCATGGACACGAACCACGACACATGCGATAGACGATCCCAAACCAGCCACCCTCCCCTTCAGCGCGTGCCGTGCGGTGTTGGGAATCCCAGGCTTCATAACCGTGAGTTCGAACAATCGTGCCTAGCGATTGTGGGAACAACGATCTATTCTCGGGCTGACCCCAGCAAAGTATTTCGACCGTTCCGCTACCGTCTTCGGTGAGCGAGAGAGTAACATTTGAACGGTCACCCAAATCCCAGGAGGCCCCGCCACTGCTTTCGAGCAGGCCACTCTCGGGAAGACGTAGCATGTCGGTGACGCCGGTCAGCTTCGCATAGCAATATACGCCATCCCATCCCGGGTCGGCATCTAACCTCAAGATATCGAGCTCGACATTGGTCTCCTCCCCTGGGCGCGGGCAGCCGGAATTTTCTGGTGGGCCAGCCCGATCGGGGCATTCATCATAACCCGTGTCAACACCATCGCCGTCCTGATCTTTAATATCCGGACAGCCTCGGTGCGCGGTTTCACCGGCTTCCGAAATACACTCGTCAGCTTCATCCATCACGCCGTCACCATCCTGGTCCTGGGGAAAGGCAGGACAGCCGCGCCGTTCCCGCGGACCAGCCTCTTCGGGACAATCATCATCACTGCCCACCAGGCCATCGCTGTCGAGGTCACATATTTCTGGATGTAACTCGCATAGTGGCAATAGCTCCGGCAAGAGGAATCTTTGAAGGTTTAGTAGTGGCAATAGCTCCGGCAAGAGGAGCTCCGGCAAGAGGACTCTTTGAAGCATCAGTGAGGTGCCTGGGAAAGGAATGGATGGGCAGCCGTCATCGTCGGCGGGGCCTTCCAGGTCGGGGCAGTTGTCCTCTGCGTCGGGTATGCCATCCCCGTCCCGGTCTTCAGGCAAGGGGCAGCCAAGATTTATCAGCGGTCCCGGCTGTGCATCGCAACGGTCGAGGAAATCCATTACCCCGTCTCCATCTGTATCGGTATCCCAGCCTTCCGGAATGCAGCCATGAAATCCTTCCAAACCAGCCACATCCGGGCAATCGTCCAGCACATCTGACACGCCATCGCCATCGCGGTCTTCTGTGACCGGGCAGCCGGCGTTGTCAGATGGGCCAGGCTGGTCTTTGCAGGCATCCACTTCGTCTATAACCCCGTCGCCATCGCTATCTTGCGGCAGTGTGACCGGGCATCCACTCCTCTCAGGCGGGCCGGCTTGCTCCGGACAGGTATCCAGGAAATCAGGTACGCCATCCCCGTCGCCATCCGTGACCCAGGCGCCGGCCGGGCAGCCCTCCCATTCGGGTAGGCCAACCTGGTCTGGGCAGCGGTCCACAGCGTCAGGGACGCCATCGAGATCCCGGTCGGGCACCGAAGCAGCGGGGCATCCCTGATCTTCAGGCTTGCCGGCTTGATCTGGACAGGTATCTTGTGTATCCGGCAGACCGTCCTGGTCGCGATCATCGACCAGCAGGCAACCATGACTTGCGGTAGGGCCGGCCTGATCGGGGCAGCTATCCTGTGTATCGGCAACGCCGTCGGCGTCACGATCGGCGGATGGTATTGCGGTGATCTTAATCGAAGCCATGTTTGCATCGCCCTTCTGGTTGTAGGCCAGGAAAGAGAGGGTATGAAAGCCCTCCGTTGGAGGCGCCCAATTCCAGGTACCAATGAGATTTTCCGATGGGCCGCGCTGCTCGCCGGCCAGGAAGCCGTCAGCATAGAATCGCAATAAGGTGACCGATTCTCCCCGAGCGTAAGCCACAGCCTGGGCGCGTATCGCGCTCTGGACATTCGCAATTTCGTTTAATCCCGGGGAGGTGATTTGGATTGAAGGATGGGCTGCCTCCCGCCTCGTCATGCTCAGGTAGCGGATGCCCAAAAAGGCGATCACCAGGACAAGCACACCGACTACCCCGAGAGCAAACAAGCCAAAGATGACCACATAAAGTTTTCTTTTTTGCATGGCTTTCTCCTTTCTCAATAGAACACGTAGCGGAAATTTGGGTTTGTGACCGGACAAAGACAGACTGCTTCCTGCCCGGAACTCCCTTCCCGCTGCTTCGTTCAAATGAGGCAGTACCTGACTTCAAAAGTACGACTGCCGCTCTGGGAGGGATTGCCTCTGCTATCCCATGCCTTGACGTAGTATTCTACATTCCCAGGGCTATAATTGGCGAGGCTTGCGCTCAATTCAGCAGTCCCCAGGGTGGCCTGATAGATGCCTCCACCCGTCGCACTCATGATCAGGGTTTGCCACTGACCCTGCTGAGAACTTTTTACCGCGCGATAATACAACTCTACCTTTGAAATTCCTGAGGGGTCAGTAGCACTGACGCTTATGGTGGCGCTGGTGGGACCGCACGTAATTCCATCGAATATGGAGTCAGGCGAATGGGAGACGTTGGTCAGACTCGGCCCGCTGGTGTCCGATGGAGGAGTGATGGGTGTGGGGGTTACGGTCGGTGTCCTGGTTGAGATGGGTGATGGGGTAATCGGAGTGGCAGTATGTGTGGAGGTTGAGGTGGCCGTCGCAGTTGGCTGGATGACGGTGATAGTCAATGGTTGATCCACTTTCCCGGCGGGTGTCTCAACGTGCAGGGTATAAGTGATCGTCTCCTGCGGGCAAACCTGACGGCTGCCCTGTTGTGCGACGAACTCGTCGTTAAGATACACGCTGGTTGCGTAGGCTACATCCCAGTGGAGGATAGTGCAACCCCCGCGCATTAGAGAAAGACTATCAGCCCAGAAGTTGACTTGTGCCTGTGGCCAGGGTGTGGCGGTAACAGTCGGGGTGGGTATGGGAGAGGAGGTCGGCGTCTCGAATATTATTGGTGAGATAACCGTCTCCACGACTTCCACCGAAATTTCATCAGACTCAATATCTCCATCAGTTCTTGCGGCGAGTACACGCAAGTTGTAATCCCCGATTTCCAAAAACGTCCAGAGGACTCTACCTTCCCACAAACCATTACCATAGTCTTGAATTTCTAATAGCTTCACTGCTACGTCGTCAATCAGTAGCACCATCTTTCCAGGCTCAATGTTGGTATGGGCCATAATGGCTGTGGGCGAGTCAACAAAAAGAAAATCTCCATCCTGCGGCGCGTCAATCCACACTTGTGGGCCGGTAGCCTCACCTTCCAGATCCAACCCACAGCCTGCAGTCAGCAGGCAAGTCAGCAAGACAATAATCAATAATTTGCGTTGCATTGTCATTACTCCTTTCCAGGTTACCCTGTTGGGTCTGACAAACGGGGGAACGAAAGCTTTAGGGGGATGTATGACAATTCGAAGGGGGTAGCAAGGAAGTGATCGACCACTATTCGTTGGTTGAATTTACCCCAACAAGTTATATGCCACGTTCCAGGCGGTAGGGATTCCCGAAAGTAAAATTATAGAGTACCTAAATCTAAAATACCGTTTTATCCTTATAAAAGACATCAATCCTCGTAGGACAGGACTGAGCAGCAAAAGAATGTCTTCAAAATTACATCATAGCATGTTTATTGGCCGTGTCAATCACCCTTTCTGAGATTCTGACAATAATTCGGATATTTTATTAATCAGCGGAGAGCCGGATCAAACTTCAGAGCCGTTGGGTTCAGAACGAGATAAGATATTCCCAAAATCCAACATTTTCCTTGACATCCATTTTGGGTATGCCCCAATGTTAGAGCGATGCAATGGTTGTTGAAGTGATAACGGATTATCTTTGCGTATCGCCCGGGGTGATTTCTATATGCTCATCGGCGTGCTGGCTCGTTAATTAAGGCAAGAATGGTTATATGTAATCGGCTGAAAGTTTTATTACAAAAATTGCGTCATTACAGCCGGTTACTGCAACTAGTTGCTTGAGTGTTTGGCCGCTTGGATTATTCTTGCTAATACTGGCTATTGTGATAGTCTTTGGTTATATCCAAAAGGCTAACACTCAAGCGGCGCCTGCCCCAACTTTCACACAGCTACCCAAAACGCTCATCCCAACTCGTGCGGCTGCCGAGTCAACTCTGCCCCTCACGCCCGAGCCAGTTACCTTTCTCCTGACCACGCGTGCCGGGCAAGAACTTCAACTCAGGTTCATTATGCTGGAACCGAACTCGTACGTCGCCTTTCACACCGAAAGTGTTCCCCAGGGCATCCCCATCGCAAATGGGGTGGAGATCTCATTCGATTACATCACCCAGGTGGATTTTGACTTACCCTCGCCAGATTGGGATTACAACCCCGGGCCCGGTGCTGCCGCTACGGATCAATCAGGCGAGTTAGTCTTGCCAGACTCGCCCGCAGGGTCCGGTAACTGGCCTGTTCTCGTGACCCTTACAGATGGCGCCAAAATTACCACCAGCCTTGGCTTCAAAGCGCATCATAAAATCCATGTCACCGGTGAATCCAACTACGGATATATAGACATCGAGCTGATCGATGTGCAGAAGGTCGTCATCAAAAGAACCTCCACACCCCGACCAATCCCTAATGAACCGGTAGGTGATGACCTCATCTTCATCGAAACGCTCAACGGTGAGATTGTCAAAGTTGCCAACCCCACGGTCTTCGCCCGCTGTATGTATGATGTCTATTGCTGCCATGGGGAGACGCTGAACGCCATTCCGCTCCGGGGGGGCGCTGGTCTGTCCTTGAACCTTGTCAAATCCATCGCCTTTCCTGCCCCAGGGTCAGCCATCATCACCATGCCGGACGGTACATCCTCAAATGCCACACTTCGCCCGTCCGCTGATTGTCCTGGAACAGCGTGGAGAATACGGGGTAAAGCCGCCCTGGGCGACTTTGAGATCGAGCTTGCTTCGATTAAAAAAATCACACGGAAGTAATAAAAGAAAGTATCTTCTCAAAGAAAGGGGGTAGGGGATTCTGGAAGACGGAAGACGGAAGACGGGAGACAGAGGACAGAGTCGGTCTTCCATCTTCGGTCTCCGGTCTTATTGAGATGATACCCAAAACCCTTGGTTTACCAACCGGGTGGATAAATAGCCGAAGGCGGGCGTTAGCGAAGCGCAACAAATCAGGTTTCGGAGCGACGCCTCCAGCGCAAGCCCAACCCGCTTTAGAAGTTGCTGACCTGCATACATTGGCAGAGAAAATGGGGTTGATTTGAAACAAAGCCGCTCAAATGTGCACCAGAATTGTATCAGGAGATAGGGGTTAGGAAGTGAGTGAATCATCCATCCTCTGCGGATTCCCAATAGATGAAAGGAGTAGGATATGACCCAATTAAAGGATAAGTACATACTTCTTACTGGTGGATCGCGAGGCATCGGCCCAGTTATCGCCGAAGCCCTGGCAAAGCGAGGCGCCCATATCGCCCTGGCCGCGCGTTCGGAAGAAGGTTTATCCACAGTCGCCGAACCCTTGCGTGGACTCGGAGTGCAGATTTTGACCGTACCAGTGGATCTCGCCCAAGCCACTCAACGGGATGAGCTCATCTCAAAGGTCTTGGACAAATTTGACAGGATCGATATTCTCATCAACAATGCTGGGTTGGAGACGGAAGGGGCTTTTATGAATCTTTCTTGGGAAGCGATCCATGAGACGATCGAAGTGAACCTTGCTGCTCCCATGTCTATAACGCATATGTTGATGCCTCAAATGATCAACCAAAAATCGGGCCATATCGTCAATATAGCCTCTATAGGTGCGAAGAGTGGCGTTGCTTATGCTGCCACGTATTGTGGTACCAAAGCCGGGCTGGCTGAATGGACGCGTGGGTTGCGTTTGGAACTGGCCGACACAGGGGTTCACTTCTCCACGATCTTTCCGGGTTACATCACGCAGGTCGGGATGTTTGCGCGGTTCGGCATGACCCCCCCCTGGATCATCGGCTCCTGCTCTCCTGCCAAAGTCTCCAAAGCGGTTGTCGACGCTATCGAGCATAATAAGTTAGAAGTGCTTGTCAATTCACGCCCGTTACGCCTATTCTTTATGCTGAACGAATTGGCTCCTTCTTTAGGCGACTGGCTGATGTGGATTTCAGGTTCAGTGGATTTTCAGCGCTGCAAGGTGGGGCTGTAAATTCCGTGTGTATAACTCGTTGCTTTAGCAGGTTCAATTGTGTATAATGATGTTACCAGCTTGAGCATGTTTGAGATACCCTACCTACTTAGCAAGTTTACCGTCGACCGGCTGATGAAGCGCAACGTAATCACCGTGACCGAGGACACACCGCTGGAGGCTGTCAGTCTGTTCGTGGATGCCATTTAGCAGGCAGATGTGCGGGCGATCATCCAGGGTTGGGATGTGGGAATGAAACAATTGACCCTGCCTCCGACCATTTACCCTGCCAGGTCGTTGCCACACAGTTGGCTATTGCCACATTGCGCTGGTGTGGTACACCACTGCGGGTATGGAACCACTTCCGCTGGCTTGCGGGCAGGCATACCGGCGCTGGTTATCCCGCATATCGCCGACCAGTTTTTCTGGAGCCAAAAAGTTCACGAGCTCGGTGTCGGGTTGCCACCCATTGCGCGCGGGAAACTGGACTGCACACAAAAGATATAAGAAGAGATCATCTGGCGCCACAGCGCAAATGATAAGGAGATAGGTTATGAAACGGCTTATTTTATTCCTTGGTGTTTTGCTTACAATTGCTCTAGCTTGTAATGCGATTGGTGGAGCAATTTCTCCCCCCACACAGGCGATGCTTACTCCAATGGGTCCTACTATCAGCAGCACTATTACCGCTACGCTCGTTAATCGAGACACATTGACCTCTATTCCCGCAGCAATAATCACAACAGGACAAACGGTTCAGCCAGAAGATTTTCAATATCTGGGCGCCTTTCGCCTGCCCGGTGGAGACACGCCGCCGCAAACTTTTGCTTATGGTGGCAACGCGATGACCTTTAATCCAGATGGCGATCCCTCCAACAGTGATGCCTACCCTGGCTCTTTGTTCATCATGGGTCATGATCGACAGGCCTGGGGGGGTTTGCCCAACGGCAACCAGGTAGCCGAAGTCAGTATCCCGGAGCCAACCATTGCTGTTAACCCGGCCGATCTTACGCAGGCAAGTTTTGTACAGGATTTTAACGATGTGACGGCCGGGTATTTCACCCAGCTCGAAGAAATTCCCAAAGTCGGTATGCAGTATCTAAATCATCCTGACACCGGGCCCAAGATTCATCTAGCTTGGGGACAGCATTTGCAACCGCAGGATATCGCATCTCATGCCTGGTTCAATGCAACTTTAGACACGCCTGATCTGCAAGGGATCTGGTTCATCGGTAACCAAAACCTTTACAGCGTCAACGGGTATATGTTTGAAATTCCCACCAGTTGGGCGGACACGTACGCGCAAGGCCGGTATCTTGCCACGGGCCGTATGCGAGATGGCGGGCAAGGCGGCATGGGGCCGACGCTATTTGCCTACCGGCCTTGGTTGGCTGGTGGCGCGGCTCCCGCTTCGGGCACACATCTTGCTGAAACCGTGCTTCTGCTCTACGAGAACTCGGACGCCACTAATGTCATCACGCGTTGTATGTCCGGTTATCAGCACCCCGATGAATGGGAAGGTGGGGCGTGGATTACCACCAGTTCTGGCAAGTCGGCCGTTTTGTTCGCAGGCACTAAAGGCAACGGCACCAAATATTGGTATGGATACATCAACCCCGCCGGTTCTGCCTACCCATGCGTGGATGCAAATGTCACTGATTTTGTGACGTGCCGCATGGCCGATGGCACCCCCTGTCCACCAGAAGATTTCACAGGCTGCTGTAACGCGGAAGACGGCACTTGCCCTTCCCAGAGAGGCTGGTGGACCACCCACTATGATGCTCAATTCATTATGTTTAACCCTGCCGATCTTGCCCAGGTTGCCACCGGAACAATGAAACCGTGGGAACCACAACCTTACACGAGCCTGGATATTGACGATCATCTATACCTCAATCCATCCGGTACCGAAACGGATATGTTAGGCACAGGAGAACAGCGCCGTTATCGGATAGGTGATGTGGCTTTTGACCGGGCGAATGGATTGTTGTATGTTCTTGAACAGTATGCAGACGGAGCTAAACCGGTTGTGCATGTGTGGCGAGTGCAGTGAAGGTTGGTTACGGAAATGGATATAATATACCACCCTATCGGAGTGATACACAGCCCTTTCAAGGATCTTCAGGACATGCCCATTCAACCTGTGAGCGAAGCGAGTGCTGCGGGTACCATAGAGGTATTTCCTGAGTTCGTCGCCGGGTTGAAGGATTTGGAAGGCTTCTCTCACGTTATTATGCTCTATCATTTACATCAAGTTTTCCGGTTTAATCTCACTGTCACGCCCTTCCTCGACTCGCAGCCTCATGGCATTTTTGCAACCCGCGCTCCAACCCGGCCCAACCCAATAGGCTTATCGATTGTGAAACTACTTCGTATCGAGGGTAATACACTCTATATGGGGAATGTGGACGTCCTCGATGGGACACCCCTTTTGGATCTCAAGCCGTACATACCCGAGTTTGATTGGCAATCCGAAGCTCGGATAGGTTGGCTGGAACAAACTGAAGGGAGAATGCGAACAGTAAGATCAGATGATCGCTTCATATAAAAAATATTCAGCTTCACAGTGAGCAAACCTGGACGTATCACGGAAAGGCGGTACTCTTAGAATTACCCCCGAATTTCTTATTTCGCCTGGCGCCTCGTTGTTTTCGGCATAGGTGGGTTTGAAGCCATTAGGTGGAAAAGAGGAAAAAAAACAAATGAACATCGCACTCGCATTAGCAGAATCCCTGAAATCTCAAGGAGCGGATTTGGTGAGCTTTGCAGACCTGACACTTATCCCGGCAGAAGTGCGCCTCAATATGCCCACGGGCGTGTCCATCGCGGTTGCCCTGAATCCCGATATCGTCAAGCAGATTGAAAATGGCCCCACAATGCAGTACTATGAAGAATATAAGCGGCTGAACGATCTTCTCAGCGCGCTGAGCATACAGGGAGCTCGCTTCCTCAAAGAT
>Ga0315284_10017074_pt1 | contig 10291 bp, 10 predicted proteins | sample YL17G09_16_MG_FD_203696 | JGI IMG/M metagenome (GOLD analysis project Ga0315284, IMG submission 203696) | Sediment microbial communities from Yellowstone Lake, YNP, Wyoming, USA - YL17G09_16 | ecosystem: Environmental > Aquatic > Freshwater > Lake > Sediment | place: USA: Wyoming | collected...
CGGGCTCAACAACACCGATGACATCTTTAAGGTAGTAAAAAGCGAACTGCTGTATGGTGGTGAAAGCCATATAGACGAGCAGGCGGGAAGCCAGGAACCAGACAAGGTCGCGATGAGAAGCGAGCTCGCCGGCTGTCCTGAATAAAGCTGATAGCAGCGAAGTCCGCCGGTTGCCGGTATTTACCGGCGTTTCTTTGACCATGGCGAGGGTGGCAATCATCGTTCCCAGCAGGGCGATAGCCAGTATTCCCAGCACCAGCCATAACCACTGACTGCCTTCCCCGGCGATATACCGGTTGATGAATAAACTGGAAATATATACCAGAATTGCCCCGCCGACAATCTCCAGCAGGGCTTTAACGCCGGAAGCCAGTCCGCGCCGGTCCGGCGGAACGAGGTCGGGAATCAGCGCCTGGAAGGGTCCCTGCGCCGTGTTGCTGGCGACCTGCAGGAGACAATAGACAACGAACAGGACGGCAAAGCTGCCGGCGAGACCGATACCGGGAATAATCAGCAGGGTGATGACACCGCCGATTAAAATATAGGGTCGGCGGCGACCCCATTTAGAGCCGGAGCGGTCGCTTAAGGCGCCGGCGACAGGCTGGACGAACATTGCCAGCAGCAGCCCGGCGAGGGTCATCAGACCAAGATAGGTATTTTTCTGGGCTTCCGGGACAAGGTCCAGGAGCCGCTGGGGGAGAATAATGCTGTGCAGGCTCTGCCATAAAGCGGTGAGGGCAAAGCCGAAGACGGTTATCTTGAGATAATCACGGCGGCGAAACGGTATGCTGTTTTCGTTTGGCATGGCGGTTGCTTTTTAGAAGCATAGCAGAGAGCACGGGAAAGAGGCAAGGTGAATAGAGAAAGATACAATAACCAAGAAACAATAACCAGGGAAGTAAAAAAATATTAGATTTTAAGGTATTATTCGGTTTTGGTTGTCTCATCATCTAAACTCACCCCGTTTAAGCTCACCCCCTTAAATCCCCCTCTCAAACAGCAGGATAGCACGAGATAGAAAGTAAGTCTGTTTGAGAGGGGGAGAGACTATGAGAGTCCCGATGCAATCGGGGCTCTCTCTTACATACCCCTCTTCAGCTATCAATATTTATGAGTTCCTGCCAAAGTTCCCAGCTGGAGAGGCCTGCCTGCGCGTAGCCGCTTCGGCGAAGGCAGGGGACAGGGGTGAGGTTATCACATACCAACCAAAAGCAAACAAAATCAATTTTAAAGTTAGCGATTTTATAAACCCGGTAAATTCAGTATATAATTCAGTAATAAGTCTCGCCGGAGTTGAAAGTATATAATGACGGCACGTTACCCCCTTATCGAAGAAATACACATGGCGCCGGACGCCGCCTGGTGCTTCGAGGCTTTCGCTCCGCGCCCCTTCAGCTTTTTCCTGGACAGCGGCATGGACCCGCCAAAGCTGGGGCGCTATTCCTTCATGGGCAGCGACCCGTTCCTGGTGATGAGGAGCAGTGGCGACGAAATAACCCTGATTAGAGACGGGGTCGAGGAGAAAAGGAGAGGAAATCCCTTTGACGAAGTCGGGGAATTACTCAAGAAGTATACTCTTGAAAGTAACGAAGCAGGCATACCTTTTACGGGCGGGGCGGTGGGGTATTTCAGTTACGACCTGTGCCACTTTATCGAGCGACTGCCGACAAAAGCGATAGATGATTTGAATCTCCCCGAATGCTACCTGGGTTTCTACGACGCCATTATCGCTTTCGACCATCAAGAGAACAAAACATACCTGGTATCAACAGGTTTTCCAGAGCTTGAGGAGGAGAAAAGGCGGCAACGTGCGGAGGCAAGGCTTAACGAGCTAAGGAATTTGATAGCGCTTTCACCGCCTCCTACCGCGATAAAGGAAGCCACCTCCCGGCAAGGCATGGTGCTGAAAGCCAATTTCTCGCACGAGGGTTACCTGGAGGCGGTGGCTAAAGCCCGCGAGTACATCTGCGCCGGGGATATTTTCCAGGTCAACCTTTCGCAGAGACTGGAGGTAAAGCTAAATACCACGCCTTACGAGCTTTATAAACGCCTGCGGAGAATCAACCCGGCGCCTTTCGCCAGCTATTTCAACTTCGATGGCGTGAGCATCGTGGGGGCTTCGCCGGAGAGATTTTTAAAGGTGCGGGGGGACCGGGTGGAAACGCGTCCCATCAAGGGCACCAAGCCGCGCGGTAAAACACCGGAAGAAGATAAAGCGCTGGCGGAAAGCTTAACGAAAAGCGTGAAAGACCGCGCGGAAAACATCATGATTGTCGACCTCGAAAGAAACGACATCGGTCGAGTGTGCCGCTATGGCACGGTCAGGGTCACGGAACTGGCCATACTGGAGACGTATCCCACCGTTTTTCACCTGACTTCTACCGTAGTGGGGCAGTTGAGGGAGGGGAAAAACCTCATCGACCTGCTCAAAGCTACCTTCCCCGGCGGCTCGATTACCGGGGCGCCCAAGGTGCGGGCGATGGAAATCATCGACGAACTGGAACCGACCCGCCGCAGCGTTTATACAGGGTCGCTGGGCTATTTAAGTTTCAGCGGGGACATGGACCTGGACATCGTGATACGGACGATAATCGTTAAAGACGGGAAAGCCTACTTCCAGGTGGGGGGCGCCATCGTTTACGACTCCCAGCCGGAAGGGGAATACATCGAGACCCTGGACAAGGGCAAAGCGCTGATACAGGCCCTCAATCTTTCGGCGGGGGGTGAAGTGGAGATAGTATCGTGATTCTGGTGATAGACAACTACGATTCTTTTACCTATAACCTGGTGCAATACCTTGGCGAACTGGGGCAGGAACCGGCGGCTTTCCGCAACGACGCGATAACGCCGGAGCAGATTGAGTCGATGGCGCCAAGCCATATCATAATATCGCCGGGGCCATGCACACCGCTGGAGGCGGGCATTTCCAACGACGTTATCCGGTATTTCCGGGGGAGGATACCCATCCTGGGGGTGTGCCTGGGGCACCAGTGCATCGGGTACGTGTACGGGGGATTGATAAAGCGGGCGGCGCTGCCGATGCACGGGAAGGAATCGCTGGTGTACCATGACGGTGAAACCATTTTCCGGGGTCTGTCTTCGCCGATTACAGCAGGGCGGTACCATTCACTGGTGATAGACACGGCGTCCGTGCCGGCAACGCTGGAGGTATCGGCAAAAACGGGGGAAGGGGTAATTATGGGGGTGAGAAACCGCCGGGACGCGGTCGAAGGCGTGCAGTTTCACCCGGAATCGATTATGACGCCGGAGGGGCATAACATTTTATCTAATTTCCTGAAAATGTCCGCGCCGGCGGGGAGGCGATAATGGCAGAGATAGTGTATATCAACGGGGCGCTCGTGCCGCGTGCTAAGGCACATATATCCGTCAGCGACCACGGTTTTCTTTACGGTTACGGCCTGTTCCAGACGATGCGGGCTTATCATGGCAAGCTGTTTTTACTCGACCGACATCTAAAGCGGCTCTATGAAGCGGCGGAGGTTATCGGGATGAGGCAAAAACTGGACGGTATCGACCTGGAGAAAGCCTGCGCGGAGACGTTAAAAGCCAACAAACTCAAGGAAGCGCGGATGCGCCTGACCGTGACCAACGGGGAGAGCGCGGCATTACCGTGGACGGACGCCGGCGGCGAGCCGAACATCGTGGTGACGGCCGTGCCCTATACGCCTTTTACGGCGGGAAAGTACGCCCGGGGCTTTAAGGTCGGCATGGCGACGGTGCGGCGCGCCCGGCAGTCCGTAGTCAGCAGCCTGAAGTCGATTAACTACCTGTTAAACGTCATGGCCAGGATGGAAGCCGCGGCGAACGGCATGGATGAGGCAATATTGTTGAACGACGGGGGGTATATCGCGGAGGGGGGCGGAAGCAACGTATTTTTCGTGGAACGGGGGAGGCTTATAACGCCGTCTACGGATAACGGCATCATACCGGGCGTGACGCGTGAGGTAATCATGGAGATGGCAGGGGAGGTGGGCATACAGGTTAGTGAGGGGGATATCAGCCCCGAAGCGCTGGGAGGGTTCGACGAGGCTTTCATGACCAATGCAGTGATAGAGGTAATGCCGGTGGTGTCGGTGAGGGGCGAACGCGGGAAGGTGATTTCTATCGGCGGGGGGAAACCGGGCAAAGTTACGCAGCGATTGATGGCGGCTTACCGGGAGATGGTGGAGAGGGAGACGGGTTAAGGGGCGTAAGTGGTAAGTTTACAGTTATCAGTGGGGGGGAGGAAAAGGGAGACTGGATTCCCGTTTTCACGGGAATGACGACGGGGGATGGACGGATTGCTTCGGTCACGGAGTTTATACTGAGCGAAGCGAATGTGTTCCCTCGCAATGACAGTGGTGAGAAGTCTACCAGAATTCAGTCTGGGAAACGTGCTCGGTCTCTTTGATGATTTTCCGGATAGCGTCGCGGGTCTTGTCATCGGAAATCGGCTCAACTTCCGAGACGGGTATGCCGTCTTTGTTTTTCCCCACCCGCCACCCGGTAATATAGCCGGGCACCAGGGCGCTGGAAAAATCGGACGCGCCGCAACACGAAGACTCGATGACGGCCTGGCTGACGGTATAAAGGACTTCACGTCCGTTGCAGTTGAGCCTGACCTCTTTTTGAGGGGTGTAATATCCGGAGGGGGCGGGGACATCGCGGTTCAATTCAAGGTGGGTATATTTACTCATCGCACTTAATAATCAATAACCAAGAAACAAGCACCAAACAAATCTCAATATTCAATAACCAATATTCAAACGTTTGGTTATTTGAATTTGGTTATTGGTCATTGTTTGGTTATTGTATCTTGTATCTTGGTTATTTTCTCCTTAAGGGAAAATTACAGGAGCTTCCAGTCCAGTGGTCTCCGGCAGGCCGAGCATGAGGTTCATGTTCTGGACAGCCGCACCGGAAGCTCCCTTGCCTAGATTATCAAAACGCGCGGAAATTAGAATTCTGTCCTTGCCGCCGAAGACAAATATCTCCAGATTATTCGTGCCGTTACAGTCTGTGAAAGTCAAAAAGCCGTTTTTCAGGTAGTCGTCCGGTGGATACGGCATCACTTTGACAAACCGTTCCCCGGTGTAATATTCCGCCAGCGCTTCCCTGATATCCACGGCCGAAAATTGTTTCTCCAGATGTTCTGCTACCAGCGGGATTGAGATGATTTCGCCGTTATATACATTGACCACGGTAGGAGCGAAAATGGGCGGCCGGGTCAAGCCGACAATTTTTGTCATTTCAGGCACATGTTTATGATTCAACGCGAGTGCATACGGGCGGGGGTTTTTTATATAGTCGGGCGCGCTCTTGTTTTCATAGTCGCTAATCATGGCTTTGCCGCCGCCGCTATACCCTGCCACGGCATGGCAGGAAACCGGGTAATCCGGAGCAACAATACCTTGAGCTACCAGCGGATAGAGCATCAAGACAAAGCCGGTGGCATGGCAGCCGGGCACGGTGATTCTCCTGGATTTTTTTATCAGGGTTCTCTGTTCCTTCTTGAGTTCCAGGAGGCCGTAGACCCAGCCTTCCGCTACGCGGTGAGCGGTTGACCCATCTATGACGCAAACCGAGCTGTTTTTTATCAGACTTACAGATTCGCGTGCGGCATCATCCGGCAGGCAGAGAAAAACGATATCCGCTTCATTTATCAGCTTTTTCCTGGTTTCAGGGTCCTTGCGTTTTTCTTCGGGTATTTCAAGAACTTCAATATCTTTTCTTCCGTTCAAACGCTCGCGTATTTTCAGGCCGGTAGTGCCGTGCTGGCCGTCAACAAACACCGTCTTTTTCATCCTGCTACTCTTTCATCCGCCTTACGGATTTACAGTTAAAAGTATAGCACAAGCGTGACTGGATTTGTACCGAGATGGAGGGCAGGCGATAGCCATTATCCTGTCACGGAACGTAATTTAGATATAAAAAATGTCATTTTGTGCGTAAATAAATAACGTTTGAACGTGAGCGGCACTTGACATGAGCGTGCCAATAGTTTATTGTTTATAACAAATAGCTTCAAGGAAGGAGGAATAATGCAAGCATATTGTGTGAAGTGCCGAGCCAAGAAGGAAATGAGCAATGCTAAATCCATCACCATGAAAAACGGCAAGCCGGCTACACAGGGTGTATGCCCGACCTGCGGCACCAAGATGTTCAGAATCGGCAAGAAATAAGGCCGATATCAACAAACGGATTTATAGATATAAATAAGGCTGGATATTTCCCGTTAAGGAGTATCCAGCCTTTTATTTGACGGTCAGTTATTAGACGCTGTTATTTCGCGGCAGGCGGGGCGCTGATATACTTGCGAACGAGTTTATCCGTATTGATAACGTTAAGCTTGTGGAAAATCAAAGAGAAGCGATTTTCCAGCTCAGCCATTAATGCCTGGAGATTCGGTTCCGGCAGGTGCCACAATTCCTTTTTAAAGTCGCCGAAAGCCCGTTTGCGTGTCTTATAGATAAATTGCTCTTCCGTTTCCCCGGTCTTTCTTTCCTTGGGATATTTTGTATCGAGGTGGCGGTTGATTTCCGCGAGGAGGTTGGGAGGAAAGCTGGGGCTATCGTAGAGAATATTCTGGAAGCCGGTAGCCAGGTGCACCTCGACGGTATCAACCTTCGGGAACATATCGAAGGATTCATCGGGGAGGGTGGAGGCACCGTGCTGGACGGCTCCGCCCAGTCCGTACTCATCCCGGGCTACCCGGGAAAGCTCTTTCAGGGTATTAAAGTCGATATTGACCCTGGCCACCGAACCATCGGGGAGGACAACGCCGCCGTGAGATGACCCGGTCTGCACGCTGATTTTGGATATTCCTTCCTTATCTTTGCCGAGATGGCGGCGGTAGCCATTGATAAAAGCCCGGAGGTCAGCCACGGTACTGTTGCCCTTGCCGATTTCTCCGATTTCCCCGCCCACGGAGACGGTAACGCCCGCCGGCTCGATGCTGCGGATAAACCTGGTCATTTCCGCCGTTATCTCCGAGTTCTTCGCCTGCTGTTCTTCAAGGGAAGGTTTAGAGAGGTCAACGACGGTGGAGGCATCGATATCAATATTAAAGAAACCGGCGGCGATGGCTTCACGAATGAGCTGCTTGATATCGTTCAGCTCGCCTTCAGGATTTTCACGGTACATTGCCCGCCTGACCTGGAAGTGATCGCCCATGATAAAGACCGGTCCCTTAAAACCTGCCTTTATGGCGGCCGCCAGGACGCAGGATGCGTACTCTCCGGGTGTCTGGGCGGTATAGCCCATCTCGGAGCGGGCAATCTCAAAAATAAAGGCTCCCGCCTTTTCTTTCATGGCGGCGCGGAAGACCGCCGCGGCGGTATGATAGGTGATGCCGCGGATATTGATAGCCGGCACGGTGATGCCGTGATAAAGCCTTTTACCGGAAGCCCGGTAGAGAGTATCGATGCTGGCGGGGAAAATGCCGAGGCCGAGAGCCGTTTCCCGGATAATACGATAGTGTTCCGCCTTTTTCTTAACATCAGTCCCGAAGACAGTCTGTTCTATCAGAGAATCGATGTTGCTTTTGTCGGTTAGTCTATTTTTCGGTTTGTCGGGCATTTTATTTACCACTATTCAGGATAGAGCGGCGTCCGTTATATCTAGCGGTATCATATTGTGTCGTGATATCTACAAGGCTCAGTCCTTTTTTCTCTATTCTCTTGTATATCGTTTCCAGCGGGCAAGAGGAAAATTTCCCGTTATTGACGCATACCATCCTGCCGAAATCCTCATTTAGAGCCAGGTCAACGGCGGCAATGCCGAAGTACCGACCCATTCTGCGGTCATAGGCACATGGGGCGCCGCCTCGTTGTAGATGACTTAAAGTGACACTGCGTGTCTCCAGGCCCGTTCCTTGCTCGATTTCCTGGGCTACCACCGCGCCGATACCGCCCAGGGCTTTATTTTGGAAGTTATCTACTCCTTCCTTTCTTACAACCTCAGAGCGGCCCTTAATCGTGGCTCCCTCGGCAACCACGATGATTTCATAACGGTTCCCCAGCTCTTTAGCCCGGAGTATTAAAGCGTTCACTTTGCTTATTTCAAAAGGGTATTCCGGTATTAAGATGATATAAGCCCCGCAGGCTTCGCCACCCTCGAGAGCCAGCCACCCGGCCGTCCTGCCCATGGTTTCCACGACGAAAATCCTCTTATGGGAACCGGCGGTTGTCCTTAGCCTGTCTACTTCTTCGGTAATGACATTCAGTGCTGTCTCATATCCCAGTGTATAATCGGTATCGGGCAGGTCTTTATCAATCGTTTTGGGGATGCCGATAATATTAATACCTTCTTTAGCCAGTTTGTTAGCTATGGCGAGAGTTCCATCACCGCCGATGGCTATTATCGCATGCAGACCAAGTTCTCTAATGTTTTCTATCACCTTTTGAGATTTCTCACTCGTGGTCTCTTCTTTGGATTTATAGGGACCCCATCGTGAGGTTCCCAGCATTGTCCCCCCGAATCTGTCCCAGGTCCTGACGATACTCGGATTCAAAGGTGTGATGTATTTTTCGATGGTGGTGGAATTGCCGGGGTCGACATCAAACAGTCCTTTCCACCCATCCCGAATTCCCAGTATTTCATAACGGATATGGCTACCCCTGGCAAGCGGGTCGTCCATGGCGGTCTTGACCACCCATTTAATGGCAGGGTTGAGCCCGGCACAATCACCGCCGCCGGTCAGCACACCTATTCGGCGCATTTCAAAATTCATAAATACCTTTGCTCCTTTTCATGGTGTGGTCATTATAAGGATAGCACTTTTAATTGTAAAAGAGAATGAAACCGGCATCATTATGATAGGTGAGATAACGGGGAGGGGCAAGGGTGTCCGTACCGATGATGATTCGGGGGTGGCTGGTAAATGGAGGGGAAAATATTATTTGCTAATGTATTAAAAGCTTCCATGAATTTTAGGCTCATCATCTTACTTACCTCACCCCCTTGTCCCCCTCTCCAGCTGGGAACATTGGCAGGAACTCATAAATATTGATAGCTGGAGAGGGGAGTGTAAGAGAGAGGGGGCGAATCCCCCTCTCATAGTCTCTCCCCTTCTCAAACAGACTTACTTTCTATCTCGTGCTATCCTGCTATTTGGTAAGGGGATCAAGGGGGTGAGTTTAGATGATTAGACAACCAAAACCGAATAATACCCCAGGGAAAACCGCTGGACTTATTGGAGAAAAGGGAGTACAATTTAATAACCTATGAAGGATTAGACAATGGCGCACTTCTATAAGACAAAAAACGGTCTAAACATGGAACGTAATTAGAGCACTGGTCTCGTTAGAGTCAGTGCTCTTTAAGTTAAGGAGGTAACGTTAATGCAGTCAAGTTTGATCGGTAAAATCGAAAAAGCAAAACGGTACGCTCAGGAAACAGACAGGGTTACCTTCCGAGAATTAGCCGTAAAATTCCGCGGCGAGAATAGCGATTACGACGTAAACTTTAAAGACGGCAAGTGGCATTGCACCTGCAGTTTTTTCTCCAAATGGGGTCTATGCAGTCATACGATGGCCCTGGAAAAAATCCTGGTCAACATGCTCCCCCCGGAAGCCCGCAACGCCCAGCTGGACGCTTCCGGTCTGACAACAGAAGGATAATACCGGAATCATCGTGTATCCGAGGGGTTACTGCGTCTTTTATTATCGGCTAGTAATAAAAACAACTCCGGGAGAAGCATGAATTTCATCGAAAAGCTGGCGCAGGCCGGCCAAAAGAATAAAAGTCTGCTGTGCGTGGGGCTTGACCCGGACCTGGCCATGATGCCGGAGAAAATAGGGGTTTATGAGTTCAATAAAGCGATTATCGATGCTACCGCCGACCTGGTATGCGCCTATAAGCCGAACATAGCTTTCTACGAGGCAATGGGCAATGACGGTCTGGCGGCTTTGAAGCAGACGAGGGACTATATACCAAAGGAAATACCCGTCATTATCGACGCCAAGCGCGGGGATATCGGCAATACGGCTAAAGCGTATACCCGGAGCCTTTTCGACTACTTCAACTTCGATGCGACGACGGTTAGCCCTTACCTGGGATACGATTCATTAGAGCCGTTCATCCAGTACCGCGACCGCGGCGTTTTCATTCTCTGCCGTACATCCAATAAAGGAGCGGTGGATTTCCAGTCGCTTCCGGTCAAAACCGACGGCGGCCAGAAAATGCTCTTTGAAATAGTCGCTGAGAAGGTGAATGAGTGGAATACTCACGGCAACCTGGGGCTGGTGGTGGGGGCAACGTACCCCGAGGAATTGAAGCTGATAAGGGAGAG
>Ga0315284_10017075_pt1 | contig 10291 bp, 7 predicted proteins | sample YL17G09_16_MG_FD_203696 | JGI IMG/M metagenome (GOLD analysis project Ga0315284, IMG submission 203696) | Sediment microbial communities from Yellowstone Lake, YNP, Wyoming, USA - YL17G09_16 | ecosystem: Environmental > Aquatic > Freshwater > Lake > Sediment | place: USA: Wyoming | collected...
TTTCAGAGCCTGCTTGCGAGAAACAAGGAGGTGCTCACTGTCATAAGTCAGGTTGTCAACAATCAGGACGCCATCATTGTCATTAAGGCTCTTGTTGTTCTCAAAAAAAGACTTCATCTCGGCAGTATAAACGGGCTTCAGCTGTTGGAGACCTTTGTTGCCGTTGGTGGAGCGGTTCTCACGGCTCTTGCGGCTCTTCTTATCTAGGCGTTGGACATCTCGCTCAAGCTTGCGGATATTGGCGGCAGTTGCACGGGTTCCCTTAATAAGGGTCTGAAGAAGGGTCTGGCACTGGCGAGCAAGCTCAATAAGGGAGTTAGCTTCGGCTTGAAGACTGCTGACATCCTTTGAATCGACAGAGGAGTCAACAACAGCAGTGGAGACGGGCTCTTCAACAGCGGCAACAGGGGTGGCAACAGGGGCGGCTTCTACAGCAACATCGGCATCGGATTTCTTAGAGGTTTTAGGGGCGCTTTTCTTAACAAGAGTGCTTGGCATTTCGATACTATATAATGGAAAGTAAAAATGGGATTTATACGAATTACACCCGAATACATGCACTAAATATTCGTGCCCTAAAGTATTCATGAAAATTCCCTTAAAAATAAAAATAAATCAAAAATCTTGAATTTTTTTCAGATTTAATATTTACATAATATCATCAGTTAAATATTGATAAAAAACATTATGTCACAAACCTATATTGATTCACTGGATAATCATCAGTATTAAATAAAAAAAAATTGATTTATTTTATAGTTAAATTTATATGAATTACAAAAGTCAAAATGCCTAAGAAGATTACCTCTACTAAAACCTCCACCTCTGTTGTTGTTGAACAACCTGAAGAAGTCAATGTTGCTCCCGTTATGGAACAACTTGAAGCAAAAATTGAGAAGAAAATTGTTGAATCTGAATCTGAAGTCGAAACTGATAAGGAAGAAGTGAATGCAATTGATGCGCTTGTTATTGAATTAACTGAAAATATTGCTACTATGAAGGAATTAACCTCCAGAAGTCAAGCAGATTTGAAGAAACTTATTCGCGAAATTCAAATTGAGCGAAAGAAGGCTGAAAAGGGAGGAAAGAAGAAGGAAAAGAAGGTTCGCAATGGAACTACTGGTCTCGACAATGAGCTCAAAGTTACCACTAGCGAATTTAGACAATTTGTTGAAAAGAATTATCAACAATTGAAGGATTCTGATGACAACCAAATTGTTATTGAATTGAAATACGATACTGATGGCTCACTTCTTGTTTCCAGGAAGATGGCTCACAAATTAGTCAATTCCTATGTGAAAATGCAAAAGCTTCAATATGAAGATAATGGCAAGAGAATTCACATGGACAAGACCCTTCAAAAGCTGTTTCCTGAGAATGCCGAAAAGAAAGAGAAAGGTGTTGTTACCAGAGAAGAGAATTTTTACTTCACATCTGTGATGAAAGCAATTTCCACTCATCTCGCCAGCGCTAATCCAAAGTAATTCAGATATTATTTTGATGAATTAAAAAATATTTTTTATAAAAAACAAAACAAAACAAAACAAAAAAACAAAAAAAATATTATATATTTTTTTTAGTATTTGAATTATTGCATCTGAGTTATTAAATCGTCTTTTCTAAAATATAATTCTATATTTACAATATCTTGCAATATTTTTTCTAAATATTCAGGGTTATTTAATTTTTTCAAATTAAATGCTTCTCTTTCTTTATCAACATTTATATATTCAAATTCATAGACGTAAATATTATTTATTTTACCTTTATTTATATCAGAAATTTCACAAGTTTTAGGAATTCCACCATTTATAATATCACGTTTAATAAATTTTAAAATAGATGACCGTGGTAATAAAACTTCATATTCCAATGCAGCCAGTATGATATCATCTTTAATTCTTCTTTTGCCCAATATAGTTGGAAATCTAATATTTTGTATAACATTGGTATCCATATATAAAATTCTAGTATTCTTAGGAATAATTATTTTGAAAAAACAACATTTTGGCTGAGTGCTTGATTTATTGATGAATTTAGAATCAAGAAACTTTAATGCATAGTCATTTAATAATGATGTAGATAAATAATTACGAAATATATATGATTCTCCCTTCTTTAATTTCAAAAGACTCCCTGATATTTTCTCTTCCATAAGCTTATTTTCAAAATTAAGACCACGGTAAACAATGACATCTTTATTTGTTTTTGGGGCGATTTTAAATAATTTATCGATTTGTGTAATACTTTCTACAATTTTATAAATAATATTAAAAATATAATTTAAAAACTCATTTCTAACTTGTATTTTATCCATTTTTTTGTATTTTTCAAATACTGACCCTAAAACTTCATCTAAAGATATCGGATTATCAGAAAATAACATTTTTCTATTAAACAGAAATATATTTATAAGTATATAACCATAAATTTTATAGTCTTTCAATTTTTCCAATATTTCAATGGGCTGTTTTTTATAAAAAGCATTAAACTTCTTCTTTAATTTTTCTGACTCCCAGAATATTTCCTGCTTGTATTTTTGTATTAAATCTGTTAATTCAATGATTGATTTTATCATTAATATAATTAATAATAAAATTTTTTACCTTTGCAAAGAATAGGGATTCTTTCGGCATAATGGGCAAGAATAGGATTTCGACTGAAAAAACCATTCATCTATGCATTTTTTATGGAACACGTGTTTGCATCCATCTAATTCTCTATAATAATCATTCATTTGAAATTGTTGATAGCAAATTGAACATTCACAGCTATGAGTCTCATTTTTTATTTTTTTCGCCGGAGATAAATGAAACGTAAAATCGCTCTTCGTAAGCTTTTTTTGCGGGTTATTATTTCCTAAATTTATAATTCCGGTTGTATATTCCTTATTATCATTAACAATAATAAGATGCTTGTATTTTTTGGTTTCTTTGATTTTTTGAACAATTTGCTCAAAAGTGTTTATGTTATCGCCTAAATCATGGCTATGATAAAAGTTCATTATTTATATAAATTCAATATTTTTTAATATCAATCGTAAATTGCTATAGTATTAGACTTCTGAACAAATATCCTTTGAATTAGGGATCATCTTCAGTGGTTGTAGTGGTTGTGAATTCTCTTGATTTTCCTGGATTTTGATTAAATTTTTGAAAAAATTAAAGTCTTTGTTAATATTTTTATTATCAATGTCGGATGTAATTTCTTTATCAACAAACATTTTTTCAATATCTTCTTTTTTCTTGTAAGTATGATATCTCATTCTAATATAACATAAAATTGTATCAATTAATCTATTTTTTTCAATTTTATTATCTCTATACTTTATTTTTTCTGGTATTTTTGGGAAAACAATTGGATAATTTAATTTATCTCTTATCATAACAAGGTCAGCCCATGAAGAAGGCTTAAATCTATATATTCTCTTAATTATTTCAAATTCTATTAAATGCATTTTTAATCCAAAAAAATAGAAATGATAGTTGGGGTTGAATACTACATCTTCATATTTTATTTTATTAAAAATATGTCCCAATTTATCGTAAAATTTTATTGTATAATCTTCGTATGCTTTGGATCCTTCATAAGATATATCTATACATGGTAAAAATGAATTCGATGATACATCATATATTTTATTATATCTATCATTAAAATCCTTATTTTTTATCGTCATTGGATATATAAACCCATCTATATCATTAAATTTTCTTAGACCATATACATATAATATTATACTGGAAAGAAAAATAAAATTAATTAATTCTGATTGGCTAAAATTTTCATAAAGGGATTTTTTAAGTGTATTAATATAAACCAATTGGTCATATGAATTATTTCTAATTAATTGTATTATGTTTTGTTTTGTTAATAAATTCAAACTATTCTCATTTAAGTATATTGTTGCATAATCAACTGTTTCCTGGAAGAAATCATTAATATGTAATATATCATATGGTCTTATTTCATTTGTCTTCCAGAAGGACCTTAATTTTGTTTTGAAATCACTTTCAGAACCAGATATTTCACCCCCTTTTTTATGTTCATAAAAAATAATTACAACTCTTTTCTTTTCATCATTTTTCTCCCATCCCTTTTGTTTAACATTATAATCAAGGTGATCAATCGTTTTATTTCTATCTGTTGTTAAGTATATTTGAAACATTAAACTCATTGCTTCCCAATAATTTAAGAATATTTCTTTTTCATAGTATAAATCGCCATTTTCTTGTAATATTTTAACCATTTCTTTGCTATGTAAACTAAAATCTATTGCAGGCCAAACTGTAATAATCTTCATATTAGGTCTACATTTTATAAATTGGATAAGCATATCTTCAATATATGGTCTATTTTTCTCCAATGATTTTGTAATTTTAATAGGTTTTCCATCAAAATGTTTAGCTATTTTTTCATAATTTTTGTAAAAGTGATTTATATTTATTAATTTATCAACAAGAGATGAATAATCATATGATTTAATATTAAACATTGGTGACAGATTGGGAAAATAATACCAGCTTTTTGTATTAAGATAATATTGTGAAATAATCGTACTAGAAAAATCAAATTGAACATATTTTGTGACTGAATTAGAAATAAAGTCAGTAACATAATCAAGGCAATCAGGAGGACTAATCTCCATTATTTTCTTTTTTACCGAGAGTTGTTTAATAAGTTCTTTATTAGAAGACAGACAAAAATCTAAAAATATTGGTAAATGATCACTAAGAGGTGCGAATATTGCATCATAATTAAAAACGAATATATTTTTAAGAGTGTTTTTTGATGGACATATGAAATCAGTAGTATTTTTGGAAAATATGTTTGTATTTTTATTAATTTTCAAACTAACAAAAGTTTTAAATATTTCAAATAATCTTTTACTTTTATAAGAGTCATTAAAATCTCCGGATAAAAAGATATTTCTTGTTTTGTATTTATCAGTAGCATAATTACAGATTTCTAAAATTTGTTGGACTTGAAGCAGCCTTATATCCTCAAATCCAGTATTTTTTTTAAGTTTTTCTGTATCAAAAATTCTTGGATTACTATATTCAATATGAGTATTTATTACTACATAATTCATATCTTTCGTTTTAAAGAAAGCTAAAATAGCGGACCTATTCCCAGTTAAATGGAATATTTCTTTTTCAAATGGTATTTTTGAAAATATACCATTTCCGAGAACATAATATTCCTTTTTTTCTAGGAAATATGTTTCACCAATAATATTATTAACGAGAGCACTATATTTATATCCTATTTCCTTCATTTTTTGATTGAGTAATTTATAATTATAAGAATCTAATGAGCTAACTTTAGTATTCTTATTAATATTTTTGTCAGAGATAGGAACAATTTCTTGTAAACATAATATATCAGCATTAAGTGCATTAAAAAATTGGATGAAATTATTTATATTTCTTTTTTTTTCATAATTTTTAAAAATAGTTACAAAATCATGGACGTTATAGGATGCAATACGCGTGGTATTGTTTTCTAATTTTGGTATATAAACATTTGAATAATTAGTAAATAATTTATCAATAATATCATGTTTATCTTCAGATTCAAATTTGTAGGCTTTTTTAGATTTATTTGATAATATTTCAAAATTTTTTTTTAAAAATCCAAGTGAGGATATATCATTCGGAAAAATATTATTTGAATTTGATTGATTTGATATAATTTTTAATTTTGACATAATATAAAATAGATATAGATTTTTATATTATGTTAAAATTCTTAAAAATTTTTATCAATAACATAATTATTGATAAATTTTTATTTTATTGCCTAAATCATGGCTATTATAATTCAATATTTTTTATATAAATCGTAAATTAAGAAATCAAATTTACTTACGAGCTGGGGCAGCACGAGGCTTCTGAACAGCAGTTGACTTTGCAGCTGGAACAGGTGCAGAAGCTGGCTTTCGAACCACTTTCTGTGGTTGCGGTTCATCATCTTCTTCATCCTCTTCTTGAGCTTCAACAACATCAGAATCTTCAACAGACTCGACATCAGTGTCGGCTTTCTGTTCATTATTCTCATCGTCTTCAGGTTCTTCTTCCTTTGCGGTCTCAATCGATTTGATTGATTCAGTTGCAGAAATTTTGTTGGAAACAATACCGGTCTTATTGCCAAAAGCATAAGTAGTCGGCTTTCCACTAGACATCTTGGAAACAAGAATCTGTTGAATGGTAAGATTAACACCAAATCTTCCGCTTACAAACCAAGGACGAAGGGAGATAATTGCCTTCACTCTAGCACCTTTTGGAACAAGTTTTTCCAACTGGGAGAATGACTCAATTTCAACCTCTTCTTCTTCGGAATGGTAGAACAAAAGTGCTGGGGTAAGGTCAGTAGAACTCTTCTTCTGAATCTTTGGAGCAATGCGAGGGGGATAATCCCCACCTTCGGATTTCTTCACAGAAGAAGTATACATTGCTCTGACAACTTCACGTTGTGCAGGAGTATATTTCTTCTTAAAAATAAGCAAACTGTGCTCAACAGCAAAATCAATCATATACTCATCAAGCTGACTTAAACTTTGAATCAATTTATCATTCTCATCAAGAGAAATATTCAATGAATAATCAGTCTTGTCTCCACCTTCAAATGCTTTCACACCAAATGGAGCGCGTCCAAAATTGGTTTCAACATAAAAAGTAGAAGCATTGTAAAGAAGATAGCTTTGAAGGCGGTCATTCTTTTTCTTTGGTTCAGTAGCAGTGACGTTTGAAACATCAAAGTCTTCGGTAGAAATAATACGAGAATCGGCGGGAGAATTAGCGGACATTTTGCGTAGGGTTTTGTAAGTATAAAAAGAATGGCAAAAAAATAAATCAATTTTTTTTATTTCTCACAAAAATTGATTTATTATTATTTAAAATATTTAATATAATATAACTAAAGAATGCAAGCAGTATATTATGATCCAAATAAATGCATGTCCATAAGGGCACGTCATCAGAATATTCAATGTTGCTATGACAAGAAACCAAATTCAGAATATTGCGGAATTCACACAAGAAGTCAAAATATTGTTCGGATTGATTCAATTTTAGGAGCCCAACCAATGGCTGCCGCTCCAGATGCCGCCCCAGTGGCTGCCCCAGTGGCAGCCCAAGTAGATGCAGAAGAAGTCGCCCCGGTGGCTGTTCAAGAAGCCACCCAAGCCATTATCAAGAAACGGAAGCCAAATTTGAAACAAAATAAGAGTGATATATATACATATCATGATCTCAAAGCTAAAACTAGAATTAATAATGAAAAATTAGAGCGCTCCTGTGAATTCTACGGAATAACTTTTGATGAAGAAGCTCCCAGAGATTCTTACAAATCTCTTAAGCAACTTATCATTAAACGTATTGAGCCCTATTTGAGCCACGAAGATTCTATTATAGCCATTCAAAGGGTCTTCAAAGGATGGAATATCCGCCGAAGACGGAATTGCAACAATAAAGAGGACTGTGGCACAATGGATTCAGTATTTGAAATTCCGATCCAATACTATATTGATTACAATGATGAAGAGGGCTTCACTTATGGATTCGATATTCGCTCACTTCATATTATTATGTCAGAAGCCAATCCAATCAACCCATTCACGCAAAAACAGCTTATATTAGGTGCATCTGGTAAAAATTTCTTTGAAAAATATATGAAAAAAATGACTGCTGTTAAGGAAAAAGAAGGTGTCGTTAAATTTGACTCACCCAAACTTACAAAAGAACAGCGGTTTAACCAAACATTGGTTCGCGTTTTTCAAAAAATTGACATGCTAGGTCACTACACTGACATAGCATGGTTCCAAAATATGACCCTTTATGATTTGAATAATTTTTACAAGGGCGCATACGATATTTTCGCATTCCGTGCCCAATTATCGCCAGAAGTTCGCCGGAAAATTGTCAGAGATGGCATATTATTCCAGAATTTCATAGGAAATTTGCATTATGTTCAAGAAAGAAATAAACATATTCTCCAATACGAAATTCTCCGAGAAATCGAGCGCATATTGGACGAAGGTGAAGATAGAGACAGTAAAATTCTCGGTATTACACTGATTCTAACCGTTTTGGTGGAATGCAGCTATGCTGCAGCTATGGCTCTGCCACATCTCGTCCAAAGTTCGTTTGACTAATTCGCATACAAGATCCCCGAAATACCGGCGTCAATACGTAAAATATTATAATTCGTTGCGTAAATATTTAATTGTGTATTTTTCTGAATTACACATTCATTCAAGGTCAACTCAAGGCTCGCATTGTCCAGCCTACTGAAATTACATGTCCCCGTTGGCTGGTGGATTTCCGGCTGGAAAGAGAAACTATAAATATATATGAAGTTTCTGGGGACACGTGTATGATACTGATATGGTTGTAGTACACGGAAGACAAATGGCTCCCTTTTCCTAAATCTCTCTTGACCCTCCATGCGGATTGTCGCACTGTCTATTGTATCTCCCGGGATGGGCTCTCCATTGCTGAAATCGAAATATTCGTATGATTTATTGGCGCCCAGCTGATAAATTTTGTCAGTCTGGAGTACCCAAATGATCTCCTTGACTGGATGATTGAATGTCATTGGAATAATTACGTCTTTTTGGTCAACTCCAATCGTATTCACTTGCAATTGCTCAATCAGGTATTCCAGACTACAGCTCGCGAATTTACGGCGCTCTTCATTCTCCAGAAAAATATAATCCACCCATAGGCTCGTCTCTATAATGTTCTTCCCCTGCACAATGGAGCTATCTTTTCCACCCAGCCCAGGTGGAAGCCCATTGCTCGATATCCAGAGCTCGTCAAATTGCCGGAACGCTACAATAATGCGGACTTTGCTGTATTGCAAGGCTATGAGCGGCAACGCCATACCAATATAGCGATTAAACCAGAATTGGAGAGGAACATATAAATTGAGGGGACCCGGCTGCGAATCCGTATTAAAATTGAGCTCTTTGCCCACCATAAGATTATATGCGTATTCTTTCTCAGAAGTCAAGGTCAGCTCACTCCATATTTCCAACCACTGACCAAAATGGCGGTCAATAATTTGTCCGCCTATTTCAATGTCAACATGGCGAATAATGGCGTGCCCTATTCCATTCACCCAACTCACTGTGTAATCGGGATTATTCTCGGGCTCAGCGTTCAAATTTGGGAGCCTAATGTTTAAAAATGTTTGGTGGACTAAATCTGCATTTGGATCAATATCACAATATACTGTATTCCCAAAATTGGCGTCACCATGGAACATTTGCTGGATGCTCTCAATGGCGAAATTAGTGTATCTCTTATAAACAGCAATAAAGAATGTAATCTGGGGATTCCCAGTTAAATAAACATCTTGCGGTCCATATGCTGCTAATTGTAATAAGCCTCCTGGCATATTCTATATTGGATTAAATTTTTTAAATCTTTATTTATTATAAAAATAATGTCACTCACTATAAATGTTCCAATAACTGCTGCAAAAGTGATTGCAGTTCCGGGAATGTAAGCCTTTCTTTTGGATCAATTGCTAGTCCTCTCCTCAAAATTTCGAGAAGGAGTATTCCAGATCGCGATTTGTCGGTTTTGAAAACCTCCGGAACTGGGGGCTCTGTCAACGAGTCAATTTTCAATTGCACATGAATTGGTGTGATCAATCCAAGTGCTCCATCAAATAAATGCAAAATCATTGCCTTTCCTGTAAGAATCTCAATCAGAAAAGACATTAAAGCCCAAATTTCAGAAAGGTCTGAGTATTGGCAATTTTTCAGAACTTCTGGTGACATGTGTACGGCAGTTCCAACACAGTTTGGGTAATGATCTGATTTTTTGCATGCTTCACCAAAGTCAAAAAGGACTAAGTGCGGCTCTCCATCTTTGCCTTGTCTTACTCCAGTATTTTGCACTTTGATGTCTCGATGCAAAAAGCTTTTTGAAATCAAGTGTTCGACTGCTGAAACAAGCTGTTGGAAAAGAACAAGCAGCTCTTTTTTCTCTTTTAGCGATTTTTTTGATAAATCTGAAGGACTTGAAACTGTTAGTGGTTCAACCAGGTCCATGACAAAGAAAAATCTAGTCCCATCATACCAAACTTCATCAATGGAGAGAAGATGAGGATGCTTCATTTGCATTCCAATCTGACCCTCATTCAAAGCTATTCGAATTTTGTCAGTTTCACGGGGTCCAGCATTCACAACTTTAATTGCTTTTGGATTGCCACCAGATCTTGGTTTTCCTCGATAAATAAAACCAAATGCTCCACAACCGACTTGCATAATGTCATCATA
>Ga0315284_10017076_pt1 | contig 10291 bp, 11 predicted proteins | sample YL17G09_16_MG_FD_203696 | JGI IMG/M metagenome (GOLD analysis project Ga0315284, IMG submission 203696) | Sediment microbial communities from Yellowstone Lake, YNP, Wyoming, USA - YL17G09_16 | ecosystem: Environmental > Aquatic > Freshwater > Lake > Sediment | place: USA: Wyoming | collected...
TCTAAACCCATACCCCATTTCATATTTCTTAATTTTAACTCTTTTGATGAATATTTCTTCTGTTCAGCTAAAATTTTTCGCAAAGGAACACCTAATTCTGAATTCTGATTGTTCATATTGTTCATATTGTTCATGTTGTTCATGTTAATCTCCGCTCGCCCACCTTTCTTATTTCTCATTAAAATAAGAAAGATAAAAATATTTATGTTGTTTTTTTTACTTGAAATTGTGATAATTTCTTTTTTTTAGAATGACTATTATAATTTTGCATAAATTTTGCATTTCCTTCATCATCTTCATCTTCACTATCATAAGTCAAACGACTCGCTTGTTGCCATAATATATCCGCTCCTAATTTAAATTCTGGATGATTCTCCGCTTTATACCAAAATACTTGTTCTTCCAATTTATTTGATTTCGCATTATTATTAATAACTAAACATTCAAAATTCTCAGTACATTGATCCATAACATTGCAAAAAAAGTCATAACTCGGAAACATTCCACAATATTGCTCAAATAATTTTCTACGATTGTTGTGATAAGATTCTCGTAAAACAAAAACGTAATCAACATTTGTACGTAGATTTGGCGGAATACCCAGCGCGTATTGCATTGTAATGATAAAAAACGCCTTAAAATGACGACCGTTCATAAAGAGAGAGCGTACATTTTTGTCCTTTACCCACGAATTATCGTATAGGCAATCATCTAAAATTAGGAATGCCCTAGGGTCTACATCTTGATATTCTGGATCACCCATTACCTTCTTATTTACCAACTTTTTTTGTCTTTTGCAAAAATTATCAATAACTCCTGGTGTATATTCGTCATGAATAAAAATTGGTGGGATTGTTTTACTATAGAATTGATTTGAGCCTTCTGTTCCACTAATTACTGTTCCAACTGGCAAATCTTTATGGTGCCAGAGCAGGTCTTTCACTAAAAATGATTTGCCTGTTTCTCGCTTCCCAATGAAAACAACAACTTTATCATCTTTTATCCAGTTCATATTAAATTTTTTCAATTTTAAATTCATTTATAGATAACTATATATAATATTTTTTTTTAGCTCTAAATATTTATTGCAGATTTACACAATAAAATATGTGGTTGTGTCAATGGATTGTTTTTCCTCTTGAAAAAAATTGATTTTAATTTTCTCTGATTTACATATATATATTATAATTCCAAATATGAATACTACACCTATTGATATTGTGAACCTGATTGAGAGCAACCCTATTGCTCGATTCAATCAAACCTATCAATCAAAATTGATTGAAAAACTGCAAACTAAATTCTCAGATTATCAACAACAACTGTTTTTATCTAGTTTTTACTGTTATCTGAAATATGATAAGCTGAATGATTTTGTTATTGATCTAGATGATGTTTGGGAATGGCTAGGATTCATCAAAAAATCTAATGCAAAAAGATTAATAAAAAGTTTATTTATTGTTGATAAAGATATCAAGATCTTGCTGCTCCGCACGGAGCAGCAAGATCTTGAACATGAGTTTGTGAATGGTAAGCCCAAAGATAAAGATAAAGATGGCTCAAATGTTTCAAAAGAAGCGTCAAAAAGAAAACATGGAGGGAATAACAGAGAAAAAATTACGATGAATATTACCACATTCAAAAAATTCTGCCTTAAAGCAGGAACAAAAAAAGCTGATGTTATCCATGATTATTTCATTAAATTAGAAGAAGCCCTCCAAGAAATAGTTAATGAAGAGTCAAATGAATTACGCCTCCAACTTGAAAAGAATGATGTAGAATCAAATGAATTACGTCTTCAACTTGAAAAGATCAACCACCAAAAAAACAAAGACATTGAAAAAGTCCTTATTTCTACTTTCCCTGTTAATACAGAATGCATTTATATTGGAAAAATTGATAACAAAAGCGCAAATGGAGAAAATCTCCTTAAATTCGGACACACCAATAATTTATCAGTCAGAGTTACCGAGCATAGAAAAAACTATGACAATTTTCTTATTATTTATGCATTCAAAGTCACAAATAAAGTGGAAATTGAGAATTGCATTAAGAACAATTCCAAAATTAGAAAACAACTCAGAATAATATCAGTAAATGGTTATAATAAGACAGAAAATATTGCATATGATGATGATAAATTCACTATTGAAAAAGTAATTTATTATATCAAAACAATTGTGGAAGAGAAAACCTATAGCATAGAAAATTTCTACCACTTAATTGAAAAGAATGAAGCATTGGAGAAAAAGAATATTGAATTGAGTGATGAATTGGAAAAAAACAAAATTCTCTGCCAAAATCAACAAATTCAAATCGACGAATTAAACAAGAAAATCAAAACTCTAACCGAAAAAAATAACTCGCTCAATCTAAAAAATGAGAATCTAACAACAGAAAACACCGCCATATTTGATAATTCATTACTCCCAGCAGATGAAAACACATCAACTTTCACCGATTTCGTAGATGAAATGTGCATTATTGGAGCCGATTTAGAATGTGGTTCCGTTGATATTGAAGGTCGTTTTCGTATTTGGAATCAGAAGAAGCCATTAAAAGAGACATTCCACGCTTTGAAAAATTATTTCGATTACCGCTTCAAACCAAAACGTATTCAAGGCGGAATTCATGGTTATATTGGCTTACAATTGAAGCCAATAGAGTATAAGAAAATCACTGATAATTCCACAGTGGAAAACTTTATATTTGAAGATTGTTTTTTCTCTGATTCCGGAAAAATAACTGAAATCATACTTCTCCAAGAATATAATAACTGGAAAACATCCCAAGGACTGCTTTTTTCCGAAATAGATGACTCTCAAGCCATGAAAGATTATCTTAAATCCAATAAGAATGTAGTTCGTGCCGTAGTTTGGACAAAATATGGCACAAGCACTGGATATTACGGCTTGTCACTTCTCAGAGATGAAAATGATGACTCCCCGCCAAAAACTTCTTCAACCGCTAAGAAAGTCTACAAGAAAAATGCGGAAACCCATGAAATTATCAAAACATGGTCATCAATTGCGCGAGCTGCTGAAGAAGAAAATTGTTGTACTGCAAAAATGAGCCGGCTTGTTAAACTCCAACAAATCGTCTCTAATTTTTATTACCAATCGGGCTCATCAGCATGACAGCATTTGAGACCTTTTACTTTTTTTACAACACTCGCATGTGGCAATTTTGTATCTGGAACTACACTATTACTTACTTCATCTATCTCAATAGAACCCTCTTACACTAACGAACAGATAAAAAACTCTTCGAGTTTTTTATCCCTTGAGTCTTTTAAAGTCTGAACGGTAGTTCCTCCTACCAATCCGGTATATCTGCATGACATCGTTTGAGACCTTTTACTTTTTCTACAACACTTACAGATGGTAATTTTGCGTCTATAACTACATTATTACATACTTCATCCATCTCAATAGAGCCCCCTTTATGTTCAGTCGCGAGGGAAGATGATGAAGATGAAGATGAAAAACGAAGGTCTCTATTAAAAATAAGCCAAACTAATGGGGCACTTGCGAAAAACCCGGCTACAAATAATTTTAGATATACACTAAATCCACTCTTCTCTTCCTTTTTACGAAATAATTTATCGTGGATAAAAAGAAAGAGACATAATATAATTCCAACAATAACTCCAAAAATAATTGGGTTCTTCCAATTTACTGTCATTTCTTAAATGACAGGAAGTAAAAAAAATATAGTTATAAACGAATAAATTTTTTGGTAGGGGTCAGTGAAGTAGATACAATGACATCCTTTTCTTGTTCAACTTATTATTGCTGCCAAAAGCCAGAAAAAAGTCTGGAAATTAACGATGTCGTCAGAATTGTTCTTTTGATAAATTCAAATCTCTTTTCTCTGTCGAAAAATCTGGAAATACTCAAAAGAGATACATTGCGTTTTTGTTTGAATAATGCAATGTGTTTAATTTGCTTTTGATGCATCCGAGCAAATTTGAAAAACATGTCAAGATTCACTGACTTCAGCATGACCTCATTTGCAAACCAGACAAATCACGAATATCAAAAAAGATCTTCAACAAATCCTTAGTTGGAATTTTCCCCCAATTTGCTGGATCTGATCCCCATTTTTGATGACCAGAATTGTCCAAGAAAATTGTAGGTGGTTTCATGGAAGGGAACGCCATTGGGCATGAAAAGATCAGAAACTTCATCAGTTCATCAAGTGACGAATACCGAACCTTTAATCTCTGAACAAAGTAGAAAAAGATCCACCCTACCAATGAACTGTGTATATTCAATTGGAAAATTTTTTGATTGAAGATTGGACAGCCACGACTGAAGCATTGAAACCAAGCTCTTCTCTCTGCTTTTTCTGAAAGCACTGGAACTAATATTTCTTTTCTAGAAGATTCGCCACGAGACCCCCTTCTCTCAATTACTTTGTCTGCCCAAAAAAAATCGGACAATTCACTGGAGATATCTGGAAAAAAAGTGGGGTCTATTCGCAAAATCTCCTTCAGTTTTTCCTTATGTATCTGATCAGGAACTTCATTTATTTGCCCGAAAGCAGAAACAATTGAGACCGGAGATCTGCATACACTCGCACCATTTATCTTTCCATGACGAACATGACCCCAACTGTCACCTGCTAGATCATGACAGCTCGCATTTGTCGTCAAAAATTTTGTCAACAAACAAGCATCACGATCGCTCGATTTCTTTGGTTGAAAAAGTGGGGAAACCATTATCCTTTCAATATCATCAAAAATGGAAGGGTGCACAGTCACAACTGGCTCATTCGGATTCTCAGGAAACTTTTTTCTCTGAAAGAGCCTCAGATTGAGCTTGCACTTCAGAAAAAAAATTTGCCAATGCCTTACTTTAGTCTCTCTATATTTTTCCAATAGAATGGAATAGAGAGTCTCGAAATGTATTTCTTCTAGACAAACTTCGTTTAGCACTTTGCTAAAGAAAATCATTCCGGTCCCATGCGTCAACTGCATAAAAACACTGGAAACCATCTGTTGAAAGTTGCGCCTTGATTGGACTTCACAGAACAACCCTTTGACGAAATATCTTTGTACATTCTCGGGATCCTTTGAATCAATTCTAGGAAGAGAACACGTTTTTAGAGAGTATGAAAAAGGAGAGTTGGTGCAACGTGCGATACCTTGCAACAATAATCGGAGTGATTCAGGCGGCTGTGGCTGCGGCTGCGGCTGCGGCGGTTGTTTTGGTGTGCTCATCCTAGCGACATTCTAAGAATAATAATATTATTTACCATCAATTTTTATAATATCTCCAATCTGGTCAAACCAAGTATTGGTCTTGAGCAATGTTAACGGCAGTTGAATCGTCGTGTTAGATCGTGGTATAGTGATATCATCCAAAATGGTTTCACGCGAATATCACGATGCAATTTCTCAACTTGTGCGAGGTTATGCCAAAAAACACTTATTTCTCGTTCTGCATCTCTCTGTTTGAAATACTTTACGAGTGTTGTAGCAGCTCTCGCTTTTTCAAGCATATCCAGGTACATCTTTTGCGCAGTTATGCGCAAGATCCGAGACGCAATGATGTTCTTTGGCTTTGAAGCATCGTATTTTCGAACACATATGTTTCTTTGAAAAAATGCTTTCAGAGTCCACTTAGCATTCAAACGTTCTCTAGCTCTTTCAATTAACTGTTTTTGTCGAGATTCAGCTTCTTCATTCCATCGAGCCACCAATATATTAACATGATGTTTATCTCTGTCTATAGCTCTTTTGCAAGAAAGTGCTATTTTCATAGTAGCATCAGAAGCAGCAGAAGCAGCAGACATCCTATTGCGCTCAGCATTTTTATATTTTATCCATTTGAACCCATCAATTTTTTTATAATTCTTCTTCATATTTTGGTCCTTCTTTCATAAAATTTGGTTTGGATTTATGATGTGAATGGTGCGAATGATGTCGAGATTGTTGTACTACTATTTTGACATCTTCTTGTGCTAAATCATTATCTGTGCTCATCTCATTTATTTCCTGTCTTTTGTGTATCTCTTTATAATTTTTTTCTGAAGCCTGACTTATAATAGATGCTTCTTTGTCTGCATCTTTTACTGAATGATTGGATAAAATAGATTCTTCTTTTACTGAATGATTTGATATAATAGATGCTTCTTTTACTGAATTATTGAATAAAATAGATTCTTCTTTTACTGAATGATTGGATATAATAGATTCTTCTTTATTAGAATGATGAAATATAATGGATGCTTCTTTTACTTCATCTTGATAGTCAATATTTTGTTCTATATCTGTACCAGAGTTTGTATCTTCTTTAATCTTTTCTTTGATCTCTTTTTTCATTACTTTTTTGGTTTCTGTTTGTGTCTCCATCTGTGTCTCGGTCTGTGTATCTGTATGTGTCTCCTCCGAATGTGTCACAGTCTGAGTCGGAGTTTTCACATCCATAAATGATTTTTTATTCTTTTTCAGAAATTTCATAAATGATTTACTTTCAAAATAAGGATCAGTTAAACTATTTGTAGTATCTTCTTCGTCATCTGCTGTTATTTTTCCAATATATGTTCGAATAATTTTCTTATAAGGGAGTGATTCACTAATTGATTCCAATATTCCTTTATCTATTATACTTTTAATATCCCGAATATTTCTCTGACGTTCCAATGTTGTAATATCTTCTTTATCAAATAAATATGCACTATTATAAATTTCTCTTGAACATTCTTTGTAGCATTTATGTATAAAATCCTTTAACTCTGGATATTCATGTTCCACTTCATTTTTGGGATTTTTACGACGAATAACTGATAAAACTTTAATATGAGAAAAAATGACGGCACCCAATAATTCATCTAAATATTTACACTTTGATTTCTGAACAATTCTCTCAAATTCTTGCTCAATTAAATCATTATTCCATTTTGGAATTTTTTTGAGATAATCCTGGAAAATCTGAAGTTCACTATAATTATCGTACCTTGGATCATTTGTTTGATCCTTAAATATACATGCATCTTCATATAAAGTGCTAAATCCTTCAAATAAAAGGGGTACTAGAGATGTAGTTAAACGTTTTGTGTATTCATTTTTGGCTTCTACATAAATATTTATGCTTGGTTCTTCCATTAGTATGCAGACGAAAATAAAATAAATATTTATACAAATAGATGTTTTATTTACATTGTAAATAAAACTAATACAAATAAAATTTTATAAAAAATAAAGAATATTTTATATATCTAGATGTTATATTTATACTAAATTTAGTATAAATATTTTCTAAATATTCTTAATGGAGAGTTTAAATATTGGAAATCAATCAATCTTACAACTTAATCAAAATAATCAAAATAATCAAAATATTGCAGGTATCCCTAAAAATATGAAAATTACTTCATGGATTCTTTTTTTTATATCAATTATTTTTTCTGTCCTCCTTATTTGATGCTACTGAAAGTTCTTCTAGAGTTTCTGTTGCTGTTGGAGGAGGAACACCATTAACTGGATATTTGTATAAAATTATTTCTTCCACTTTGTCGCCCACTAAAATTAGCTTTCGCACTGGATATTGATTACATGTATACACAACCATAATAATATTTATAATATTATTATAGATTATAAATAAATAAAAATGGAGAATTTATTATATTTATGTTGTAAAAATAAGGCACAAAAAGTACAAGACCCCCCTATAAAACTACCAATTACTCTTCCAATTGAAGGAATTGTTGCTATTTTATTCCAAAATATTGCTTATACATCTACATCTAATTATCGAAAATGGTTCTATAATACATATAAAGTTAAATCTTATGAAACCATAAAAAAAGAACGCCGTTATAGTCTTCATGAAGAAATTGATTTTGATACATGTATTACAGACCGAATGGAAGACCGAATGCCAGACCACATGTTAGCCCGAAAAATACAAAAAAATAGTTCAATTGATTCCTTACTCGAAGAAATGTATTTATGCAAAGAACCACTTAATATTTATTATATACCATTTACACAACAATTATTGCCAATATTTGACAAACATATCGAATATTTTGATAATAATATTATTTCTATAAAAATTCCTCATGGTAAAATAAAATTTTTTGAGAAAAATAATATTTTTTTTATTACATTTTTGTTCGATAAAAATTTGAAATTGTCCTCAATTAAAAATAATCCAATAACAATTGGTAAAAAAACAATATATATTGATATTTTAACAGAAAAAATTGTAAATGGTTTTTTAAATATTCCAGAAATTTGCGATATTATTAAAAAAATGATGATGTCTGAGAAAAATATTATTTCAGCCCACTATAAAAATTGTGTATTCGTTGACCTTATTGTCTATCATTTGCGACAACGTATTCGTAATCCAATAATTTATTTTGCAATTTCTCCAATCTTTGAACATGACCATATCCTCTATAGAAAAATAAATAAGAAACTTACTTATTATCTCATCAATCATGTAAATCCGGAAAATATATTCGACAATTTTATAAAAATAGATGCACCATATGAACCACATATAGGTTCATATTGCTCTTTTTGCTCATCTAATAGTTCTGATGGTCCCAATAATTATCGTAAAAATTTAAAAAATATTACTCTCGAAATTCTACATGATTTTATCTAAACTCGTAAAATAATACTGTAATTTCTCATTTCGTCGTGCCTCTTTCATTTGCTGATTTTGTGATTCCGCAATTTCCTTTGTCATTTCACCTAATAGTATTCTTTCTAGTTGTACTTTATTGGGCATATTATCCTCTCTCTCATAAAATTTATCTTCTAACATTAATATCCATCTTTTGTCCGCTCCTAATAAAAGAACACGAGTATCTTTCCCTTTTGTTAAGCTTATATCAAACCTTAGAATATATCTTTGATTCGCACCTTGAATAAAATACACAATGGACTTGTAATTATTAGAACTATTTTCATAAAGTAATGTTGTCATTTTAGCTTTATTTATTCCATTTTTTTTAAGCCTAGATTTTATAATTGGCTACAATTTTTAATTTCTCTTTACAAAATTAAAAATTGTCCATATAAATTCGCTTTACGAATTTATAATTGGCTACAATTTTTAATTTCTCTTTACAAAATTAAAAATTGTCCATATAAATTCGCTTTACGAATTTATAATTGGCTACAATTTTTAATTTCTCTTTACAAAATTAAAAATTGTCCGTTGTAATCCCTCTTCAAAACTATATTTTGGTACATATCCCAGCATATGCCCAGCTTTTTCAATAGATGCATTACTATGTGGAATATCACCTTTCCTATTTGGCTGATAATTTGGCAAAATAGTCGCTTTTAATATTTCGCAAATTTTTGTAAAAATTTCATTGATAGTTATTCTTCCACCTGCACCAATATTAAATATCTCTCCAAAACACTCCTGATTTGTTGTTGTTAGTGCTAAATAATTAGCAAGAACAACATTTTTCACATAAGTAAAATCGCGGGAATAATTCCCATCTCCATATATCAAAGGGCTTTTTCCATTTTTCACATAATCTATGAATTTTGGAATAACTGCTGCATATTCTCCATTGGGATTCTGGTTCTCTCCAAATACATTAAAATATCTTAATCCTATAATTTCTATTCCATAACATTTATAAAATACATTCGCATAAATTTCATTTATTTTTTTCGTTGCTGCATAAGGAGATAAAACATTCCCAGTTTTATTCTCTATTTTTGGCAAAGAATCATTGTCACCATAAACAGATGAAGAAGATGCATATACAAATCGACGACAGCCATTTTCCTTTGCTGCAATAAGTAAATTAAAAAATCCATCTACATTGTTTTTATGATAAAAAAATGGATCATTAATTGATCGTGGAACTGAACCAATTGCCGCTTGATGACAAATTGCATCAATATTTTTTGTAATATTCCGACAAACATCAATATCTTTAATATCACCCTCGATGAATTTTATATTTTTATATTTTTCTAAAAGATGCTGTATATTTTCCATAAATCCAGTTGATAAATTATCAACAATAGTAATTGAATCAAATAACTTATTTTCTAAAAAATATTCTGTAATATTTGAACCAATAAAACCACAACCACCAGTTATTAATATATTCATAATTTTTTAATGAATATATTTTTTATTTATTAAAAAACCTTATTGATCTACATTTAGTTTTTGCTACTTTATTCGCCTTCTTCACCTTCTTCACCTTCTTCACCTTCTTCACCTTCTTCACCTTCTTCACCTTCTTCACCTTCTTCACCTTCTTCACCTTCTTCACCTTCTTCACCTTCTTCACC
>Ga0315284_10017077_pt1 | contig 10291 bp, 8 predicted proteins | sample YL17G09_16_MG_FD_203696 | JGI IMG/M metagenome (GOLD analysis project Ga0315284, IMG submission 203696) | Sediment microbial communities from Yellowstone Lake, YNP, Wyoming, USA - YL17G09_16 | ecosystem: Environmental > Aquatic > Freshwater > Lake > Sediment | place: USA: Wyoming | collected...
GATCCGCTTGAACCCGTCAAGGTCGATGAAGAGGACCGCGAAGCCGGTCGCGAATCGCTCGGCCCGGATCAGGAGCTGGTTCAACCGGTCGAACATGAGATAGCGGTTCGGCAGACCCGTGAGCGTGTCGTGGGTGGCGATGTCCTGCAGGGCGATCTCGGCCTGCTTGAGCTCGTTGATCTCTCGCGTGATCCCCACCAGCCCCACGACATCGCCCGAAGCGTCGTGGAGCGGCGTCTTGCTCGTCAGGGTCCAGTTGACCTGGCCGCTCTCGAGCTGGCGGCTCTCCGTCAGGCCGATGAGCGGTTCGTCCGTCTCCATGACTCTCGAGTCGTCCAGCATGGTCTCCTGGCCGAACTCCTGGCCGAACAGCTCCACGTCGGTCTTGCCGACGAGCTCCGCCGGATCCGCGTAGCCGAGGTCCCGTGCCATCTTCCGGCTCACGCGCAGCAGCCGGCCCTGACGATCCTTGAAGTAGATGCTGTCGAACATCGTCTCCATCAGGGAACGGAAGAGGAACTCATCGTTCAAGAAGACGGAAGGCGGCACCGTGATCACCCCCTGGCCGGCTTGGATCCTGGGCTCCCGTTGCGGGGAGTGACGGCGCTCGAAAGGCGACGGCACGCTCATCGCGTCCATGATGATCCTTCAGCCGCGGCATGTTGCGGCGGGCGCGTCGTCGACCGCACCGGCGGCGTCGAGACGCTCGGCGCCGGGTCGGGTCCGCGAGCCGGGTCAGGCTCCCGCCCGCAGGAACCCCATCAGCTCCGACAGGTGGGCGTGGGCCATGCAGGTCACGGTGTCCGCGCCGCCGTAGTAGACCGTCAGGCGGTCGGCCGCGCGGTCGAGCAGCGCGGCACACGGGAAGACGACGTTCGGGACGTCGCCCACCTGCTCGTACGGGACCTGCGGGGAGAGCAGGTAGTCACGGGGCCGGGAGCGGATCTTCCAGGGCTCGTCGAGGTCGAGAAGGGCGGCGCCAATCGAGTAGACGAAGCCGTTGCATGACGTCAGGACGCCGTGATAGAGCAGGAGCCAGCCCTCGTCGGTCTCGATCGGCGTGGGGCCCGCGCCGACCTTCGTCGAGTCCCAGCTCCAGGGCCGCGGCGCCATGACGTGGCGGTGGCGGCCCCAATGGACCAGGTCCGGGCTCTCCGACAAGAAGATGTCGCCGAAGGGCGTGTGCCCGTTGTCGCTCGGCCGGTTGAGCATGGCGTAGGCGGCGCCGATCCGGCGCGGGAAGAGCACCCCGTTGCGGTTGAACGGCAGGAAGGCGTTGTCGAGCTGGTGGAACGTCTCGAAGTCACGGGTCCAGGCAATCCCGATCGTCGGCCCGTGGTAGCCGTTGCACCAGGTGACGTAGAAGCGGTCCTCCAGCCAGGTGACCCGCGGGTCGTAGGCGTGCTCGAAAGCGCCCTGGATCTCGGGGACACGTCCGTCCGCGGCGCGGAAGACGATCGACTCCGGCTCGATCTCCCAGCTGATCCCGTCGGCGCTGCGGCCGACGTGCAGGTTCATCGTGCGCGCCGTGTCGTCGACCCGGAAGACGCCCGCGAAGCCGTCGCCGAAGGGGACGACCGCCGAGTTGAAGATCGAGTTCGAGCGCGGCAGGTGGTCGCGGCCGATGATCGGGTTCCGGTTGGAGCGCCACAGGACGGCGGCACTGCCGGCGGGGCGGTCCTCCCAGGGGATCGCGGCCCCGGTCACCGGGCGACCTCGGCGATCTCGCCCGTCCGGGCGACCTCGGCGAGGAAGCGGCCGCTGTCGCGGATCCGGCGCTCCTGCGTCGCGAAGTCGACGTGGACGATGCCGAAGCGGTAGTGGTACCCCTCGGCCCATTCGAAGTTGTCGAGGAGGGACCACGCAAAGTAGCCCCGCAGCGGCACGCCGTGCTCGATCGCCGTCCGCGCCGCGGCGAAATGGCGCCGCAGGTAGTCCACCCGCGCCGGGTCGCGCGCCGGATCGACGGGGTCGAGGTCAAAGGCAGCGCCGTTCTCCATCACGTAGAGGGCCAGGTCGCCGGTCCGGGAGGCGACGAGCTCGAGGATGCCGGTGAGGCCCTCGGGGTGGATCTCCCAGCCCATGGCCGTGAGCTCCCGCTCGGGCCGCCCGTCGAGCGGCGGGAGCAGCGGCGACCGCTCGAAGTTGCGGGTGTAGTAGTTGATGCCCATGAAGTCGAGCGGCGCGGCGATCAGGGCCATGTCGCCCGGGAGGACCTCGGCGCGCGACCAACCCCAGGCTCGCACGCCGTCGGCCGGGTAGTCGCCGCCCGTGACCGGGTCGAGGAACCAGCGGTTGTACTGGTCGTGGGCGATGCTCGCCGCCTCCTGGTCCAGGGGATGGGCGGTGGCGGGCAGGTGCGGCTCGAAGTTGAGGGCGATCCCGACCTTGACCTGCGGAGCGGCCGCCCGGATCGCCGCGACACTGAGACCGTGCGCGACCAGGAGATGGTGGGCGGCCGCGAGCGCCGCCGACGGCTCCATCCGTCCGGGGGCGTGGATGCCCACCCGGTAGCCCAGGTGCGATGAGCACCACGGCTCGTTGAGGGTGGCGATCGAGGCGACGCGGTCGCCGAGACGACCGGCGACGACGCCCGCGTAGGTCGCGAACGCGTCGGCGGTGGCCCGCACGGGCCAGCCGCCGCCGTCCTCCAGGGCCTGCGGCAGATCCCAGTGGTAGAGCGTCGCGTGCGGCTCGATGCCCTTCTCCAGGAGGGCGTCCACGAGACGATCGTAGAAGTCGAGCCCGGCCTCGTTCACCAGGCCGACGCCGGCCGGCAGGATGCGCGGCCAGGCGATCGAGAAGCGGTAGGCGTCCAGGCCCAACTCCGCCATGAGGGCCACGTCGGCGCGATAGCGGTGGTAATGGTCGCAGGCCACGTCGCCGGTGTCGCCGTTGCGGACGCGACCCGGCGTCCGGGCGAAGCGGTCCCAGATGCTCTCGCCGCGCCCGTCCTCGCGCGTCGCGCCCTCGATCTGGTAGGCCGACGTGGAGGCGCCCCACGTGAAGTCCGCCGGGAATCCTGGGCTGGACACGGTGCGCTCCTTTGAAACCGCTCTCAAGGTGGACGAGATCTGCGCCGAATTGTACACGGCGCAAGCACGTGTCAAGAACCCCCTTGACACCCGTTCGCAACCCATTATGCTGAAAGCGCTTTCACTCTCGTCCCTCCACGGGGTGCAGATTGGCACGGACGCTCGACGACGTGGCCACCCTGAGCGGCGTTTCGCGGGCCACGGTCTCGCGGGTCATCAACGGCGGCCCCGTCGCGGAGGCGACGCGCCGGAAGGTGCTCACGGTCCTCGAGGAGACCAGCTTCCGGCCCAACGCTGCCGCCCGCACGCTCGCCTCCGGGCGCTCCGGCGTCGTCGGGGTGGTGATGCACGTCGATCCCCACTTCCTGTTCCGGGACGCCTACTTCACCCAGCTCCTCCAGGGACTCAGCGACGCCCTCGCCGAGCAGGAGATCGGGCTGATGCTGTGGCTGGGGCATCGTTCCAAGGAGGAGACCCTCGAGCGGATCCAGTCGATCGGCCTCCTCGACGGCGTCGTCGTCACTGCCCATACCCTCGACGACCCGCTCGTCGACGGCCTCCTGGCCTCGCCGCTGCCGACCGTGCTCATCGGCCACCGGCGCGCCGACCGCAAGGCCAGCTACGTCGACGTCGATCACATACATGCCGCCGACGCGGTGACCTCGCACCTCGTCTCGATCGGTCGCCATCGGGTCGGCCATGTCACCGGGTCGCGGGGGACGGTGGCGGCCGAGGACCGCATCGAGGGCTACCGGCGGGCCATGCACCGCGCCGGCCTGGACACCACCGGCCTCGTCGTCGACGGCGACTTCAACCGGCCGACGGGCATGGCGGGCGCCGCGAGGCTCCTCGACGCGGGGGTGGACGCCATCTTCTGCGCCAACGACGCGATGGCGGCCGGGGCCCTCGAGACGATCCACGCCCGCGACCTCCGGGTGCCCGAGGACGTGGCCCTCGCCGGCTTCGACGACCTCGACTTCTCGGCGCTCCTCGACCCGCCGCTCACGACCGTCCGCCAGGGCGTTCGGGAGCAGGGTGCCGAGGCGGCGCATGTGCTTCTCCAGCTCGTGAACGACCCGGACGGGGGACCCCGCCGCGTGATCCTGCCCACGGAGCTGGTCATCCGGCAGTCGACAGTGGGAGGTGTGCCGCGCGCGTGATCGGCGTTCATCTCGTCCACGAAGGTGGAAGGTTGTTGCGAGGACAAGGAGGAGAGCAAGAATGACAAGAACGCAGCGGCTGCTCGCCATGCTCGCGGTCGTGAGCCTGGCGACGGCAGCGTGCTCGACGGGGGCGTCGCCGACACCCGCGCCGACGGGCGCACCGGCGACCGCGGCCCCGACGGCGGCGGCCACGCCAGCCCCGACCGAGGCTGCCACCGAGAGCTACCCGCGGGCGGAGACGCTCTACACCACGGGCAAGCAGTGGGGTCCGCCGTCGACGTGGAACCCGCTTGACCCGAACGCCGCGATGGGCGTGGTCGGTCTCCAGTACGAGACCCTCTTCCTCTTCGACCCGCTGGCCGACAAGTTCGAGCCCTGGCTGGCGGAGAGCGCGTCGTGGACCGACCCGACCACGTACACGATCAAGGTCCGGTCCGGCGCCAAATGGAGTGACGGCCAGCCGCTGACCGCCGCCGACGTGGCCTTCACGATCGGCCTGGCCAAGATCAAGGTCGTCGGCTCGAACATCTGGGATTACGTGTCCGACGCCACCGCGACCGACGACACGACCGTCGTGGTCAAGTTCAAGGCCCCGGCGTACCAGCAGTGGGCGCTCTGGACCTACAACAGCCCGATCGTGCCCAAGCACGTCTGGGAGGCCAAGGCCAACGAGGACATCCTCAAGGACACCAACGCCAACGGCGTCGGGTCCGGCCCGTACATGTACAAGACGGCGGCCGAGGACCGGATGGTCTGGATCCGCAACGACGGCTGGTGGGCCAAGAGCGCCCTCGGCCTCGAGGTCAAGCCGAAGTACATCGTCGACATCGTCAACGGCGCGAACAACGTCGCGCTCGGCCGGCTGATGCAGGGTGACTTCGACCTTAGCAACAACTTCCTGCCGGGCGTCGCGACGCTGGTCGACAAGGGCTACGTCTCGACGTACTTCAAGTCCGCCCCCTACATGCTGTCGGCGAACACGGCCTGGCTCGTCACCAACGACAAGAAGGCGCCGCTCGACGACAAGGAGTTCCGCAAGGCGATTGCCTCGGCGGTCAACGTCCCGGACATCGTCAACAAGGTCTACGGCAACATCGTCAAGGCGGCCGACCCCACGGGCCTCCTCCCGAGCTGGGACAAGTACATCGACGCGGCCCAGCGCGACGCGCTCGGCTTCAAGTACGACCCCGCCAAGGCACAGCAGATCCTCGACGCCGCCGGCTACAAGAAGGGCGGCGACGGGTTCTACACCGGCAAGGACGGCGCGGCGATCAAGCTCACGATCATGGTCCCCAGCGGCTGGTCCGACTGGGAGGCCGCCCGCGACGTCATCGTCACAAGCCTGAAGGCCGTCGGCATTAACGCTGAGGCGAAGATCGTCGACTACGGCGGCCTGGTCGCAGCCCGGAACGCGGGCGACTTCGACCTGGTCCTCAACAACGAAGTCCAGATCTCCAACTCGCCCTGGACCTACTACGACTACATGTTCCGCCAGCCGCTGATGTCCGCCGAGGGCAGGAACCGGAACTTCGGGGGCTACGAGAACCCGGATGCCTGGGCCCTCGTCCAGCAGCTGGACAAGACGCCGGTCGAGGACGCGGCGGCACAGATTGCGATCACGTCCAAGCTCCAGAAGATCTCGCTGACCGACATGCCGGTCATCCCGCTCTGGTATAACGGGCTCTGGTCGCAGGTCAGCAACGTCGTCTGGACGAACTGGCCGTCCGACGAGGGCGCGCACGTCCTGCCGGCCACCTGGAACGGCTACTGGCAGATGGGCGCCATCAAGATGCTCACCAACCTCCAGCCGGTCCCGGCCCCGTAACGGTCGAGCCGCCATGCCCCTCCTCTCGCTCCCGCGGGGGGAGGGGCATTCTATGAACGCCACCGCGGACGAGGGCGATCGGGAGACCGCGTGCGACGCTACTTCGGGCGCAAGCTCTTCATCTACCTGCTGACCTTCTGGGTCGCGGCGACGATCGACTGGATGATCCCGCGGTTCATGCCGGGGGACCCCATCCAGAGCCTGCTGTCGCGGACGCAGGTAGCCCCGGAGGCGGTCGCGAGCCTCATCGCCTACTACAAGAGCCTCTTCGGCCTGGACCAGGCGATCCCGCAGCAGTACCTCAACTTCTGGGTGGCCATGGCCCACGGCGACCTGGGGCGCAGCGTCTACCTCTCGGGCCGGCCGGTGGTCGACGTGATCATGGCCGCCCTGCCGTACACCCTGGCCCTGCTGGTCCCGGCGATCCTCCTCAGCTGGTGGACCGGGAACAAGGCCGGGGCGTTCGCTGCCCGCCGCCGGGTCCTCGACAACACGATCCTGCCCGTGGGCTACATCCTCACGGCGACGCCGTACATGTGGCTGGCGATCATGCTGGCCTGGATCTTCGCCTCGGTCCTGGGGATCTTCCCGATCTCCGGGGGCTACGGCTACGCCCTGGAGCCGTCGCTCAGCTGGACGTTCATCAAGGACCTCGCCTGGCACTGGGCCCTGCCGTTCGCCTCGCTCTTCCTCGTGATGTTCGGCGGCTGGGCGATCGGCATGCGGAATATGATCATCTACGAGCTCGACGCGGACTACTCGCGGTACCTCAGCGCGCTGGGTGCCCCGTCGGGCCTCGTGCGCCGGTACGCCTTCCGCAACGCCGTGCTGCCGCAGATCACGGGCCTCGCCCTCCAGCTCGGCGTCATCGTCGCCGGCGCCCTCGTGACCGAGATCGTCTTCTCGTACCCCGGCATCGGGAAGCTGCTCCTGGCGGCGGTCCAGAACCAGGACTACTTCCTCCTCCAGGGGATCTTCCTCTTCATCATCGTCGGCGTGCTGGTGGCCAACTTTCTCGTCGACATCGCCTACGTGCTCGTGGATCCGCGCACGCGGGTCGGCATGAGCGGCGGCACGGCATGAGCGGCCCGACTCCCGTGGAAGCCTTCCCGGCCGCCGGCCCCTCCCGCGCCGCTCCCGCCGACGAGTCGGTCAGCCGGCGCCGCGAGATCCTCTACTTCGCCCTGCGCGGCCGCAAGGTCGTCGTCGCGACGGCGGTGCTCGTCGCGCTCGCCCTCGTGGCGATCGTGGGGCCGATCCTGCGCCCCGGCGATCCCAACGCGTTCGTCGGCCCGCTCGGCGCCCCGCCCTCGGAGGAGTACTGGTTCGGGACCACCACGTTCGGCCAGGACGTCTTCGCCCAGTTCGCCCACGGCCTCACCGCCACGTTCGTCGTCGGCCTCCTGGGGGGCGGCGTCGCGGCGATCATCGGGATGGCCGTCGGGTTCATCGCCGGCTACCGCGGCGGGGTCATCGACGAGGTCCTCAACATGCTGACGAACGTGGTCCTCGTGATCCCGACCCTCGCGATGCTGATCGTCGTGACGGCCTACCTGCAGGCCCGCGGGCTGGTCCTGGAGGCGGCGTTCATCGGCCTGACCTCGTGGCCCTGGGCGGCCCGGGCGATCCGGGCCCAGACGTTCTCGCTGAAGTCCCGGGAGTTCGTGGACCTCGCCCGCATCAGCGGCGTGTCGAGCCTTCGGGTGGTCTTCCGCGAGATCGCTCCGAACATGAGCTCCTACCTCTTCATGACGTTCATCCTCATGTTCGGCGGGGCGATCCTCATCGCGGCCTCGCTGGACTTCATCGGGCTGGGCCCGACGGAGGGGACGTCGCTCGGCTTGATGATGTACAACGCGGTCGCCTGGAGCGCCCTGCAGCTCGAGATGTGGTGGTGGTTCATTCCGCCGGGCATCGGGATCACGGCGATCGTGGGCGCGCTCTACGTCATGAACGTCGGGCTCGACGAGATCTTCAACCCCCGCCTCCGGGAATCCTGACCATGAGCCTCCAGGTCACCGACCTCCGGGTCTACTACCGAACCCTTGCCGGCGACGTCAAGGCGCTCGATGGCGTCACTTTCGACGTGGCGGACGGCGAGATCATGGGCCTGGCCGGCGAGTCCGGCTGCGGCAAGTCGACGCTCGGCAACAGCCTCATCCGAATCGACGGGCGGATGAAGTATGTCGCGGGACGGGTCGTCCTCGATGGCGTCGAGCTGCCCATCGAGGACACGGACGCGATGAACCGCTTCCGCTACCACGACATCTCGATCATCCCGCAGTACGCGATGAGCGCCCTGAACCCGACGCGGAAGATCGGGAAGATGGTCGCGGAGCTGGTCGAATCGCGGCGACGGTCGTTCCGAGAGCTCGAGGGCGAGCTCGAGCGACGACTCCTCCTCGTGGGGCTGTCGCCGGACGTGCTGGACCGCTACCCGATCGAGCTCTCGGGCGGAATGAAGCAGCGCATGGTGATGGTCGTCTCCACGCTGCTCAACCCCTCGCTGCTGATCGCCGACGAGATCACGTCCGCGCTGGACGTGTCCAGCCAGCGGGCGGTGGCGCAGACGCTGGTCGAATTCCGCGACCGCTCCTTTGTGGACAGCATGATCGTGGTGACCCACGACGTGTCGATCCTGTACCAGATCGCCGACACGCTGACCGTCATGTACGCGGGGAAGCTGGCCGAGAAGGCGCCCACCGACGTGATGATGGAGGCCCCGCTCCATCCCTACACCCGGCTCCTGATCTCGTCGCTTCCCGAGATCGGGGTGCGCTTCGAGGAGCAGCGGCTCTCCGGGATCCCCGGCAGCCCCCCCTCGCTGCTCAACCCGCCGGCCGGCTGCCGCTTCCGGGACCGCTGTCCGCTCGCCTTCGCGAAGTGCGCCGAGGAGCCGCCCTTCGTCGAGGTTGAGCCCGGCCACGCCGTGGCCTGCTGGAAGGCGTCCTGAGATGCTGGCGCTGGACCGGGTCAGCAAGACCTACAGGGTCGGCCTCCTCGGCGGGCAGGAGCTCCGCGCGGTACGAGACGTCTCCTTCGACCTCCACGCGGGGGAGGTGGTCTCGCTCATCGGCGAGAGCGGCAGCGGCAAGTCCACCATCGGGAAGATGATCCTGCGCCTCCTGGCCGTGAACGGGGGCTCGATCGCCCTCGATGACGTGGACGTCTCCGGCCTCCGGGGCTCCGAGCTGCGGGCCTACTACCGGCGCGTCCAGGGCGTCTTCCAGGATCCCTACAGCTCGTGCAACCCGATCTTCAAGGTCGACCACCTCTTCAGCGTGCTCCGCGACGTGTACTTCCCCGGCCTGGGTGAGGCCGAGTGGCGGCAGCGGCAGACGGCCTCGCTCGAGGCGGTCAACCTGGAGCCCGGCCAGGTGCTCCACAAGTACCCACACCAGCTGAGCGGGGGCCAGCTGCAGCGCCTGCTCATCGCCCGCGCGCTCATCCTGGAGACCGAGTTCCTGGTGGCCGACGAGATCATCAGCATGCTCGACGCCTCGACCCGGATCGACGTTCTGAACCTGCTCGGCGACCTCAAGGTCAGCGGTCTCGGCATCCTGTTCATCACCCACGACCTCTCGTTGGGCAACTACATCAGCGAGCGGACGGTCATCCTGCGCCAGGGCCGGATCGTCGAGATGGGCGCGACGGCAAAGGTCTTCGGCAACCCGCTCCATCCGTACACGAAGATGCTCCTGGCCTCCGTCCCGCACCTCCACGACCGGTGGGGGAAGGAGGGCGAGGTCGCCGCCGCCTGGGCCGCTGCCGCCGCGGCTGCGGCGTCTGAACCGTGCCTCTACCACGCGGCGTTCCCCGCCGGGAGCGAGCGGCCGGGCGTTGCCCGTCCGGCCCTGGCGACTATCGAACCGGACCACCTCGTCGGCTGCTGTCGCGCGGACGGCGAGGGCGCCTGCTGATCCACCCGGCCGGCCGCCCGGGCTCCTCCACGGGCGGCCGGCCGATCTCTCCCGCACGACGGCCGGGTCGTATGCGACACTCTGGCCCATGGGTGCCCTGCTCGTGACCTGCGGTCTCGTGCTCGCTGCCGTCGGCACGTTGTCCGGCTTCGGCACGTTGTCCGGCTGTCGCAACGCGCGGGACGCGGGGGTCCCGGCCGTCGGGGGCCTTTCGTGAGCACGTCGGCCGCTCTCGAGCGGTACGAGGCGGTCATCGGCATCGAGGTCCACTGCCAGGTCCGGACCGCGAGCAAGATGTTCTGCGCCTGCGCCGTGCCGCCGGCCGACGCGGCGCCGAACACGCACACC
>Ga0315284_10017079_pt1 | contig 10290 bp, 10 predicted proteins | sample YL17G09_16_MG_FD_203696 | JGI IMG/M metagenome (GOLD analysis project Ga0315284, IMG submission 203696) | Sediment microbial communities from Yellowstone Lake, YNP, Wyoming, USA - YL17G09_16 | ecosystem: Environmental > Aquatic > Freshwater > Lake > Sediment | place: USA: Wyoming | collected...
CAAATGTTTCAAAAGTATTATTAGAAATGCGTGAGAAAGTAAAAAAGAAAGTAATTGTAATTACACCAAATGCTCAATGGTTACGAATGCAGATAAATGAAAATTATATTCCTGATCCAACAGTTGTAATGCATTACACACATGATGAATTAGTAGAAACATTTGAAGATGTTGGATTCAAAATTCATATTAGCGGACAGTTTGGAATTCGCGCAAACAATCAACACGAAAGATTATTTTTAGTTGCAAAGCCATGACAACAATCGTTTATCCTTACCTGCATAGATTATCACAAGGTGATGAATTAAAGTATTCAATTAGATCATTATGTAAATATGTCAAATTTGATTTTGATATTGTTTTAGTTGGTGATAAACCTGAATGGTATAATGGTAAATTTATTCCAACAACACCAATAAGAAATAAAAGATTTACACGCGCATTTGATATTGCAAAAAAATTAGAAATCATTTGTGAATCAAAAATTATTACAGAAAATTTTATTTACATGTATGATGATCAGTATTTCATTAATGATGTTTATTTATCTGATTTAGAAAAATCAGTTTGTATAAACGAAATCAAAGAGAGAAGAAAACCAAATGTAGGTTCAGAAGTTTGGCGCGAATTAATGAGCAGAACAGTTGATGCATTAGTAAGTAATGGAAATGATATTGTTTACAATTACGAAACGCATTTACCAAGAACATTAAATAAAAAAAAATTGAAATTAATTATTGATGCTTATGATTTGCATAATGCACCATTGTTGTTTAATACTCTTTATTTTAATGAATATTTTTTTACACCTGATATTATTCTTGAAAAAGAAAACAAAATTAAAGCAGGTATTTACAAAGCAATGACAAGTGATGAAATTCGTAATTTATGCGCAAGTAAATTAATCATGAATCATGGAGAAAAAGCATTTAATCATCCGTTAAAATTATTTTTAAAGAATACATACCATAAAATTTGTAAATTTGAATTAAATTACAATCAAGATGATAAATAATGCGCAAATAAAAGAATGTTTTCAATGCCTTGTTGGATGGAAAGAATCAACATCAGCAGGAACATGTTACGAAGAATTAAGTGATAATTTAAAACATTCCGATTCTGAAATATACGTTAATGATTTACCTGCGGTGAAATTGGAAATCATCAATGAAATGTTGGGAAAAGATCAAAATATTGTCAATGATTATTTAACTGAATTGTATTCTGATTCATCAATAAAAGTTGTTCGTTCATTTATTACTGCACATAAAAAAAATAATTACGCAAAAGCAATTTTACAAAATTATGATTTAGGAATTTATGCGCAGAACATTAGAAAAAATGAAACAAAACGTGATAGGTTTGTTGGTTTTGAAATTATTCCACATAGTGGAAATTCAGTAAATGCACAAGTAATGCAAATAGGTGGAATGTTTTCTGCAACACAGGGAGTATTACCAATTTATTTTTATTCAAGCAAACAAGCCGATCCGCTTTTAACTTTTAATGCAACCATAACAAAAGCAAATTCATTAGTTTGGTTTGATTTATCTGTTGTTGCATCAGGTAGTGGATCATCATCTGATACATGTGATACATTATTAGAAATAATTGCAAAATCAATTAATGCTGATTCAGGAAATAATGCAAGATATTACATTGGATATTATGAAACAGATTTAGATGCAAATAATTATTCAATTCAAACACAAACATCATGTTTATCTTGTGGATCACGCGCAAAAAAAATGAATGCATACGCAACAGTTAGACCAATTGAAGTTAGATCAGGAAACACTTACAATGATGCAACATTATTTGATTTAACATCTGTTGGATATACAACAACAACTTATGGATTGCATATAAAAATGAATGTTACCTGTGATATTTCGCAAATAATTTGTGATAATAAAATGTTATTTGCAGAAGCGCAAAGATTACAACAAGCAATTACCATTCTGTGGGATTGTTATAATTCAACTGCGCTAAATAGATTAATGGCATCAAAGAAAGAAGATTTCCGATTAATGGCAGAAAAATATGAAGGTGATTTAGCAGAAGTTTTAAAATCATTAACAATAGATTTTTCAAATGTAGATCCAATTTGTGTTGGAAGTAAAAAAGCAGTTTTTGGTTTAATGAATATGTAAACATTTTAATTATGCCTTTGTCAAGTTGGATTAATAAGTTAGAAAATTTAGAAAATATTATTGCCGATGCAATGGAAGATGCAGTTGATAATAGTGAAAACACGATTGTTGAAATGCAAAAGGATAGAATGGAATTAGGTATTGATACGAATGGAAAACCAATTGAATTTGTTGGACATTTACGCAGTTCTGAATTAACTTCAAATGGTGCATACACAAAAAAATATGCAAATTATAAAACAAAAAAAGGTAAACAAACTGCATTTGTTGATTTGGAATTAACAGGAAAATACAAGAACGGATTGAAAGCGGAAACACAAAAAACAAATGATTCTATTGATGTTGATATTGTATCAAATGTTGATTATGAAAAATACATAAAAAAGAATTACGATAATATTTATGGATTGAGCAAATCACAGGAAAAAGAAATTAAAAAAGAAATTGCAAACAAAATAGAAGTGAAAGTAAAAAATTATTTAAGTTTATAAAATTATGAGTTGCAATATTATTCCACCAATAAAACCAAATCCATTTCTTCATTACAATATAATAAATGAATTGCAGAGTGCATTAGCATCCGCAGGATATTTATCTTTGATTTATCCATTGGCATCATTGATGGAAATTAATATAAACAACAGGCGCGGAAATGTTCCTGTAATTTACGGACAACAAACAGACAGACCGAATGATTACATTCAAATGTTTCCTGATGGATCAGAAAATGGAATTTCTTTTTTTGAAATTCAGAGTGGTGATTATGATTTACAAAGAGGAACACCTGATGGAGATTTAATTGATATTGTAATTAGAATTGTTATTACTGCAAATTTGAAAAACATCAAAACAGAAACATACGATTACACAGATGAATTAATTTCAAGAACAATTTTAGCAATACAAAGTTCAACATTGAATCAAGATATAAATTCAATAAGAATCATTACAGATAAACCGAGAGTATTTGAAAAATACACATATTTGTTTAATGAATTGCAATCATTAGCATATCCAATTACAGGATTTGCAATTGAATTAGGAATGACAGTTGATTATAATTTTGAATGTGTAATTCCTGATACATTTACTGAATTAAATAGAATAACAGAAGAAGATATTCAGAGAATTACAGAAGATGGATTAATTAGAGTAATAGAATCATAAATAAAAAATAAAATCATGGCTGAGAAAATTAGCGGAATGGCATCAACAACATTAACACCAACAGATGTTGATTTAGATGCAGTAGAATTTGAAATAAATAATGCATTAGTAACTGAAAAAATTACGCGCAAATTAATTCGTGGAAATTATAAAGTTTATGTTGCTTTGATTAGTCAAATAAATAAAAATGATCCAACTATTGATGCTATTTTGGAAAATACTATTGGTAATATTGTTTGGACAAGAAATGCAGTTGGAGAATATGTTGGAACATTAAACGGTGCGTTCACTACAAATAAAGTAATTTGTTTTGCAGGAGTAAACAATGGTACTTTAAGTTCAATTCAATTATCAGCACAGAATGTTAATGAAGTTCATTTATTCACATATAATTCAGCAGATCAATTAGACGATCAATTAATATCTAATACATCAATTGAAATTAGAATTTACGAATGATTGAATTTATTTTAATTGGTTTTGTTGCTTACTTTTTGAAAGCAATGCAACCTGATGGATTTTTAAAATTCATTCCGAGATATTTTAAATTTGCTTGTTTTCCTTGTTACGCATTTTGGATTTCATTGATAACAATTACAATATTGAATGCGTTTGCAATTTATGATTTGAATTATTTAATTTCATTTCCTATTGGTGCAATTGCTTATGCTATTTCTAAATACATGGAATAAAAATAAAAGAAAAAAAACAAAAACAAACATGAAAGATTACACAATTGGAAGAAAAACAACAGTCAAACTTTGTGAAAACTTAGATGAAATTTCAATTAAGAGATGGACTGCGGTGCAACAGTATATGATTACAAAACAAACAGGATCTGATTTAGTTGATGTAAAAGATTTTTGGACAAAATTTTGTCAATCATTTGATGCAAATTCACCTTCACAAATGTTTATTCACGCGCATGATTGGGTACATGGTTTATCATTGGTTGAACGCGGTGATAATCCTGATCAATTTATTTTTGGATTAATTACATTGGAAGAAGGTGAAGAAATGCATTCTTATGAACCTGATTTTTTGCGTGAAAAATTAAAGCGTTTTAATAAAGCAGGATTAACACAGGGGGAAGTGAAACGAGAAGTAGAAAATTTTATTTTAGGAATTCTCGCATCTTAGAAAATAAATTTCCTGATGAATATGAGAATTCCGAAATCGTTTACGAATCACAACAAATAGCATTATTACATGCTGATTTTATTTTATCAAATCCGAATAGAATAAACAAGGCATTGAAATTAAAAACCATTGAAAAAAGATCTAAAGATTTACAAAAGATTTTTGAAAAAAAATCATTCACATTAAGTAAATCAATTATTTCATTGTGGGAAAACTTTGAAGAATTATGTATGACATTATCAAGGTTAGATGGAAAAATGACATTTACAGAAATTGAATTATTATCTGCATGGAATTTTTACAGATTAAAATCATACCTTAGCAAAATAAATAAACCGCAACCTAAAAATGGAACGCAAGAAAACGAATGAGATTTATATTTTCGATTTCAAAACTGCAATGGAAGTTGGTAGGTCAACAGGTACACGCGGAAAATCTTTTCTTTGGGATGATGTTGTTGATTTAACAGAATCAAAAATTTTTACAAACTGTACAAACGTAAAAACCGTTTATACAGAGTTTACCATTAATGAACAATTTGATGTTGTAGATGGTGAGTGGAATGCTTATATGATTAGGCATAAACTTGGCATAAATACAAATCATGAGTGATATAAAATTTCTTTTAAATTTTGCACAAGGCGGTGATTTAAAAAAATCAATTGCAGATTTAAAAACATTAAATGCAGAATTGCAAAAAAATCAGGGATTGCAAAAACAATTCGGTGATTCATTTTCTTCATCTTCAAAATCAGTTACAAATTCATTGGATCAAATATCTGCGAAAACAAAACAGATGAATGATGCAATGAAAACAACAAGTGATGCAAAAGAAATTGCAAAGTTGGTTGCTGAAATTGATAAGTTGCGCAGAGAATATGATAAATTAAGTCAATCAACAACACAGATGTTGATAGCAAATCAAAAGTTGGCACAGGAAGAAGCAAAGACAAGACAACAAAATTCAAAAGCAATTAAAGAAGAAAATAAATTGCGGGATGATGCAATAAAAAAACAACAGAAAGAAGAAAAAGAAAGAACAAAATTAAATTCCATTTATGCAATGGAATCAAAAAGATTAAATGATTTAAGAAAAAAATATAAAGATTTAGCATTATCAGAAAATACATCATCAAAAGAAACAAGAAAATTATTAAATGAAATTACTGCATTAGATAATAAATTAAAAAAAGTTGATGCAAGTGTTGGACAATTCCAAAGAAATGTTGGAAATTATGGTTCTGCAATGAAGGGATTTGGCACACAAATAATGAGTGCAATAGGTGTTGGATCATTTATAACTGTTGTTGCGGATGCAGTAAAAACAAATGCAGAATTTGAACAATCATTATCTGATTTATCAGCAATCACAGGTGCAACAGGAAAAGATTTAGAATTTTTTAGAGAAAGTGCAATTGCACAAACATTATCTGTTGAAGGTTCGACTGCATCAGCGCGTGATATGTTGGAAGCATATAAATTAATTGGAAGTGCAAAACCTGAATTATTAGAAAATTCAGAAGCATTAGATTTAGTTGCGCAAAAATCTTTGTTATTAGCGGATGCATCAGGATTAGAATTACCTGATGCGGTTACACGTTTGACAGATGCAATGAATCAATTTGGTGCAGGTTCTGATCAAGCAGGAAAATTTGTTGATGTATTGGCATCAGGTGCAAAATATGGATCAGCAGAAATTCCACAAATCACAGAAGCATTATTAGAATTTGGTGCAGTTGCAAAAAGTTCAAATGTATCAATTCAGGAATCAACTGCATTGATTGAAGCATTAGCAGAAAAAGGAATTAAAGGAAGTGAAGCAGGAACAAAATTAAGAAATGTTTTAGTTTCATTGAGTGCATCAAAAGGTTTATCAAAACAAGCGCAGGAATCATTTACAAGATTAGGAATTGATACAGATATTTTATCTGATAAAACATTATCACTTGATACACGTTTACGTGAATTATCAAAAGCAAAAGATGATGATGTTGCATTATTAAAAATATTTGGAAAAGAAAATATAGTTGCCGCGAAAACGGTATTAATGCAAACAGGAAGAATAAAAGAATTAACAGAAGCAGTTGATGAAAATGGAGTTGCACAAGAACAGGCATCAATTAGAACAGATACATTAACAGGTGAATGGAAAAAACTTGGAAATGCGTGGGATTCTGAAATGCTAAAAATTGGTGGTTCATCAAGTGGATTAAAAGATATTATAAAAACAATTCGTGAAAATTTAGGATTAATAATTAAGTCAGTTGTAAACTTAGCAAAAGCATTTGCGATTTTTAAAACAGGTCAATTAGCAATGAAATTATTTTCAAGTGCAACAACAGTTACTACAACTGCATGGAAAGATTTAAATAAGGTGATGAAAGCAAATGTAATTGGAATAATTGCGGTTGCAGTTTATGAATTAGCGGATGCATTAGGAGTTTTCACAACAGAAGCGGATATGTTGCAGGAAAAATTAGATAAGATAAAAAAAGGAACAGATATTGGAAATACAGTTTTTGATGCAGTAAATACGAAACAAAAGGAAGCGCATCAGGAAAGGATGAAAGAATTAGAAAAAAAATATAATTATGAAAGAGGATTAGCAGGTAGTAATGCAGAAGAATTAGCAAAAATTGATAAGGATTATACAAACACACGTTTAGGATTACTTGCTACATATAGAGATCAACAAGGATTACAAGTTGCATTAGCAAAGGATGGAATTGAAAAAGAAAAAAAACAGATTATTGATGCGGAAACTGAAATTAGTGCTTTAAAATTAGTAAATATTGGTGCTGATAGGCACATAAGAACAAAACAATTAGAAGCGGAAATAATTTCATCAAATTCATCAATTGAAATTTTAAAAAATCAACTCGAAGTAAATAGTACACAAAGAAAGGAAGCAATAGATGAAATTGTTTCAATATCACAAGAAAGTGTTATTGAAGAAAAAAAATCAATTGATGAAACAGTAAAGTCAACAAAATCAGCAACTGATAAAATAATTGCAGATCATAAAAAAAGGCAAGAAGAAATTGCGAAATTATCATTGGATTTAAAAAGATATTTAGAAGATTTACGAGCAGAAAATATTGAAGATGAAAGAAAAGAAGCAATAGAACAAGAAAGATTGAAATCAGAAAGAGAATTAGAAGATGTTAGGGCAAAATATGAAAAATTAGGACTATTAACAGAGGAACAAATAAAACAAAAGCAGAAAATTGAAGATGAATTATTAATTGCTCACAGAAATAAAGAAGCAGAAATAAATAAAAAGTTTGATGAAGAAGCATACAAACGTGAGAGAGAAAAATTAGAAAAATTAAATGAATTAAGAAATCTTGATTTAGAAACGCAGGAGTTTTATTATTCTGAATTTTTAGAAGATGCTTTTAAATCACGAGAAGATTTGCGCGAAGAATATGCAAATGCAGAAACAGAAGAAGAAAGAAAACGTATTGAAGAAAATTTTGAATTTAATCAGGAAGCAATTGAAGAATCATTAGCATCTGAATATGATTTAAAGGTTTCAGAAATTGAAAAGCAAAGAGATTTTGAGTTAACGGAAAAAGATTTGACAGAAGAAGATAAAAGATTAATTATAGAAAAAGCAAATTTAGAATTATTAAAATTAGAGCAAGATTATAATGATGGATTAGAAAAATTAGGTGATGATAGATTAAAAAGAACGGAAAAGGAAGAAGAAAAAAAGAAAAAAATAATTGAAGATTTTGCAAATGAAACAATCAAGGCAACACTTAATCAAATTGAAGAAAAAATAAATGCAAATATTGATGGAATTGAAAAAGAAATAAATTTGCAAGAAGATAATATTGATAGACAAAGAGAATTAGCAGAACGCGGTTTAGAAAATACACTTGCATTTGAAAAACAAATACAAGCAGAAAATCAAGCGCGGTTAATTGAAGAACAAAAGCGTTTGGAGAAAATTAAAAAGATTGAAACGTATTATAATTTACTTTCATCTTATGCGCAGGAAGATCCAAATACTGCACCTGCAAAGGCATTAGTTCAATTAGGAATTGCAGAAGCAATTGCATCAAGGTTTGAACATGGTGGAATTGTATCTGATGTAATAGCAAAACAGAATGGTGGAATTTTACAAGGTAATTCACACAGAAATGGTGGAATTTTAATTGAAGCAGAAGGAAGCGAAGGAATTTTTTCTAAAAAAGAAATGCAGAATTTAGGCAAAGATAATTTCTATGCATTGAAGAATGCATTATCAACACCTGTTGAAGGAAATTTTATGCGAAATCAAAATGAATCAATGATGGCAGTTTTGCCACAACAAAAAACAATTGTTGATTTTTCAAGGTTAGAAAAGAAATTAGATTCAGTTGAAAAAGCAATACAAAATAAACCTGTTCCAACATTCACAATTGATCAACATGGAAACATGATTACAATGAGTGAAACAAAAAAATTAATTAAAGTAAATATTCAAAAAAGAAAAAGATTTTGATTTTAGAACATTACATAGATTTTTTGGATGGAAATGGATTTGTAGAAGTTCAACCACCACAAGAATGGAAAAAATTTGCTATTCAATTAAGTTTCGAAGAAGGAAATGAAAGATTATCATCATCAAATTTTAGTTGGGTTGGTGATAATGCAGAATATATTAATAATTACATTACAGGTGGATCAACAGGAATTACCAATGGTATTTTTGAAGGATTACCATACCAAATAAGATTTACATGTGATAGTATTCAATATACAATTTTGGATGCATGTGTAAATTTAGCATCATCAGAAGCAAAATATTCATGTGAAGAAGTTAATTTACCAATAAGAGAAAAAGGTAAAATTGATTTTTTAAATGATGTTGCAGATTCATTTAGGTTTGCATATTTATTTGCAATTAGGCAAAACATTCCACCATTTGGAAATCCTGTTGCAGGACAAATTACATACAATGATTTCATTGATGTATGGTATGTGCAAGGACAATATCCACAGAAGTTTGAAATCATGTTAGCATCAGTAACTTTATACGTTACATTAAAAGAAACATTTGAAGTTGTAAAAAGAATTGGTGATGTTTTAGCAGATATTTTTCATATTCCAACAGGTGGAATTGTAAGCGCATTGAAATTAGTTTTATTAATTATTTATTTAGTTTTATTAATAATTGCTTTAATAGAATTATTTCAAAAGTTAATTGATTTAATTTTTCCTTTCGTTTATTTTCACCGCGCAATGTATGTTAAAACATTATTTGAAAAATCCTGTGAATATTTAGGATTCAATTTTTCTTCATCAATTTTTGATGTTGGTGGATTAGGTTATAATGAATATATTTTACCTGAAAAAAATGAAGAAGGAAAAAAAGTTGGAAATAATAGTATTGAAACAGGATTTTTTAATGGAACATTTGGTGATTTAATTAGAGGTTACAAAGAAAAATATAATGCTGAAATAAAAATCATTGGAAATACTTTACACTTTGAACACGAAGATTATTTTATTGATCAATCAAATTTTGTTATTCCAAATGTTTACCAAAAACCGAATAATGAATTTACATATAATGCATCAGAAGTTCCTGCAAATTATGTGATCAGTTACCGGTATGATGTTGCAGATTTAAATAATTTATCATTCAGATTTGGAACGCAATTTACTGCGAGAATTGAACCTGCAACAATTACAAATAGACAAAATATTTTACTTAGTAATTTAGATGAAAGAAATATTCCGTTTACAATTCCAAATATAAAAACATCTGAAAGTGATTTAGAAAAAATAATGACAAAAGTTTTTAATGGAATTGCGGAATTAGTAAATACAATTGCAT
>Ga0315284_10017080_pt1 | contig 10290 bp, 9 predicted proteins | sample YL17G09_16_MG_FD_203696 | JGI IMG/M metagenome (GOLD analysis project Ga0315284, IMG submission 203696) | Sediment microbial communities from Yellowstone Lake, YNP, Wyoming, USA - YL17G09_16 | ecosystem: Environmental > Aquatic > Freshwater > Lake > Sediment | place: USA: Wyoming | collected...
CTTCGAGGAGGCCAAGGGCGAGCGCGGCGGAGGGGAGAGGGTGCTGATGGGGCTGGAGGAGGCGTTCAAGCAGTTCGGAAGGGGCAGAGGAGGAGGAGGAGGAGGAGGAGGAGGAGGAGGAGGAGGAGGTGCTTCTCAGCAGCAGCAGCAGCAACAGCGGCCTTCCTCTCCCTCTTCTTCCTCGCAGCCTCTCGGCCGCGTCTGCTTCGGTTGCGATGCGTGGGGGCCCTGGGACGACTGGGTCAAGTGGGACGAGCAGTTTGAGGACTGAGAGAGAGAGGGGGGAGTTTGGTTTTTTGTTCTTTGGTTTTTTTGCTCTTGTTTTTTTGGTTTTCTTTCCAACCTTCTTGCTTCTTTTTCTTCTTGCTCCTTTCTCTTGCTTCGTGTCATAATCTACTGAACACAACAACTTGTTTTTTTATTATCTTACAATTTTAAGGAAGCAAATGCGTATGATACAACAAAAAAGACACTCCGGCGAAGGGAAGGAGGAGAAACAGCAAGCCGCCGTCGGCTTCGCCGTCTTCATCTTTTCCTCTTTCCAAATCCTTCAAACCTCCTCCTCATCATCATCAAACCTCCTCGACCTCGACCCTGCAGGGGCTCCTCCTCCTGATCCCCATCGCGGCGATCACCACCATCAGATCCATCGGCAGGCTCGAGAGCGGCGAGACGCCTCCGCCGCGGCGGGGGCTCCAGCACCGCGGGTGCGCGGCAGAGAGGAAGGCGAGCCTCCGGGCCTCCCTCGCGGCCGCGGCCGCGGCGCGCAGCTCGCGGGCGTCCTCGGCGCGGAGGTGGCCCCGCGGCAGCGAGACCTTCACCGACTCGAGTGCGTCGTTGGACCGCAGGGACCGCACCAGCTCGCCCGCGACGAGGCCCCAGAGCCGCTGCCGCTGCCCCTCCCCTGCGGGCGAGCCGCGCGCGAGCTGCCCGCCGTCGAGCGACAGCTGCCTGAGCCCCGCGTTGGCGGCGAGGGACCGCGCAAGCACGGCGCACGCGGCGGTGACGGCCGGCAGGTCCCGCTCGTGGACGCGCCCGAGCTGGATGGAGAGCAACAGGGAGGGCAGCGGGCGGTCGCCGCCACCGCCGACGCCGCCGCCGCCCGCACTGCCGCCGCCCGCGCCGCCGTCCGACCGGATCCGGTCGCCCGCGCCGCCGTCGGCCTCGCCAGGGCCGTCGCGGAAGCCCCCGCCCAGGCGGCACGCGACGACGGCGACCAGCGCCGGGGACGCGCCGTCGAGCCGCAGCGCCAAGACTGCCTCCCGCTCCTGCTGCGCGGCGCCGCCGCCGCCGCCCGCCTGCGCCTGCGCCTCCGCCTGCGCATCCGCCTCTTCCAACCAGCGACCAAGAGCTGAGTGGAGCGCGGTGAGGGCCGCGCGAAAATTCGGGGGGGAGAAGCGCTCGGCAAGCTCGCGGCCGCCGTCCGTGACGCCCGAGTGGCGCAGCAGCTCCTTTAGGCACGCGGTGCGGAGCCTCGAGGCAGAGGGCGGCTCCTCGCCGCCGCCGCCGCCGCCGCCGCCGCCGGGCGTCGCTCGTCGCTGCTGCTGCCCTTGCTGCTGATGTCGATCTTCGAAGACCGAGACCGCGACCGCGGACCCCGGGACGCCGCCGCTCATCGCGGCTCCGAGGGCCGCCCTCGAGTGCCTGATGCCGGCGACGTGACTGATCCAGGAGGCCGGGAGAGAAGAAGAAGAGGAGGGAGAGGAGGGAGAGGACGAAGAGGAAGAGGAAGAAGAAGCCGGGACCGGGACGAAGCAGTCGCAGGCCTGGCAGTGGAGGGCCCTGGCCGTGGAGCGCGGGCCCGGGACTGCGAAGCGTGAGATGTCTGGGGGGGCGGAGCTGCGGGGCGGAGGGGGGCGAGGTCGAGCGTGCCGACGACGGCCGGCGTCGCCCGCATTCGACGCCACCGTCGCCGAGGGCACGCTCCCGAGCTCTCCAGGAGCTCCGTAAAGGACGGACTGGATGTGCTCGATATCGCCCGGCGAATTGAGCTGCCGCTGCTGCCGCCTCCGAGGCGGCAGCGGCGCTGCTTCTCGGTCAACCATGGACCAATGGAGACTGAAAAAAACTTTCTGCGGGGACAGAAAAACTCTTCGCCTCCTCTTTCTCTTCTCTTTTCTTTCTTCTCTCCTCCTTTACAGGCACCGCACCCACGCTGCCGTCACCGTGAGCGCCACCCCTCCCTCCTCGACTTGCACGGAGCACACCGAGTCCCCCCCTCCGCAGCGGCGCCGGGTCGCCGCCGGTTCTCTTCCTTCTCCTCCTCCTCCTCCTTCTCCTCCTTCTCCTCCTCCTTCTTCTTCGAAGACGCCCGCCGCTGCGACGGCCGCGCCGCCGCCAGCCCTGGCCGACAGCGAGCAGCTCGCAGCCCACTTGTAGGGGAGCCCTAGCGCGGCCAGCCTTGCCAGGAGCCGTCCCGTGAGCTCGGAGGCGAAGGCGTCGGCGTCCCTGGGGTCCCGCGGGTAGCGGAGCAGGAGGGGGAGAGGGTCGTCGGCGGCGGCGGCGGCGGCAGAGTCCCCTTCGCGCGGCGTCAGAGGCAAAGGCGGGGGCGACGACGAGGAGGAGGAAGAGGAAGGAGAGGACGCGAACAGCGCGCTCTTCTCCTCCAGCAGGGAGCGGGCCACTTCCTGTAAGATGGGCTCCACGAAGGCGCGCGGGCGAAGAGGAAAAGCGGGATCGGAAGACATGGCCTTCTTCTTCTTCTTAACCTTTTTTCGGAGAGGGAAATGAAGAACGAGCTCAGACACAAAAAACCAGAGCCCCGAGATGCGGCGGGCGAGCGAAGCATCGACTCGCCTGCTCCTCCTCCAGCTCTCTCGCCAGCTTCCTTTCTCTCGCTCCCAGCGCTTGCCTCAGGCTGCCTGTTCTTCATCTTCTTCTCCGCACTCGACGGATGACGAGAGGAGCAAGAGCGATGGGAGGAGAGAAAGCGACGGCAAAGACGGGCATCAAGATCGGTCGTCGTCGCACTGGCTCGACCGCCGCGCCCCGGCCGCGGCAGAGTGGCTCGACTCGCAGGCCCGCGAGCTCTGGCTCCGCGGGCTCGAGGAGCGGTGCAGCCGCGTCCCGGAGCTGACCGGCCACGAGCTCTTGCTGCGCAGGATCGTTAGCGAGAGGGCCGAGGCGCTGGCGCGGAAGCTCTCGCGGCGGTTCCCCCTCGACGAGAGGAGAGAGCGAGGGAGCGACGGGAGCGGGGACGGGGAGCCGGCGGAAGGACGGACGCCGCCGCCGGTGCCGACGAGCAGGGTGCGCACCCATCTCCGTGCCGCCGCCCTGGTGCGCGCCACGGGAGACGCGCTGCTGCCCTTCTTCCGCGGGGACGAGACGAGGGTCCTCGAGGTCCTGAGAGACGCGACGGGCGGCCGCGCCTCGGGTTTTCTGGCGGCCGCGCTGCGGCTGCAGGCCCGAGCCGCGCCGCTGCTCGCGGCGCTCGTGCCCTCCTGGCCTCCCCTCTCTCGGGCCCTTCTTCTCCCCCGGGGGGCGAGGGAGGGGGAAGGAATGGCAGAGGAGAGGCTGCGGCTGCTGCGGGACGACCACGGGGGGGCCTGGCCGGGGGCCGAAGTCGTCGTCGTCGCCGAAGGGGAGGAGGAAGAGACGGCGGCGGCAGCCAAGGCGGCGGCGGCGGCGGAGCAAGGGCGCGGGAAAAGCTTCTCCTTCGCCTCGCTCGTCCCTTCCCTCCTCCGCGGTGGCAGCGGTCCCCTTTCCAGGGGAGAAGAAGACGAGATGGTGAGGCTGAAGACGACGACGACGACGCTGCGGGTCCCGAGGTGCCTCTATTACGAGATGATGACGATGGCGAGCGACGGCTGTGGAGGAGGAAACGACGACGACGGCCGCGGCAGCGGCAGCAACAACTCTTCTTCTCCTTCTCGGCGTCCGCGCTGGCTCGAGACCTGCTGCTGCTCGGTAGACGGCGTCTGGTTCGAGCCCTGGAAAAGCAGCGACAGCAGCGGCAGCGGCGGCGGCGACGGGCCTTCTCTCTCCGCGCTCGCGGCGAGGAGCGGCAGCCTCCGCGAGCCCCTCGTGTCGTTCCGGCGGAGGCGCTGGCTGGGAGAGAGCGGCGGCGAAGGCGGAGGCGCGGCGTGCGAGCTCTGCGTGACCCGCGTCGAGGCCGTCCAATCGAGAAGAGAGAGACTGTAAGAAACTAACTGCGAAATGTAAAATGATGATGGAAAGGGTTTTTTTTGGCAATAAAAGGGGGAAAAAGAGACCAAAAAAGACAAAAAATCGCAAGAAAAAGAATGCCCCCCCCCCCTCTCTCAACCTTTTTTTTCAAAGGAAGCAAGTGTTGTGGTTTTGCGAGACTCTGTTCTCTACTCCTCCGCCTTCTTCTCCTCGGCAGCTGGGGCAGCAACGGCAGCAGCGGGAGCGGCGGCCTTCTTGCCGTCCTTGGCAGGGTAGGTGCGGACCCACTTTGCCTTCTGCTCGAGCACAACCGCCGAGCCGCCCGCGGCCTCGATCTTCGCCTTCGCGCTCGCCGAGAACGCCGCGGCGCGCACGGTCAGCGCCTTGCTGATCTCGCCATCGCCCAGGACCTTGAGCGGCAGCTTGCCCCTGGCGCCCGTCGAGCCGACGAGGCGCTCGAGCGACGCGAGGTCGACCTCGGCGCCCGTGTCGCACTCCGAGTTGAGCTGCGAGACGTTGACAGTCACGAACTTGGCGAGGCCCGCCGACATGCCTCCGGCGATACCCTTGAGCTTGGGGACGCGGCGGTAGAGCGGGGTCTGGCCTCCCTCGAAGCCCGGGCGGACGCCCGAGCCGGAGCGGGACTTCTGTCCGCGCATGCCGAAGCCGCAGGAGCCTCCCTATGAGAAGGGCGTTTTTTTTTTGTCGAGGGATGTGGGTGGGTAGTGGGGGGGGGGAATTGTGAGGGTCGAGTTGTTTCGGAATCGGAGTGCCTAGACTAGAAACGAAAGACGCTCGTCGTCGCGCGTGGACCGAGGGGGTGGTGGGAAGAGAGCGCCCAATCCCCGCGGTTGTGGACGGGGGGGGGGGGGCGAGAGAAAGGGGTTTCTACCACCAGGACGGAGGCGGCGACGTTCTGAGCGGGGGAAAAAAAAAACTAGCCGTCGTCATCGTTCCTTCGAACCGAAATCTCTCGACCGGCAATTCTCTGCTTCTCCTTCCTCTCTCTCCTCTTTCTCTCTCACCTGTCCGCTCGCGTGCCCGCGCCCTTTCCTCTTGTTGGGCCTGCGCGACCCGGGGGCCGGGGACAGGTTTCCCAGACGGAGGCGCTCGCCGGTCGAGGTCTCCGCGGCGGCGGAGGCGACGAGGACGATGCGGCGGCCGGCGGCGACGACCGGCGTCGCGCGAGCCGCCGTCGACGACGGCGATGAGAGCGCCGAGCCGCGGTTGGCGGAGACCGACGTCAGCTGTTTTTTTATTCGAGGTGAGCGAGAAGATCGGAATACGTGTAGCGGGGAGTGGCGTGAGTGGGTTAGAGAAACGGAGGAAGATGGCGGCGGTAGGAAAGGGGGATGCGAGATTGCCGAGAGGCAAAAGAGCGGAAATCGTCGGTGGCGAAAAAGCAAGGCAAAGCCAAGGAGGGAGAGAGAGAGGCTTGGAAGGCCAATTGATCGCTCTCGCTCTCCTCGTGGAGCCCTTTGCGCGACCAGTCGCTCACCATGCTAGGGGCACGCATCGCGAGGCCCCACATCGTGCGTGAAGAAAAGGCAAAGTGTCGAAGCGGAACGACGCCGCGCGGGGAGAAATGAATTGGAGGAGAGGACTGTGAGAGGGAGAAGGAGAGAGAGAAACGAAGGAAAAAAACGTCCACCTCCTCACCGCCTCTTTTTTCCTCCCCGTCCTCTTTTTTTTCTTTTTTTTTCACGCCCCTCTTTTCTCTCTCTCTCTCTCTCTCTTACACACGCACAGCGAAGAAACAAAAGGAGGGGACGCTGCTTTTTGAAAGAAAAACTCCGACTCAAAGGAGCGGCAGCGAGAGAAAAGAGAGAGCGTGAGAGTCAGCTTCCTCTCTCTCCTCTCTCTCTCTCTCTCTCAGTCGCTCCCGCACCCAAAAAGTCGTCGAAGGTAAAAATAAAAAATAAACTCTCTCTCTTTTGTATCTCTCTCCCTCTCTCCCGCGATGATTATAAGAAGCCCAGACACAAAAGACATTGTTTTTTGTTGTTATGTTTGTTAGAGGAGGAGGAGGAGGAGGGAGAAGCGGAAAGAACAAGGGAGAGAGAGGGAGAGAGAACGAAAGATTTCGCCCTCTCTCCCCCGCCTCTCTCTCGCTCATCGCCGCCGCCCCGCCCGCCGTCCCTCTCGCGTGTTTTTATTCTCTCTCCGTAAAACTCTCTCTTCTCAGCCCCCCTCTTCAAATCTTGTCGATCGCGTTCTTCTCCGCCTCGTGCAGCATCCTCTGTCCCGCGTCCATCGACTGCCTCGCCACCGCCGCGGACACGCGCTGCAGGCTCTCCGTCGCGCGCCTCACCTGGTCCATGTGCGCCGAGGCGGCCGCCTGCGACTCGGGCAGCATGCCGGCCGAGACGCGCTCGAACGCCGCGCGAACGTCCTCGGCCGACCGGCCCCTCTCGGCCGACCCGCGCCCGAGCGACGTGCGCGCCAGGTGCATGCCGGCCGCGGCCTTGGGGTCGCCCTTGAGCGCCTGCTCCGCGTTGGCGAGCTTCTTGTCGAGCAGCTTCTCCTCGACGAGGCCGGCCGACACGCGCGCGAGCGGGCGCGCGGGGTCGTCAAACCGCGTCGTCGCGCGCATGCCGACCAGCGTGCCAGTCTGGATCTGGAAGACGTCGTACCTGTAGAGGAACTTCCACGCGAGGACCTTGGCCGCGTCCTGGACCAGCCAGAATACGATGCAGAAGATCCAGATCCAGATGGGCCAGAGCTTGGTGTCGCGGTACTGACCGTCGACCCACTCGGACGAGATCGCCTTGCGGCCCAGGCCGACGACGGGCAGGTGCTCCATGATGTTGAAGCCGGACTGGCCCTCGGGCGTGATGTCCGACGACGGCCAGAAGGTCCCCAGCAGCGTGGAGGTGAGCAGCGCGACGGTCGCCGCGCAGAGCAGCGGCAGCGCCGGCCTCGAGGTCCAGAACCAGGACACGGTCCTCGAGGAGAAGAGCGTCAGAAAGTCGGAGATCGACACCTTGAGGTAGATCGCGGTGATGATCTTCTCGTAGGGCATGGGGGGCAGGCCGAAGGCACTAAACATCGAGCCGGGCTGGTGCGAGGACAGCGCGCCCCAGAGGAGCAGCAGCGACGAGAGCATGGCGACGCCGGCGAGCACGGAGGCGATGAAGAAGACGGCGCGGAGGTTCCACTTGTCGGGGCGGGGGGAGGCGATGACGTTGTCGTAGCTGAAAGGGGCGGGGGGAGAGAAGAGGGGGAGAAGCAGGGAAGTGAGACGAAGAAGAAGAAGCTCGGAGGAAAAAAACGAAGACTAAAAATAATAATAATAGTTCGTTTCCCCTCTTCTTCCTCACTACTCACCCAATCGAGATCAGCGTGCCGTCGTTGAGCACCGTGATCAGCATCAGCATGATCACGGGAAGCTTGAAATAGTTGGGCCAGATGCCCTCGTTGCAGATCTGCGACGGCTGCTCGGACGCCACCTCCGAGACGGGGCCCGCGCCCCTGCCGGCGGGCTGGTAGTGGTTGGGCGGGAACGCAAACACGGCCACGAAGAAGAAGAAGAGCAGCTGCAGGGTGGCGGCGACGCGGTAGTTGATGAAGTTGTTGATGCGGCGGAAGATCTGCCTCGCGACGATCATCGCGTGCACGACCGTGTTGAGCCCCGGCTCCGTCAGGACGATGTCCGCGGCGGCGCGCGCGGCGTCCGTCGCGCCGCTGACGGCGATGCCCACGTCGGCCCTCTTGAGCGCGGGAGCGTCGTTGACGCCGTCTCCAGTCATGCCCGTCGCGAACCCGGACTGGCGCAGGGCCTCCACGATCAGGTACTTGTGCTCCGGGAACACCTGCGCGAAGCCGTCCGAGGCGATGATCATCGCGCCATGCGTCTTGGCGAGGTCCTTGGGGATCTCGCCGTCGGGGCCCATGGTCGGCAGGCCCTCGGTCGTCGCGATGTTGGTGCCCATGCCGAGGACGCGGGCGGTCTTTTGTTTTTTTGGTTTGGTTTGGTTTGGTTTGGTTTTTTGAGGGGTGGAAAGAACAAGGAGTGGAGGTGGAGAGAACAAGGAGTGGAGGCGGAGAGAAGAGCGGAGGCGGGCGAGTGAGCAAATGGAAAAGAATGGAAAACTCGAAAAACTCGGGAAGAAAAAAACTCTCTCCTCTCTCTTTTCTCTTTCTCTCCTCACCTCGCGCGCGATCAGCACATTGTCGCCCGTGATCATCTTGACGTCCACGCCCATCTCCATCGCCTCCTCGATCGTCTGCTTGGTGTCGAACCTCGGCGGGTCGAGGAAGGTGAGCACGCCGATAAACCTCCAGACGTCTTTCGCGGGGAGCTCGGCGGCGGCGTCGGTGCGCGCGACGGCCATGCAGCGGATGCCGCGGAGGCCGTACTCGGTGACCTGGGGGGTGGAGCGGGTTCCGAGAGAAACCCGGGTGAGAGCGAGAGAAGAAAGAGCAGGAGGAAACAAAAGCAGGAGGGGAAAAAACTCAAAGGAGAAAAAAAAATCACCTTGGCGTCCACCTCGCCGTGGATCGCGTCCTTGTCCACGCACAGGTCCAGGATGATGTGCGTCGCCCCCTTGGTCACCTTGAACTTGCCCTCGGGCCCCTCAATCGTCGCCTCGGTGCGCTTGACCTGCGGGTCGAACGGCATGAAGTCGAGGTGCTTGTAGGGTTTGAGGGACTCCAAGTCGGCCGCTCCGAGCGTCATGGTGTCGAGCGCGTCGCGCGGGGGCTCCCACCACTTGGCGGCCATGGCCGCGGCCTGGAGGGTCTTCTTCATGTCGTAGCCCTCCATCCAGGTGGGGCAGTCGTCTTTTTTGGAGGAGGAGGAGGAGGAGGAGGAGTTTTTTTTTTTTTTAATTCGACGAGGAAGAGGAAAAAGTGAGAAAGAAAAAACCCGACATTTCTCTCTCGAAAAAACGGAACGACTTGAAGAAAAAGAAAAAAACTCTTACCTTGGATAACCATCTTGTTCAGCGTCAGCGTTCCCGTCTTGTCCGAGCACAGCATGTTCATTCCGGCCATCTCCTCGATAGCGGTCAGCTTGGACACGATCGCGCCCTGCTTCGACAGCGAGCGGGAGCCCAGCGCGAGCGTCGTCGTCGAGACGATCTCGATCGCAATCGGGATCGACGCGACCAGCAGCACGACGACGAACGAGAGCACCTCGCGGAGCGGCTCCTTGCGGGCGAGCAGGTAGGCGAGGACGATGCCGCAGGCCGAGAGGGACAGGCCCGAGAGGATCATGACGATGCGGAGCAGGACCTTCTGGAGGTTGCCCAGCGACTCGGACTGGATTTTTTTGATGTTGTTAAAAAAAGTTTTCAGGTTTTCGAGGGGTGAAATCGAGAGAGATCGGACGGGAACGGGAAAGAGTTTCAGGGGCAACCACGAAAACAGAGAAGCGGAAAGAAAACGCCTCTTCTCACCTGCTGCAGCAGCATCGCGGTCCTGCCGAAGAACGTGTCCTTGCCCGTGTGCTGCACCGTGCCGTTGACCTCCCCGCGCACGACAGTCGAGCCCATCTGCGCCGCGCCGCCGCGCTTGACGGTGATCGGGAGCGACTCTCCGGTCAGGGCGGACGCGTCGACGTCGATCTGCCCCTCGTTGATGATGCAGTCGGCCGGCACCGCGGAACCAGAAGCGAGCAGCACGAGGTCGCCCGGAACGACGCCACCGGCGTCGATGTTGTCCCAGACGCCGTCGCGCTTGACGGTCGCGAGCGGCTTGAGCGAGGCCTTGAGCGCGGCGACGGCGTCGGCGGCCTTGACGGTCTCGTACCAGCCGATGGTGGCGTTGATGAACTGGATGGCGAGGAGGATGGCCTGGTGTGAGAGTGAGTTTTTTTTTGGGGGGGGGGGAGGGGAGGGAGGGAGGCGGAGAACGGGAAGAGAAAGAGAAGAGGGGGGGAAAATAGGTGAGTTTTTTTCCCCCTTTTCCCGTGCTCTCAAAAGGTTCGGGTGAAAGAGTAAAAAAAAACTCTTCTCCTCTCACCATGTCGATCCAGTTCTGGATTGACGCCTCGACGATGACGGCGAGCCAGATCATGATGGGCATCGGCATGATGAGCAGCTTGAGGTAGATGAGCAGCCTGTTGTTGGGGTGGGGGTGGAGGTGCAAGGGAAAGGGGGACGGGTGGTGAGCGCCGCGAGGGAGAGAGAGAGGAGAGAGAGAAGGGGGGGGGGGGGGGGAGAT
>Ga0315284_10017081_pt1 | contig 10290 bp, 8 predicted proteins | sample YL17G09_16_MG_FD_203696 | JGI IMG/M metagenome (GOLD analysis project Ga0315284, IMG submission 203696) | Sediment microbial communities from Yellowstone Lake, YNP, Wyoming, USA - YL17G09_16 | ecosystem: Environmental > Aquatic > Freshwater > Lake > Sediment | place: USA: Wyoming | collected...
ACTCAGAGCTTACGCGGACCGTTTTCAAAGCCCCCGCCTTTGCCGAACGATCGAGCTATGGATAACATTGACAGCCGAAGAGGAGAAGGGCACGGTGACATTGTGAAGGAGCAGGCGCTGACATTAGCACGCACGGCCAAGGATCCCGGGCAGGCACTCAACCTTTTGAGGGAGTATCTGCAAACGCTCGTCTTGAGATCGTTCCATGAGTGCGAAGCCTTTCGGCATTTGGCATTCATCGGAGGCACGGCCTTGCGTTTTCTACACAGCCTGCCGCGGTTTTCAGAAGATCTCGATTTCTCGACGGTTTCCGCAAAAGGCTACGCGGGAATGGAGTGGATGGCGAAGGTGAAGCGCGATTTATCGCTGGCAGGATTCGATCCGCTGGTGACCTGGAATGATCGCAAGGCCGTACATACGGGCTGGATTCGGTTGGCCGGACTCCTTTATGATGCGGGGTTATCAGCACTGCCGGAGCAAAAGCTGACCATCAAATTGGAAATCGATACGCGTCCGCCGGCTGGGGCGCATTGCGAACGACGGATTGTTACGCGCAATGTGACCTTCCTGCTGCAATATTACGACCTGCCGTCAATGCTGGCAGGCAAGCTCCATGCAGTCATCACCCGCAAGTACGCCAAGGGGCGGGACTGGTACGATCTCATGTGGTACCTGACGCAGCGTCCGCCAATCGAAGCGAATGTGAAATTGCTTCAGAAGGCCTTGAACCAAACTCAAGGAGCCGGCAAGTACGACGCCCGCGAATGGCGAAACCTAGTGGGAGACAAATTGGCATCGCTTGATATGAAGGCCATCGCAGCCGATGTCCATCCATTCCTGGAGCGCCCGCAGGATGCAGCGCTCCTAACCCGCGATAACCTGTCCGGGATGTTGTTTATTAAATGAGAATCCGATGAAAAATAGAATCATGAGTTCGGATTTATAGCGCAGAGGTGCACCCCGGCGCCTGCGTTAACTGTTTGAATTTGCTGCCTCACGGAGTTATGGCGACACACAGGCGCCAAGTCCGGGCTTGGCTCCTAGGACAATTTCGACCGGGATCCACATGCTCATCCTCAAGGACGCCCTGACCTGAAAGCCGGCAGCTTCCAGGGCCCGGCGCACGTAGATGGGGCGGCAGTCGACAAATCTTGGCATATGCACGTGCATCCATTCGAAAATTCTGAGCCAGAAGTTTCCCGGCTCTTCCTTGGACACACCTGCAACCACCATGCGCCCCCCGGGCTTAAGTGCGCGCCTGCATTCACTGAGGACTTCGGGAATTTCGGGAGTGTCGAATAACTCCAGCGTGAAACTCATGAAGACGGCGTCAAGGGATTCCGCCGCGTAAGGCAATTCCGAGGCATCGCAGCAGCGAAGCTCGCAGCGCTCCAGAAGGCCCGCGGCAGAAAGATCCCGCTGCGAGCGTTTTACCATCCGGTCGGACAGGTCGATGCCCAGTACCTTGCCGGTCGGGCCGACGGCCCCGGCGAGCGCCAGGAGAACGTGCCCGGTGCCGAAGCCGATTTCGAGCACTCGTTCGCCTGGCAGAGCCTTCAACAAATCCAGTGCCGCATTCCGGATCGGCCCTTCATTCCGATCCGCCAGCAGATCATAGACTCTGCTGATCCGGTTATAGAACACCTTGGCCTGGCTTTTGGTCCGCGAGACACGGAGAATGCCTGCAGACGAGCAAGGATCAGGATTCGCTTTCATGGGTCAATTGCCGTGAATGCAGTAGAGTCGCGTCTTGCTTCTGAGGAAGATGTCTCCTCCCGTAATAGCAGGAGTTGCGATAAATACCTGGTCCGGCATCGTGTTGGTTGCCAGGACTTCATACTTCTCGCCCATACGCAGCACAATCACATCTTCGTTCTCGCTAGCCAGATAAAGCTTTCCATTCGCTCCCACAGGCGACGATTTGAAGCTATACGTCTTAGGAAGCCGTACCTGGCTATAATAGGCCTCGCCCGTGCGGGCATTGTAACAGGTGACCATGCCGGTATCGGTCAGGACGTAGAGCCTATTGTCGAAGATGACCGGGGAAGGCGTGTAGGAATTGCCTTTGACCTGGCTCCATACTATGGCATCCGTGCCCGTCAGGTCGCCTTCGCGCCCAAGCCGGATTGCCATGAGTTTCGGGTTGTTATATCCGCTCATGACGAATACCAGATCATCCTGATAAACCGGCTGAGGGATCGTGTTCGCGCCCAATCCAGAACATTCCCAGAGCAACTTGCCGGTTTCCAGATCGTAACTTCGCACCTTCTTGGTGGCACTTACCACGACCTGCTTGCGCCCGCCGTACTCCACAACCAGAGGAGCCGCCCAGTTGGTCTTCTCATCCCGGCTCACGCGCCAGATCTCCTTGCCAGTGGTCTTGTCAAGCGCAACCATGAAGGAATCCCCTTCGTGATCAAAGACCAGAATGAGCTTCTCGCCTGATAATACCGGCGCCATGCCCTCGCCAAATCCCATCTTCATGCGCAGCTGAACGCCGAAATCTTTCTGCCACACCAGGTTTCCCTTCATGTCGTAGCAATACATGCCGCGGGAACCGAAGAACGCGTACACATTTTTGCCGTCCGTGACCGGTGAGTTCGAGGCGAAACTACCATAGGTCTCGTGTGCTCCCTCATGAGGAACCGCGGTCTTGGCCGTGCGCTGCCAGAGGATCTTTCCGGTCTTGCGATCGAGGCAGAGAACGTCGAATTTGTGCTCCGCAATGGGGCCGGCAGTGGTATGCGGGTTTGGCGGCGCAGCAGGCCCTCCTGCAGATGCCGAACTGGCAGCAGCCCCGGTGGGAATGGCAGTGGTCAGAAATATCTGGTTGCCCCAGATCACAGGGCTGGAATTCCCAAGTCCCGGAATGTCCGTCTTCCATTGGACATTCTGCGCGTCGCTCCAGTGCAGAGGGGCGTCGCCAACCGCCATGCCGTTGGCCGCCGGTCCGCGCCAGTAGGGCCAATACGTTTCCTCCGGCGCTAGGCCCATCGAAAGTGTCCAGGACAGCATCGCCACGCCAATAACCGCCAGTGAACTGCGAAGAGTAAAGCCAGACTTCATAGAATCCCTCCAAATTGGATCTGCATAGCTTCCTAAGAACGGGGGCAATGGTCAAGGCAAAATACACGGCACTGCGATTAATTTTAAATATTTTGTTTGGTAGATTCCGCACGTCCAAGATTCCCTTTATTTCCGGATCAGCGCTAAACCAACATTTCTCTTGACAAACATGATTTCACTTAGATATTATTTTGATATCACTTTGGGAGGATCATTCATGCTGCGGGAAAAGGAAATAAAAGGACTTTCAGGTTTGATGATGTTGGTTGTGCTTTTGGGACTGGTGATCTCCGCGGTGATCATGTTTATATCCGCGGTCAGGGCCGTAGACGCTCTGGGGATCATTTTGTGGATCGTCGTCGTACTGGTGCTCATCCTCGGCTTATTTGGATTGACGATCGTCAATCCCAACGAGGCCAGGGTCGTGCAGTTATTCGGCAAATATCGGGGTACGATCAAGGAACAGGGGTTGCGCTGGGTCAATCCGTTGACCCTCCGTAGAAAAGTCTCCTTGCGAGTACGCAACTTCGAGAGCAGCAAACTGAAGGTAAACGATCACGACGGCAATCCAATTGATATCGCCGCGGTCGTAGTCTGGCGCGTGGTGGAGACGGCGGAAGCTATGTTCCATGTTGATGATTACGAGCATTTCGTCCATGTGCAGAGCGAGTCGGCAGTGCGCAATCTGGCCACATCGTATCCATACGACGCGCATGTCGAAGGGCAGATGTCTCTGCGCATGTCAGCGGGAGAGATCGCGCACAAGCTCCGTGAGGAGATTCAGGAGCGGCTTGCCCAGGCGGGTGTGGAGGTCATCGAAGCTCGCATCAGCCATCTGGCGTATGCATCGGAGATCGCCAGCGCGATGCTGCGGCGCCAGCAGGCCAGCGCCATCATCGCCGCAAGGCAGAAGATTGTGGAAGGAGCAGTCGGCATGGTGGAGATGGCACTCGATTTGCTGAACGCGAAGAAGGTAGTGCAGCTCGATGAAGAGCGCAAGGCCACCATGGTGAGCAACCTGTTGGTCGTGCTGTGCGGCGATCGCGAGGCCCAGCCTGTCGTCAATACCGGCACGCTGTATCAATAGTCAGGATTCGAGCCTGTAGGCAGGAAGAGCATGGCGCAGCGAAAGACTTTCTTGCTTCGGCTTGATCCCGCAACGCACGAAGCATTGCAGCGATGGGCCGATATCGAGTTGCGCAGTCTGAACGCGCAGATTGAGTTCCTGCTGCGCGATGCATTGCGCAAGGCGCGACGATTGCGGGCGGAAGACGGCTCACCGCCTGGCGCCGAGGAACCGCCGCCCCAGGCCGGTCTTGTGGAGTGATCGAAATGAAGTCCAGAACGCAGCTCGTCGAAATCGGGCGTCATTGGGCGCCTCCGGCCGGGTTGGATCGTTCCCGGCCGCGCGAAGTGAGTCTCACCTCACGCGGCATCGCTTTGCTGATACTCGCGGGCGTTTTGTGTCTCGGCGCCATAGCCGCCGGCGTGGGTCTCACCGCCGTGGCCGGCCGCGCGGCTGAGGAAGCGCGCCTGCTTCAGAAAGATGGCCAGATGGCGGATGGCCAGATCATCAGGCTGTGGCGCGGCCGCGACGACGACCGGCAGCCTTGGGCATCGTACCAATTCGCAATTCAAGGACGGACGTATCAGAAGAATTTTAAGGTTCCGTATCGGATCTGGAGGAACATGAGTGTAGGCGCTTCCTTTCCGGTCCGCTATGTCCCTTCCCGACCGGATCTTAACCATCTTCTCGGCCTGGCGCCGCGACCTCTACCGCCATGGGTGCCCATACCGATCGCCGGCGGAATAGCCTTGGGAGGCTTCTTTATCACGTTGCCAATCCGCAGCCAACGACGGCTCCTTGCCTACGGCCGGACCGCGCCCGCCATGGTTACTGCTCACGGCAAGAGAGTGCGCACCAGCCATGGTGCGGATCTGGGGGTGCAGTTTACCTATGAGTTTCCTCTCCTGAGCGGCGCCATTGCCAAAGGCAAGGCTGGCCCGTCCAAGAATCCTCCTGCCGTCGATAGCATTATCCCAATCCTCTATGATCCGGACAGCCCGCGCAAAAACGCTCCGTACCCGCTTTCCCTGCTGAAATTGGCCTCCCGCTGATCTTGCCGCGATTCAGACAGTCCTATGAAATACCTGGCCACGAACGGCACGAATAGCACGGAAGGAGTGATGTGCCACCAAGGGAGTGCGATTCGTACTACTTACGTACAAATCCTTGCCATTTAGGCAAGGCAAAAGATCAACGCAGTCTCCCATGCACCGGGGGTGCACACAAGTGCATGAAAATGAATGACTGGAGTGTGCCAATATGCGGGCTAAAGCCCGCGGCCACTGCTGATCCCCTATCCAGTGGCGGCGGGCTTCAGCCCGCCCTGCCCTTGGTAATCTTCGGAACAGAGGACGCAGAGGAAGTATATTCAAAAGCGAAAATCCTCTGCGCCCTCCGACCCAATTGCGTTAAGGCTTTTAGGTTGCAGCTATGCCGCTTCGTGTCATTCGTGGCTGCTTTTGGCTTGTACTGTCTGAATTGCAGTAACCCTGTGGATGTATGGCGCGGCATCCCCTGCTATGGCATACTTTCTAGTTTGGTGTTTGCCTGAATACGCACATCTATGGGAACTGGATTTCGAATGAAGCTCGGTGGTCTGTCTGCCCTTTCGTTGCTTCTGCTTATCCTGCAGCCGGCAGTCTGCGGCGCGCAGACCTTTCATGCCTCCATCCGCGGCCATGTGACCGACACCTCAGGATCTGCATGCCCGAATGTTCAGGTGACCTCCGCCAATGAGGAAACCGGCGAAATCCGCAGGGCTGTCAGCGGCCCGGGCGGAGAGTTCACATTGTCGGTGCTTCCGCCGGGGCCGTATCGCCTCGAAGCGCAGATGGCCGGCTTTCAGAGGTACGTCGGCAAAGGGATCCGCCTTCAGGTCGGACAGGATTTGCGCATCAACATCGTCCTCAAACCGGGCGGGCCCGCGGAGGAAATCACCGTCACGGTGAAACAAGACCTGGTCAAAACGGATGCAATGGATGTTGGGACCGTAATCGAAAATCGGCAGATCGTGAACCTGCCCCTGGACGGACGCAATTTCCTTCAGCTCAGCCTCCTGTTGCCGGGGACGACGCCGGCGGCGCAGGGATCCCCGGGATCCTTGCGCGGCGATTTTTCGATAAACGCCAACGGAGCCCGCGAGGATTCGAACAATTTCATTTTGGACGGGGCTTTCAACAACGATCCGAAGCTCAACACGTTTGCCATTAATCCGCCGGTGGATGCGATTCGTGAGTTCGAAATCCTCACCAGCACCTACGATGCCTCGTTCGGACGCAGCGCCGGCGCGCAGGTCAATGTAGCGCTGAAGTCGGGCACGAATGCTTTTCATGGCACAGCCTACGAGTTCTTCCGCAACGCGGCCCTGGACGCGCGCAATTACTTTGCCCAACCCGAATCCGCCGCGCCCCGATACCAGAGGAACCAGTTCGGCTTCTCTTTGGGCGGTCCGGTGCGAGTGAATCGGACCTTCTTCTTTGCCGATTATGAGGGCCGCAGGGTGCGTGAGGGCATCACGCAAGTCACGAATGTCCCCACGGACCTCGAGAGATCGGGCGATTTCTCCCAGAGCATTTTTGCCCATCCGCTGGATCCGTACACCCAGCGCCCATTCAACAACGCCAAGATCCCTGCAGACAGGATCAATGCAATTGGTAGAGCGATTGCACAACTCTATCCAACAGCCAACCGGGCGACGCCGGGGCAAAATTACGTATCTTCGCCGCTCCTGCGCGACCGCGATGACCGCTATGATATCCGCGTCGATCACACGCTGGCGAACCACTCGAACCTGGTCGGCCGATACAGCTTCTCCGACCGTGATCTGTACGAGCCCTTTTCCGGCCCCGGTTTTGCGCGCATTCCCGGCTTCGGCGTCAACGTTCCGAGGCGAGCGCAAAATGCCATGATCGGGGAAAACCACACTTTTTCCCCGAGCCTGATCAACCAACTGCGCCTGGTATTTAACCGGGTGGCCGCCGGATCTTTGCAGGAAAGCAGAACAAGCAGCCTGAACCGGCAGGTAGGACTGCCTGAACTTTCTTCAAAACCGCGTGATTTCGGGCTCAGTTTCATAACGATTTTCGGGTACTCTCCCATCGGTGATGAATACAACAATCCCCAGCACAGCGTGACCAACGTATTCCAGGTCACGGATGCGGTCACGTATTCCAAAGGCCAGCACCTGTTCGAGTTCGGCGCTGATTTCCGCGCCCTGCAACAAAACGCCTTCCGGGACATCCAGTCGCGCGGGTTGCTCACCTTTTCCGATTTCGGCCAGGTCACGGGCAACGGCATGGCGGATTTGCTGCTGGGCTTCGTTACCTATTCCGGAGGCGCGCGTCTCGACAATCCCCAGTATTTGCGCACCAGGAGCTGGAATCTCTTTGCGCAGGACAGCATCCGCCTGAGGAGCAATTGCACCTTGCTGGTCGGATTGCGATACGAATACAACTCTCCGCCGGTAGACCGCTACGATCGGGCCAACGTTTATGACCCTGTTTCCAGGGCGCTGGTGGCGGCCGGACAAAACGGCATGCCCCGCAGCGGCTACGATCCTGACCGGAATAACTGGGCGCCGCGCATCGGCTTTGCCTGGGCGCCCGGCGGAAAGAACGGCAGCGTCCTGCACCTGGGCTACGGAATTTATTATGATCAGTCTTCGCTGGCCCCAGGGGAGGGACTTTACTTCAATAAGCCCCGCTACGACTTCAAACTGTATTTCCCCTTGCCGGGGCTCCCGCTGACTTTGAACGACCCTTTCCCTGCTCAATATCCGCTCGTAATCCCGGCGTCTGCGCTTGGATTCGACCGCCATCTGCGAACGTCCTATATGCAGGAATGGAGCTTCACTTTCGAACATCAGTTTGGTGCTGGAAGTCTGGTCGAGATCGCCTACGTCGGTTCAAAGGGAACAAAGATTCTGGCAGCGCGTGACGTCAACCAGGCCCACGCCAGCCCGATCCAGCCCAATCTGAGGCCCGTACCGCAGTTCGCCGATATCACATTCCTGGAGTCCCGCGGCAGCTCTTCGTACCACAGCCTGCAGGCGCGCTTCCAGCAGCGCCTCCATGCGGGACTGGCGGCGATTGCTGCCTACACCTTCGCCAAGTCGCTGGATCTCAATTCGACCTTTTTCTCAAGCGCAGGCGACGGAAATTTCCCGCAAAACAGTGCAGTTCCAGGAGCTGAAAAAGGCCGTTCCAATTTCGATTTGCGTCACCGGTTCTCCCTCGGCTATTCCTACGACCTTCCTTTCGGCCGCGGCAGTCGTTTCGTGGCGGATCACGGGCTGCTCTCCGAGTTTCTCACCGGGTGGTCCACCCACGGCATTATCACGCTGCAGAGCGGGAGGCCTTTTACGGTCGCGCTTCGCCCCGAAATTGACAACAGCAATACCGGCATTGCGAGCCTGGGGTTCGGCGCCAACAACCGTCCCAATCGGAATGCTTCCGGCAAGATCCAGAATCCCGGTCCCGGCCAATGGTTTGATACCAGCGCCTTTGTCATGGCGAATTACGGCAGCTTCGGGAATTCGGGCCGCAACATCCTGGAAGGCCCGGGTTACGACGATGTGAGCGTGTCGTTGATCAAGGATTCGCGGCTCCGCGAAGGTTTGAGCCTTCAGTTCCGGGCTGAGTTCTTCAATGTGCTGAATCACACGAATTTTGATTTGCCCGATATTTTTCTGGGATCCCCCGCTTTCGGGCGCATATCTTCAGCCGCGAATCCACGCCGGATCCAGTTCGGCCTCAAGCTGATTTTCTGATTCGCAGTTTCTGATTATTTGGCGGCAGGAGCGCGCTTGCCGATGCAGTAGAGAAAGTTCTGCGTGCGCAGGAAAATCTGTCCGTCCGAAATGGCGGGCGAAGACAGGGTATATTCGGACAGATCGTTTTCTCCAAGCACCTTGAATTGAGGACCGGCTTCCAGCACGGTGGTGATCCCGTCTTCACTGGTGACGTAGATCTTGCCATCCGCTACCACCGGCGACGCGCTGTAGGTACCCGGCCGAACCCTCTGGTTCCCATAGATCTCTATTCCGGTCTTCGCGTCTCTGCACCAGAGGATGCCACGATCATTCAGGATATAGATATATTTTCCGTCAATTGCCGGCGTCGGCACGTCGGGTCCCTGGTCAGTCGTCCAAACGAGGTTTGATTTGCTGACGTCACCGCGTCCGCCCGCCTTGAGAGCTATCAAAGGACGTACCCGCGAAGATGCATAGATCATCCCGTCAGCCACAACGGGGGAAGCCACGATACGATTATTCCTGTCTTGGGTCGGATTGAGCCCCGAGGCGCGCCAAAGTTCCGCGCCGGTGGCGGGATCATGCCCGGTCACATAGTCACCGCCGCTGACAACAATCTCTTCCTTGTTGTCGTAACGCAGCAACGCGGGTGTTGTATAGGCATCAGGAGATTCGAGCTGCGCGTCCGTCGGCCGCACCACTCGCCAGCGTGTCTTGCCGGTGCGAGCTTCGATTGCGAGCACATAGGAAGGATCGTCGGTTTTCATCCCGTGCAAAACCTGGATAAAAAGAAGATCTTTGTGAAGCAGAGGAGAAGATGCGTATCCCCAATTCAGACCGAAATGACCGTAATCTTTTTGAATATCTCGAACCCAGAGTTCATCTCCACTCAAGCTGAAAGCCCGCAGCATGCCGGTCCCGGTCATGACCCAGACACTTGTGCCGTCGGTGACCGGCGAGGGCGAGGACATGTTCTGCTTGCGCACTTTCATGTTGCCGGCGCCCAGGTGCTTCTTCCAGATTTCCTTTCCCTGGTTGCGATCGATGCACAAAAGGTAAAGATCTGCTCCCTCCCCGATATTGAGGAATATGCGGTCATTCCAGATGATCGGGGTGGACCCGGAGAAGTCGGGCAGGGCAAGCTTCCAGGCAATGTTCTCGGTTGCGCTCCAGCGCACCGGAAGGCTCTTTTCGTCTGCATATCCATTCAAGTTGGGGCCCCGCCACTGAGGCCAATTCCCGCCAAAGCTCAATGCCTGGAACGATAGCAGGGCACACGCAAAAAAAAGCCGTCGACACATAGAAACCCACCTCCGACGGATCTTCCCCCCGCCGTGGAGCGGAAGAAACGCTGTAACCCATTTCTTGGATTGTGCTTGTGGAGCCATGGCTGACAAAAGCCTCCTGC